>Ga0209515_10001005_pt1 | contig 48731 bp, 40 predicted proteins | sample Subgroupgradi54m_FD_187454 | JGI IMG/M metagenome (GOLD analysis project Ga0209515, IMG submission 187454) | Subsurface groundwater microbial communities from S. Glens Falls, New York, USA - GMW60B uncontaminated upgradient, 5.4 m (SPAdes)... ... | reverse complement strand
TAAGCGTGCCTACCGCAAGCTGGCGCGCAAGTACCACCCCGACGTGAGCAAGGAGCCCGACGCCGAGGCGCGCTTCAAGGAGGTGGCCGAAGCCTACGAGGCCTTGAACGACGCCGAAAAGCGCGCCGCCTACGACGACGTGGGCAAGCGCTACGCCGGCGGCCAGGACTTCACGCCGCCGCCCGGCTGGGACAGCGGCTTCGAGTTCAGCGGGCGCGAGTTCGGCGGCGGGGAGTCCTTCGACCACAGCGACTTCTTCGAGGCGTTGTTCGGCCGGCGCGGCGCCGGCGCGGCGCGCGCTCCGGTGCATGCAGCCGGCAGCGACAGCCATGCCAAGGTGCAGATCGATCTGGAAGACGCGTACCGCGGCGCACGCCGCAGCTTGTCGTTGCGCGTGCCGCAAGTCGACGCCCACGGCCAGGTCACGCTGCAGGAACGCCAGATCGAGCTCAACATTCCGAAGGGCATCCGGGAGGGCCAGCACCTGCGGCTCGCCGGCCAGGGCGGGCCGGGCCACGGCGACGGCAAGGCGGGCGACCTGTACCTGGAGATCACGTTCCGGCCGCACCCGCTGTTCCGGGTCGACGGCCGCGACGTCTACCTCGACCTGCCGGTGGCGCCGTGGGAAGCTGCGCTCGGCGCGAGCGTCACAGCACCGACCCCCGACGGCAGCGTGCAGCTCGGTGTTCCGCCCGGCTCGTCGGCCGGCCGCAAGCTGCGCCTGCGCGGCAAGGGCCTGCCCAGCACCCCGCCGGGCGACCTGTATGCGGTGCTGAGCATCGCGCTGCCGCCGGCCGATTCTGAGGCGGCGAAAGACGCCTTCGGCACGTTCGCCCGATCCTTCGCCGGCTTCAACCCGCGGCGCCCCCTGGAGGCATGAGCGATGGCAGAGCTGAACATCCCGGTCGTGGTCGAAGAAGAGGTCCGCTTCACGCTGGTCGAGCTTTGCCGCGCCAGCCAGGCCGAGCGCGAGCTGCTGATCGCGTGGGTCGACGAAGGTGTGCTGAACCCGAGCGGCGCGGCGCCGCAGGAATGGCGCTTCGACGGCAGCGAGCTGCGGCGCGCCCGCGCCGCGCTGCGCCTGACCCGCGACCTCGAGCTGAGCCCCGCCGGCGCCGCGCTGGTGCTGGACCTGCTCGACCAGATCGACGCGCTGCGCGCGCGCCTGAAGCGCGCCGGCGCGCGCTGAGCGGCTCAGGAAGCCGTGAAGACCGCGTACACCACGGTCGCGATCAGAACGACGAAGCAGAACGCTCCGGTGAAGTCCGACGCGGCACGCCCTTTGGCGCGGGATTGAACGGGCTTATCCATGCGGCAATCATCCCGCCCGCAGACCCCAGCGCACAACCCTCAGAACGTGGGATGCCCCCGGGGATGAGGGTGGTCGCTTGACAAGAGCGCGGCGCCAGCAGGGGCAACGCAAAGAATACAGACAAGCGCGCCGCGACGGCATAGATTGCAAGGTTTCCGTTCACCGCTGGAGATGCCATGGCAAACGCTCGAAGTTCGGATGGCGTGGTCGAAACTCCCGACGTGCTGCAGCCGGCGTTCAAGTTCGCGGCGCAGTGGGTCGACGGCTTCTACCAGGCGCAAAAGATGCAGATCGACGCGCTCTCCAGCTGGCAGCAATCGCTGGGTCCATCGTATTCGCCGTTCCCCGATCTGGTGGGCATGCAGCTCGAGTTCCTGCGCCGCGCGCAAGCCCAGGTCGACGACCTGCGTGATGCCTGGGTCTCGCATTGGGCGGGCGGCGTGCCGATCGACGCATGAAAGCCGGCCGCGCCGTTTTGTCACTGCTGTTGCTGGCGCCGCTCGCCGCGGGCGCGGCCGACGTCGAGGCCGGACGCGCCAGGGTGCAGGCGGTCTGCGCGGCCTGCCACGGCGCCAACGGCGTCAGCGTGTCCGACAGCATTCCCAACCTCGCCGGGCAAAGGCCCGCTTACCTCGAGACGCAGCTGAAGGCGCTGCGCGAGGGCACGCGCAAGAACCCGCTGATGAACGCGATGGCGAGCCAGCTGAACAACGACGACATCGCCAACGTGGCGGCGTTTTTCGCGACGTTGCCGGGGGCGCAGGCGACGGCGGCGAAGTCCGACTTCCTGCCGCAGCTGGTCAAGACCGGGGTCGGCTTTCCCGACAACTACCAGAGCACGTTCACCAAGTACCACACGATCAACTTCCCGGCGACCAAGCAGGTGCGCTACTACTTTGCCAACCCCGCCGCGCTGCAGGCGGCGCGCGACGGCAAGGCGCTGCCCAACGGCTCGGTGCTGTTCGCCGAGGTCCATTCGGCCAAGCTCGGCGCCGACAAGACGCCGCTGGTCGGCGCCGACGGCTTCTTTGTCGCCGATCAACTGCTGTTCTACACCGCGATGGCGCGCGACGCCGGCTGGGGCAAGGACATCCCCGACATGCTGCGCAACGAAGAGTGGAACTACGCCGTCTTCACTCTCGGCAAGCAACTGCGGCCCGGCGTCAACCAGGCCGAATGCCTGGCCTGCCACAAGCCGCTCGACAAGACGAGCTTCACCTTCACGCTCGAACCGCTGACCGCCGCGGCGCGGCGCAAATAGAAACAACGAATGACGAGTCTTCAATCACTGCTGGGCATCGAGCTGCCCATCATCCAGGCGCCGATGGCCGGCGTGCAAGGCAGCGCGCTGGCGATTGCGGTTTGCAACGCCGGCGGTCTGGGCTCGCTGCCGGCCGCGATGCTGAGCCTGGACTCTCTGCGCAGCGAGGTGAGCACGATCGCCGCGCAGACGACGCGGCCGTTCAACGTCAACTTCTTCTGCCACACGCCGCCGGCGCCGAATGCCGAGCGCGAAGCCGTCTGGCGCGCGGCACTGGCGCCGTACTACCGCGAGTTCGGACTCGATGTGAGCCAGGTGCCGGCGGGTGCGGGGCGGGCACCGTTCAGTGATGAAGCGGCCGACGTGCTGGACGCGATCCGCCCGCCGGTCGTGAGCTTTCATTTCGGCTTGCCGTCGCCCGAGCTGCTCGGGCGGGTGCGCGGCTGGGGCTCGAAGGTGCTGGCGTCGGCCACCACGGTCGATGAGGCGCTGTGGCTACAGGCCCACGGCGTCGACGCCGTCATTGCGCAGGGGCTCGAAGCGGGCGGGCACCGCGGCCACTTCCTGTCGCACGACTTGAGCCGCCAGCTCGGCACCTTCGCGTTGCTGCCGCAGATCGTCGACGCGGTGACGTGCCCGGTGATCGCGGCCGGCGGCATCGTCGACGCGAAGGGCGTGCAAGCAGCGCTCGCGCTCGGCGCCGCCTGCGTGCAGGTCGGCACGGCCTACATGTTGTGCCCCGAAGCGCTGACGAGCGCGCTGCATCGTGCGGCGCTGCGAAGCGAACGGGCTCGCCACACGGCGCTGACCAATCTTTTCACCGGCCGGCCGGCACGCGGCATCGTCAACCGACTGATGCGCGAACTCGGCCCGCTCAGCGATGACGCGCCCGAGTTCCCGCTCGCCACCGCAGCCATTGGCCCGCTGCGTGCGAAGTGCGAAAGCGTGGGCGTCGACGAGTTCTCGCCGCTGTGGTCGGGGCAGAACGCAAGTGCCTGCCGGGACATGCCGGCAGCGCAGTTGACACGCGAGCTGGTGGCGCGGCTTTAGCGCCCCGTTCGCACTGAGCTTGTTGTGTCATGAACTTGGGAGGGCTCAATAGCGTAGTTCTTCGGATGTCATACCGGCCCTTCGACTTCGAGCAGTGGATCCCGGCCTTCGCCGGGATGACGTCTGTCTACCTTGCGCCGCGAGCACGAAAGCGCAGGTAGTCTTCGGCGCTTTCGCGCGGCCGCTCGATCATCGGCAAGTGGCCGATCCCGCGCATCACGATCACCTGCGAGTTCGGCATCAGCTTGTGCAGCACTTCGGCGGTCGCGACATTGATGCCACGGTCCTTCTCGCCCCACACGATCAGGGTCGGCGTCGTCATGCCGGTGACACGCTGTTCGACCGAGTCGCCCCGCAGCTGCTCGAAGATGCGCAGCTCCAGGCCGTGGTTGCGGATGCGCTCGCGCGCCAGCACGTCGAGCATCGGTCGCGGGATGAACGGCGGGTCGCTCATCGCGAACGCAAAAGTCTGCGCGAACTCGTCTTCGTTGCGCACCAGGAGCTGATTGCGCCCGGTTTCGCGAATGCTCTTTTGCAGCTCGCTCTCAGGCGCCGACCAGACGCCGCCCGGGTCGAGCAGCCACAGGCTCTCGACCTGCGCCGGGTGCAGCGCCGCATAGGTCATCGCGATGTGGCCGCCCATCGAGCTGCCGCCCAGATGCAGCTTCGTGATGCCCAGCGCCTGCGCCAGCACCTGCAGCCGCTCGGCCTGCGCGATCGGCGCGTAGTCGGCGTCGCTCGGGTGCGCCGACTCGCCGAAGCCGAGCTGGTCGGGCACGATGACGCGGTAATGCGGCGTCAGGAAGCGCGCCACGCGCGTGAAGTTGTCCTTGTCGGCGCCGAAGCCGTGCAGCAACACCAGCGGCTCGCCCTGCCCGCCCTCGAGGTAGACGAAGTGCAAGCCATCGGGCAAGTCGATCTGTTTGCGCACCAGGCCGGCGCGACTGCGTTCGCCGTCCATCGCAAGGCGCATTGCCTGCTCAGGCGCGAGGTAGACGAAGCCGATCGCGGCGACGACGCCGACAAGCAATGCGGCGCCGGCAAGCACGGCGATACGCCAGGCGATGGATGACTTGGATCTCACGCTGCCTCTCCCCGAACACACTCATCGTTTGCCGGACTTTGACACATCAATGCCCGTGTTGACCACCTCGTCGCGCACGATGCACGCTGCGCGCGATTCGGTCGTTTGCACCATTGACGCCCCTGGCCGCCAGTTCTACCGTCACTCGCACCAGCGGCCGTGCGCCGCCGATCCGCTACATCGTGCCGTTCGCGCCCGGCGGCACCACCGACATCCTGGCCCGCGTGGTCGGCGAAAAGCTCGCCCTCGCGTTCGGCCAGCAGATCGCCATCGAGAACAAGGCCGGCCAGGGCGGGTCGCTCGGCAGCGCCGAGCTGGCGCGCGCCGCGCCCGACGGCTACACGATCGGCGGCGGCACGATCAGCTCGCACGGCATCAACGCCTCGCTGTACGACAAGCTGGAGCTACGACCCGGTGACGAGCTTCGCGCCGATCACGCTGTATGCGACCCAGCCCAACGTGTTGCTGGTGCACCCCAGCGTGCCGGCGAAGAACGTGCAGGAGCTGATCGCGTTCGACAACATTGCCACCGCACTGCCGCATGTCAGAGCCGGCAAGCTGCGCGCGCTGGCGGTGACGACCGCGAAGCGCACGGCCGTCGTGCCCGACGTGCCGACGCTGGCCGAGTCGGGTCTGCCCAGCTACGAGCTCAGTTCGTGGCAGGCGGTGTTCGCGCCGGCCGGCACGCCCAAGCCCATCGTCGACCGGCTGTACGGCGAGATCGCGAAGATCCTGCAGATGCCCGAGATCCAGAAGCGCCTGTCCGAGCTCGGGCTCGACCTCAGCGGGATGCCGCCGCAGGAGCTCGCCGCGCTGGTCAAGACCGACATGCCGCGGCTCGGCAAGATCGTCGGGGAAAGCGGCGCCAAGGCCGAGTGACGCGGCAGAGAGGCCGAGAGTCTTTCTACCGTCATCCCGGCGTGCGCCTGGCGCGCACCGGGATCCACTGCTGCATCACCGCGCGTCTGCACAGAGTGGATCCCGGCGTGCGCCGGGATGACATTCAAGTCGCAGTCACGCCGGCCAGGCGGTTCAGCTCGGCCGGGTCGCGGCCCAGCTCGGCCGCGGCGGCGAGCAGCTCGTTCCAGGTCGCGTGGTCGACCGGGATGCCCTCGGCCAAGCGGCGCGCGCGGGCTTCGCGCTCGGGGTCGCCGGCCACCCGAACATGGTCGACCCCGGGCTGCGGCGGCGAGGCCTTGACCCAGTCCAGAAAGGCCCGCATCTCGGCGCCGATGGCAGCGCCGTCGCCGAGGCGCTGCGGGTCGATCAGGATCGTCAGCATGCCGTTGATGACCCGCTGCCGGCCGCTCGCCGGCCCCTGCACGACCAGCCCGCCGGCCAGCGCGCCGCCGAGCAGCTCGCACACCAGCGCCAGGCCGAAGCCCTTGTGCTCGCCGAAGGTGCGCAGCGCGCCGCGCGGTTCGATGACGCCGTATCTCGGGTCGGTGGTCGGCCGCCCGCGGTCGTCGAGCAGCTGGCCCGGCGCCAGGGCTTCACCCTTGTTGTGGGCGACCCGCGTCTTGCCCTGCGCGATGACACTGGTCGCCATGTCGAGCACGATGGGCTCGCGCCCGGGCACCGGGATGCCGACCGCGAACGGGTTGGTGCCGAAGCGCGCATCGCTGCCGCCCCACGGCGCGACGATGGGCGAGATGACGTTGACGAAGTGCACCGACACCAGTCCCTCGGCCACCGCCATCTCGGCCCAGGCGCCGATGCGGCACAGGTGGTGCGAGTTCGCCAGCGCCATGACGCAGCTGCCGTGCGCCTTGGCGCGTTCGATGCCGAGCAGCATCGCCTCGCGGCCGATCACCTGGCCGAAGCCGGCCTGGCCGTCGAGCGCGAGCAGCGTGCCGCTGTCGAGCCGCGTCAGCACATGCGCGTTCGGCCGCAAGCCGCCTTCGAGAAAGGCGTTGGCGTAACGCGACAGCATGCCGATGCCGTGCGAGTCGTGGCCGCTCAGGTTGGCCTGCAACAGGTTGTCGGTGACGAGATCGACTTCGAGCGGCGCGCTGCCGAAGCCGCGCACCAGCTCGCTGACCGCGGCGCGAAGCGGCTCGAGCGGAATCGAATGCGACAGGACCATGGGCGCGATGCTACAAGGCTCGCGCCGCACCGCGCGGGCATTGCGATTGCCGCAAACTGCGCCCCCAAGCGGATCAACCGATCAACCGAAAGGAAATGCACGAGGCAAAGATCGCAGGTGTTCAAGAACTCGAAGGTCGGCAAGGTCGCGCGCTACCGACATCAAGGGCTTGAAGCACGCCTACGAAGGAGGCTGAACGCGCTGAACGGCTGATCGTGCAGCAGTGTTGCTTCGTGCCTCATTGGGTTGCAAGGGGCCTAGTTGAATTCGGTCATGCGACGCGGACGCCTTCCGAGGACGACAGAACCGCCGTGGCGGACCCACTCGGCCGGCGTCTGGCGACCGAGGAATAACAGCGGGCTGGCAGTCAACCCGTAGCTTCCGGAACGAAGGACACCGATGAGGTCGCCGTGTTCGGGGCCGGCCAAATCAACGTCAATGCCGAGGAGGTCGGTCGGATTGCACGACGGTCCCGCCACTTGACAACGAACAGGCTCACCGGTCGGCCGGGTCAGGTTGCGTAGCAAGAAGTTCGCACGCAGCGCCGCCCCGAAGGTTCCGGCAGCCGCCAGATGATGGTGCAATCCCCCGTCCACCATGATGAATCGCTTGCCGCGTGACGCCTTGCTGCTGATTACGCGGGACACGTAGATGCCTGCCCCTGCGGTTAGGTAGCGACCAAGTTCGAAGACAATCTTTCGCTCGACACGGGATGCGGCGACAAACGCCTCGAGCGCGGGACGCATCAATTCGGCCAGCGCGGCGAGGTCCAACTCCCGGTGGTTCTCAACGTGAGATACCCCGAATCCGCCGCCAAGATTAATCGTCCTGCACTGGAGTGGGGTTTGGCTTTCGATCTCTCGAACGATGCGCAGCGTGTTCAGAACGCCGTCAACGACGCCGGAGGGATCGAAGCACTGGCTACCGGCATAAATGTGAATGCCCTGGAACGCAAGCTCCGCCTCGTGCGCGACAATCGTTGCGAGCACGCCGCTCAACTCTTCTTCGTCGACTCCGAACTGCACCGCCTTCCCGCCCATCTTGATGCCGAACGCGCGGTTGAGCATTACGGGATTGATGCGGACCGTTACGTTGGCTCTCATGCCAAGCTGGCGTGCGACTCGCACGCACTCCATGAGCTCACGCATCGATTCGACGCTGATATTGCCGACCGAGTGCCGGATTGATTCAGTTATTTCGGCAACCGTCTTCGCGGGTCCGGCAAAGCTTAGCCTGCTGGCATCGTAGCCCGCGAGCAGCGCTTGTTCGAGTTCGCCGCCGGAAGAGATATCGAGACCGTCTGCGAACTTATTCACGGCACGCAGCAGCGCAAGATTCGGATTCGCCTTCACGGCGTAGAAGACCTGCACGGCGCCGCCAAACGCTTCCCGAATCGCCCCGATGCGGGCATTGACGGTATCGGCGTCGTACAGGAAGAAGGGTGTGCCTTGGGTTTGCGCAAGGGACTCGAACGCCGCGAGGTCCATGCTTTCCCAGGGATCGCCGCCGAACTCAGACATTGGCTTGGTCACACCTCTTCCCCTCGATTGCCTGGCAATGCACCCTGTGGATTGACGGAGGGCACGACCCGTTTCAGGCAGACGCGCTACCGGACCACATGATTCCGTCGACCCACAACTGGTAACGACGGTCGATGAGCACGCTCGGGACACCACTGTCTTTCGAGCGAAACAAATCGAACAGCTGGGCCACTACCCGCTCGTTCAGCGTTTGCGAGGCGCCACCCGTCAAAACGATCTGCGAGATCCGGTTCAGGTCAGCAGTGGGTAACCCGGGCCCGCGCCCCTGAGCAAATCGGTCGAATGCAATGAACAGGCAACCGTACGACAGGACCAGCGCCGACGGATCGCCCTCGCCTTCTCGCATCGATTGATACGTCTCCTGAACGCCATTGCTCAGGACAATCGCCAGAAACTCGTAGAGGCGCGGATGATTGCGCAACTGCAGCAGCAAGCTGTCGCGAGAGGCCACGATGCCGAGGTCGGTGAAAACGAAGCGCGCGACCGAGATGCCAGCGGAGGGCCGCTGCTCGCTGTCGTCGCGCACGATTTCCACCGTGTAGTGGAGGTCGGTAGTCGCGCCACCGATGTCGAGCACGACAGACGCTCCATTGATGTCGATGCTGGACGAACGTGCCAATGCCCGCTGAAAGCCGAGGCTGACGATTTCCGGTGTGGGACGGATTCCCTTCGACAGATTGCTTCCCAGCTCGCTCACACCCTCTTTGTAGACAAGGTCGTCCAGATACGCTCGGCGCACAGCCTCGAAGACGCTGAGCGAGCGACCAGAAAGGTTGTCGGCCAGCGGATTTGAAACAATAGTCGCCTCGGGTTGGAGTTGCTGGAAAATCGCCGCGAGGTGCTTGTTGCCCGAGTACACGAGTGAACCATAGCGATATCGCGATGGATCGAACGAGCGTAGCCTGCGTTCCAGCGGCGCGGCATCAGGACAATCGATCCCGCCACCGACCAGCAGAATGTCGACGGCACTGAAGCTGCCGCCCTGCTCGTCCAAATCGTGCACATAAACCGGGTTGGCGCCGGCGAGGAGCACTTGGTTGCGCATGGCCGCGCCGCTGTAGTGCTTGGTCAGGCTTACGATGCCGACACGCAGACCGCCATTCGCGGACGAGCAGACCACAATATCGTCGGTATTGACCTGCGTTCCGCAGCGCTCCAGCAGAGAGTGGACCTGGCGCGCGATGCCAGCCTCGAAGTCGCGCGGAAACAGTTGCTGCGACTCGATCTCGCCGGTATCGGCGACACGCGCGATCTTCACCACCGTCGAGCCGATGTCCACCGCGATACGGGCACGAGTCCCAGCGGTTATCGCCTGCATGCCTTCGATCGCTGGTGTCATACCATCATCATGTTGATATCGCCAAGCAATTGCCGGTACGTCTTGTCCGAACGGCGGCCGGAAGATGTCAACAACTCCTTCTCGAGTCTGGCGTCATGGTCCGAGATCGGGACATTGCCGCGCTCGGCAATGCGGATCGAGCGGTTGCCATCGCGCATCGACACCAGCTTGTTGGCGTTGTCGACATGCGGCGAAAACGGAACGTCCAGATAGCCCATCTGGAATGCTCTGAACACGCTCTCCCAGAAGGCATCACCGGAAAGATTGAAGATGGCCGTGAGGATGCTGCGCGTTTCCGATTCGATGAGCTCGGCTTCCCGTTCGATCAGCGGCGAGGTCATCGGCGCGGCGCAGGCGAAGATGTTGAGCATGTATCGCACCATGTCGACCGCCTCGGCGTTGACGTCCGGCCTGGGAATGCCGAGCGCCTCATCGACAGTCTTCACCACCACCTTGTCGGCCGAAATCACGCTCGCGATCAGCCCAGATCCGGCAATCAGCGCAGCGGCCTTCTCCCGCTGATGCGGGAACTGGCCCATCCACTGGTGGTAGACGAGGTAGCTGCGCACATCCTCGAAGCCGCACTCTCGCAGATACGACGACGTCAGTTGGCGCAAGACCCTCGCCGTCGCGATGTCCTGAATCAATGAACCCGTCTGGCCGAAGCTGACCGCAAAGGACTTGACTCCCTGCTCGGCGGCAAGGAGGGCTTCGATGATCTGAACCGCCACGGCGATCGCCGGCGGCACCAGGGTCGCCGAAAGCGGACCGAAGCTCTCTCGGTGGATTGGGTACTCATCAGTCGAATTGAGCGCGCAGACTCGGTCCACATACTGCCAATACAGCAGGCACCGATCCAGCGGAAACCCTTCAGAGTACGGAAGGCAGTAGCAGATTCCGCCACCTTCGATCTCGGCGATGCCAGACGCCATCGCCACTTCGGCCAGCAAGCGTGCGTCCGGTGTTCCGTGGCGCAGGCTGATCGGCTTGTCGATGTCGGTGTACAGCTCGCGCGTCAATTCGTGCCCGTGGCTGATCAGAGGGTAGCCGTTGAGGTAATCCTTGCCCTCTTCTTCGCTGCGTCGAAGCAGTTGGGTCGCTGTCTCGTAGTGGTTGTGGCGAGTGCAACTGTCGATCGTCAACGGAATGAAGTCGGCGCCCGCCGCGCATAGCTGGCGCGTGAGCCGATGCTGGGCCTCGAACAACGGGACTCCGCCTCGAGGCTGAATACACGGGGCAGCAGCACGCTTGTCGTACGCTGTCCGTGGGAAACGGTTGCGCGGCACCTTGGACAAGAAGTCCCTCACTTCGTCAGGCGAGACTCCTCGCGCCAACGGATGCGAAAGCACCTGCTCGCGTGCACGTTCGATCCCAGTGAACACCGCATCAGGTCTAGGTCTGGCCACGTTTCATGTCCTCGAGCAAATCAGCGATGGCGACCCCAATGTCAGGTTGCTGGTGATAGACCCGATCGAAGCCGTAGCTCTTGAAAAGCGTCTCGACCTCGTCTTTGGCACGCTGGCCCACCACGATGTTGCCGCCGACGTACAGCAGTACATCGGGCATGCCCACATCGACGAAACGTTTGCGGAAATCGGCGCACCAGTATTCCCCCTCGCCGTTGAGCGAAGAGACGAAAACAGCTTGCGCGTTGGTCTCAAGAGCGGCTTGGCAGAAGTGCTCCTGGCGATTGCGGGTGCGCAGATTGAACACCTGGAACCCAGACTCCTCGAGCGCCAGTTGCATGATGCGATTGCCAACGATGTGAATGTCGTCACCAATCACGCCAACTACTACTCGTCCGCTGTGCATGCGGCTCATCTCGCCGCGACGCGCGGTCCGTCGGCCGCGGGAGCAGTTCCCATACGCTCGAAGGCGGCCTGCTTGATCGTCTTGCGATCGAGCTTGCCTGCGTTGCCCGTAATGGGAAAGGCCTCGAAATGCAACAGCTGAGCCGGCACCATATGGGTCGGCAACTGCGTCTTCAGGTACTGCCTCAGAAGCGGCTCCGGCACCGGCTTGCCCGTGACCGTGGTGTAGGCGCACGCCACGTCCTCACCCACGGCAATGTTCGGAATGGCGAACGCAACGGCATCAACCACCTCGGGATGGCGAACAACTTCGGTTTCCACTTCCGTGGGGCTCACTCTGAAGCCCTTTGTCTTGATCATCTCGTCGGCTCGAGCGACGAAGTAGATATATCCCTCCGCGTCGCGATACACGCGGTCGCCGCTGAACACTAGCGTTTCGCCGGGGAATCGGGGGTGGGCGCGGAAAACTTTGGCCGTGTTTTCAGGATCGCGCCAGTATCCCTTGGTGACTGTCGCGCCGCGATGCACCAACTCACCGACCACGTTGGGCGCGCATTCCTCGCCGTGCTCGTCGAGCACCATGACTTGGCAGTCGGGAATCGACTTGCCGACCGAAGTCGGATACAAGTCGAGCTTGTCTGGTTCCAAGTAGGTGGATCGGAACGCTTCGGTCAAACCGAACATGGAGAAGATCCTGGCTACGGGAAAAGTCGTTCGGAGGTCATTGATCATGTCCTCAGATAATCGCCCGCCGGTCGAGCAAACATATCGTAGTGACGAGAAGTTGTAGTTGGAGGTCGCCATCTTGAGGCGCTTGTCAAACATCTTGGTGATGATCACTGGCATCACCGGCAACACGGTGATTCGTTCCTTCGCCATCATCGCGAACAGGTCGTTCGGCAGCGCAAGGTTATGCAGATACAGCGTCGCGCCCTTGAGGATCGTTTGCCAGATCTGGTTGAGACCGTAGTCGAAATTGAATGACAGAACGCAGCCGATGCGATCTTCCTGCTCCGTGCCGAGGTAGCCAGCCACGATATCGGCGCCATCGGCAAGATTGCGGTGCGAGATCAGAATGCCTTTGGGGCGGCCGGTGGAGCCCGATGAGTAGATGATTGCGGCATTGTCGTTGCCGATGCGATCGAACAACTGCCTTGCCTGCAGGAACTGCCGCATGTACGGAATATTGGGCCGGCTCTCGTCGACTTGGCCATGGCCGATCACGAGCTTGGTGGTGTCGGCGAATTCGGCCACTTCCCCGATGCGCTCTGAATCCGTGATCATCGCCGCCATTCCGGAGTTGTCGATGATATGGCGGATGTTCGGTCCCTTGAGGCGCGGAAGGATCGGCACGAGCACCGCGTTCGCGAACATGACGCCGAGGATGACGGACACTTGGTCGGCCGTCTTCTCCATGCAGATGCCGACACGGTCGCCAGCCTGGATGCCCAGCTCACGAAGACACTCTGCGGTCGCCAGAGCTTCGTCGTGAAGCCGCGAGAACGTCACGGTTCGTTCGCGCGACACAATCGCCGCCTTGTCGGGCAGTCGCTGAGCCGTCTCGCGAAGAAAGTGGGGAATCGTCCTGAGCATGAGTACCTCTTATGTCTTTGGAATGAAGTTGCGAAATGGCGTGGGCCACCCGGGCGCGGCCTGGACGGCTGGATTCGATCGAGCGGCCGGCAAGCACCACGATCGAACCAAGACTCACGTTCCCGTAGCGGCCTTGCGCCTGTCGATCAGTGCCACGATGCCCGACAAAGTCGCAAGGTTGACACGCGCGAAGTCTTCAGGCTCCAGTTCGACGCAGAATGTTTCCTGGATGAAAAGAGCCAACTGAACGATGCTGAACGAATCAAGAATGTTCGCATCGAGCAAGTCCGCCTCTGGATCGAGCGCGCCTTCGTAGCCGCTCTCGCGGCGAACGTAGTCGCTCAGCACGTTGATTTCATTTCGCATCTCGACTTCCCCCTTACCGGTCCCCAATAGTTTGCACGCCTGTCTTGACACAGGCTGTCACTGGCTCGGCTCGACTCACTGGTTGAGTACGTCCGGCTTCAGCGTGAGTCGTACGCGCCCACTCTTGGTGAGCGAAAGATGGATGTAGGGAAACAGCGTCGCAAGCATCGCCTCGACTCGCCACGCCTGCAAGAACAACGCAATGCCGACCCTCTTCCAACCAAGGTGCTGATGTGCGCGCCGCGATGCGAGGTTGAAGCGCGTCAGCCTGCTGAACGTGTAGCGAACACCCCTTTGCGAAAGGAACTCGTTCGCTCCATTCCATAGCGCAACGAAGCCCAGGCCCATGCGATGCTCCGGGAACAAGTAGAAGTCGAAGTCGAACACCGACTCGCTTGCCCGATCGAGGAGATAGGTGCACTTGACCTCATCTTCGTCGTAGCTCGTGTTGGAGAACCACATGTAGCCGATTAGCGTAGTGTTCTTGAAGGCCCCGAGACAGATCGCGTTCTGCGCGATACGTGCCCGCAAAATCTCGGGTCGGACCGGCATCAGCGCAATCTCGGGGTCGCCATGCATGATTTCGCGAACGACGAGGCGTTTGCCCATGCTGCCCGGCAACAACGGCTTACTGGAAACGGGCTGCACCATTAGTTCATAGGCATGAAGGCGCAGGCGCGGGGAAAGGCTGGAAAGGACCCGGTCGATCGCGTACAGAAGTCCGGCTGCGAAGCCAAACTCTCGGAAAGGGCCTGCGATCTTTCGAATCATGGATCTGGACAAGTCCTGTGAGGCCCGCACAGCCAAATGTCCGGTGCCTTCGTTCAACACGTCACCACCTGCCATTCACTTGGCGGCCGGGCGGCCAACTGGCTGGTCAGCTGCGCACGCATCCTCAAGCACCGTCGCGAGCGCCTGCGCGCGGGCTCGTCGAGATATGGCGCAGACCTGCGGCGCCAAAGGAACGAGCGCGACGCCTCGGCGCACCGTGACGAGGTAGCTTGCGATTGCCGCCCGGCCTGTTGGGCGTCCTCCAGCCGCGCTGCATGGCGGATTCCGCCCCCTCAGCATTGCCTTGCCCGTGTCGCCTGTGGGGTCGGCCAAGCCGAGTATGGGTCGGCGAGCTCGGAAATATTCATAGGGTTTGGCGGGTATCTGTTCGTTGCAGTTTACGCCTTACCGCAGACCGAGCCCCGAGTGCCATGATGCGCCCCCGCCCCCGCGATCGATAAGCCGTTGATTTCGAATGGGACTCTCTCAGGATCCCGGGGTTGCGTGTTCAACTACGGGGCCAGCCCAGACCAAGCCCGGGCTTGGCGCCCCCCTTGTTTGGGGTCATCACCTTTGCGTCATTCCCGCTTATGCTGCACGCTGGCATCGGTTCGGGGGTGAACATACGAACCGCTGACTCGATACGAACCGGAGAGATGCCATGGAATTGCCCGCGATTGTCAACTTGGTCACCCAATTCTTGCGCCTTAGCGGCGCGCTTGCAGCGGCGCTCGTCGTGGCGGGCTGTGCGTCCGGCCGCTACCCGCCCGCACCAGCGGCGGCGGCGACGCCCGAGTATCGCTACCTGATCGGCCCGCTCGACTCGATCAACATCATCGTCTGGCGCAACCCCGATCTCTCGCTGACCGTTCCGGTGCGACCCGACGGGTTCATCTCGACCCCGCTGGTCGAAGACCTGCCGGCGATCGGCCGCAACCCGACCGACCTGGCGCGCGACCTCGAGAAGGCGCTCGGCAAGTACACCCGCGACCCGGTCGTCACCGTCGTGGTCACGAACTTCCAGGGCGCAAGTAGCGAGCAGATCCGCATCATCGGCGAAGCGGCCCGGCCGCAGGCGATCCCGTACCGGCAGAACATGACGCTGCTCGACGTGATGATCCAGGTCGGCGGCCTGACCGATTTCGCCGACGGCAACAACGCGGTGCTGGTGCGTGGCAAGGAAAGCGGCAAGCAGTACAGCGTGCGCCTGAAGGACCTGATCAAGCGCGGCGACATCTCGGCCAACGTCGACGTGAGGCCGGGAGATGTGCTGATCATTCCGCAGGGATGGTTCTGAGACACGGCCCCGGGGGCCGGCAGTTGTCCATAGGGGGGGTGAAGTTACGATGGATCAGTTGATCCAGCAGGTCATCGAGACGCTGCGCGCCATGTGGCGGCGGCGCTGGGTCGGCGTCGCCGTCGCGTGGGTCGTGGCGCTGATCGGCGCGGTCGCCGTGTCGATGATTCGTGATCGCTACGAAGCCAGTGCGCGTGTCTACGTCGACACCAAGACCGTGCTGCGGCCGCTGATGCGCGACCTGGCGGTCGAGCCGGACATCGAGCAGACGATCGGTATGCTCGCCCGCACCTTGATCACTCGGCCGAACGTCGAAGTGCTGATGCGCAAGTCGAAGCTCGACGAGCAGGCGCAGTCGCAACCCGCTCGCGAGCGCGTGGTCGAGTCGCTGCTGCGCGAGATCAAGGTGACCGGCAGCGGGCGCGACAACGTCTTCACCTTCAGTTATCGCGACGTCAGCCCCGAACGCGCCCGTCTCGTGGTACAGAACCTGGTCGCGATGTTTCTCGAGTCCGACACCGGAGCGAAGCGGCGCGACGCCGAAGCGGCGCGCGAATTCATCGACGAACAGATCAAGAACTACGAGGCGCGGCTCGCCGAGGCGGAAAGCCGCGTCAAGGACTTCAAGCTGCGCAACCTCGGCATCGCCGATTCGTCCGGCAAGGACTACTTCACCCGGATGTCGGCGCTGACCGAAGAACTCAAGAAGCTGACGGTCGAGTTGCGTGCCAGCGAGCAGTCCCGCGATGCCCTGAGGCGCGAACTGAGCGGTGAAACAATGTCCTTGATCCCCGAGCTGTCGGCGCCGACGGCGACGGCGACGGTGTCTGAATTCGATGCGCGACTGGATACGCAGCGCAAGCTGCTCGACGACCTTCTGCGCCGCTACACCGAGCTGCACCCCGATGTCATCTCGACCAAGCGCCTGATCGCGCGCCTGGAAGAGCAGAAGCAGCAGGAAGCCGAAGCCCGGCGTCGCGGCGCCGACGGCAAGCCGGCGCGCCCGGCGGCCAACCCGGTGCTGCAGCAGGTGAAACTGGCGCTCGCCGAGTCCGAAGCCAATGTCGCTGCGCTGCGCGTGCGCGTCGGCGACGTGCAGGCGCGCCTCGCGCAGCTGCGTTCGTCGGCGAGCCGGGTCCCGCAGATCGAAGCCGAAATGGCGCAGCTCAATCGTGACTACGATGTCATTCGCCGCACCTACGAGACAATGGTCGGCCGGCGCGAAAAGGCCTCGTTGTCCGAGGATGTCGACGCCACCCGCGCGGCTCAGTTCCGCGTCATCGATCCTCCGCGCACCTCGCCGCAGCCGGTGTTCCCGAATCGGCTCGGACTCGCCCCCTTGCTCGTGCTTGTGGCGCTGGTCGCCGGTCTGGCGGCGAGCTTCCTGATGGCAGAGCTGTTCCCCACCTTCGACAATGCGCGGGTGCTGCGGCATGCGACGCAACGGCCGGTGCTGGGCAGCGTTTCGATACTGCTGACGCCAGCCAGACTACGCCGCGCGCGCCACCACCACGTCGGGTTCGGGCTGGCCCTCGGCGGCCTGCTTCTGGTCGCCGCCACGTGGGTGACTTGGATGTCCAGGCAGGTGCTTCTATGAGGGCGACGCGTGAACATCATTGAACAGGCGGCGCGCCGGCTCGAGGAGCTGCGCCGCAGCGGCATCGACGTGCCGGCGCCGGATATGCCGGATTCGCCCGCGGGCGAATCCGCCGCGCACCCCGAGAGTGTGCCAGCCCGTGTCGCGCGACTGCTCGACGAGAACCGGATGCCGGCCCTGCCCCCGGCACGCGAGCGGCCGCGGACGGTACTGCACGACGTTTCCCCGGTCGCACGCTCGACCAGCGCCGCACAGTCAACGCAAGTCGACATCGATCTGGCGGGTCTTGCCGCGATGGGGTATGTCACGCCCGACACGCCACGCACGCAGATCGCCGACGAATTCCGGATCATCAAACGTCCGCTGCTGACCAACCTGCACGGCAAGTCGGCGGCGCCGGTGGAGCGCGCCAACCTGATCATGGTGACCAGTTCGCTGCCCGGGGAAGGCAAGACCTTCGTGGCTGTCAACCTGGCGATCAGCATGGCCATGGAGCTCGACAAGACCGTGCTGCTGGTCGATGCCGACGTGTCGCGTCCCGCGGTTCTGGCGCGCCTGGGCCTGGCGCCGTCGCCAGGTTTGCTCGACGTGCTGGCCGATTCGTCGATCGAGTTGGGCGACGTGCTGCTGCGCACCAACATCGAAAAGCTGTCGATTCTTCCGGCCGGTGCGCCGCGCGGAAGCGCGACCGAACTGCTCGCCAGCGACAGTATGAAGCGCTTGATCGAAGAGCTGGCAACCCGCTATTCCGACCGCATCCTGGTGTTCGATGCGCCGCCACTCTTGCCCTCCACCGAATCGCGTGTGCTGGCGACCCACATGGGCCAGGTCATCGTGGTCGTCGAGGCGCAGCAGACCTCTCAGAAGGCCGTCACGCAGGCCCTGACAACTCTCGAATCATGTCCGGTGGTCATGCCGCTTCTGAACAAGGCGAGCCATTCCGAGGTGGGCTTTTACTATGGCTACTATGGGCCGGTCGAAAGGTAGCGCCGGCGCCATGCGCAGTGTCGAAAGCGGGCCGGCCAACGATGGTCCTCGCAGCCGGCGGGCCATCGCCCTGTCGGTGGCCGTCACGACGGCTGCGTCGGCGGCCATCCTCGGTACGCCCAGCGCGCGCGCCGAGCGCTGGAGCATCGATGCCAGCGTGAGCTCGCAGCTCATGTGGACGAGCAACGGCGACCTCGGCCTGGGCGTCAGCGGTCAATCCGACAGCGTGCTCGACGTCCGTCCGCGGATCTCGCTTCGCGGCGAAGGCGCACGCTTGCGCATCTCGGGCTCCGCCGGGCTCGATGCCGTCACCTCGGCCCACGGCACCCAACCAAGCAGGGTGCTGCCCCAGGCGGACCTGAATGCACGCCTGGAAGCGGTCGAACGCCTGTTGTTCCTCGAGGCCGCAGTGCGCGCGATGCAGACCAGCCAGAACGTATTCGGCTTGCGCCCGGAAAGCGGGTCGACCCAGAACGCGCTGACAACCAGCCTGGTCCGGTTCAGCCCGTACATCGAGGCATCCGCCGGCCCCGATCTGCGCTATCGGCTGCGCAGCGACAACAGCTGGACCAGCGAACGGACATCGACCAACTCGCCGGCGGCGTCGCTCGCGAGCGGCCGCTTTGGTCGCCACTCGGTGATGCTGGAACACGATCCGCGGCCGCTCGGCTGGCGGGTGGAGGCCGAGCGTGCCGAAACGCGCTACGACGACCCGCTGCGCGAACCACTCGTTCTCGACGTGGCCCGAGCGAGCGTCGACTACGCGATCGGCCAAGACTTCAGCGCCGGCGTGCGGGCCGGCCATGAGCGCACCAGTTTCACAACCCTGAACCCCAACACCACCATCTACGGCCTGCAGGCAAAGTGGCAGCCTTCGTCGCGCACGACCTTGACGGCTTTCGAGGAGAAGCGCTTTTTCGGCAGGGCCTGGCGTCTCTCTTTTGATCACCGGATGCCGCGCCTCGCCTGGAACGTGGCGCTGTCGCGCAGCCTCAACACCACGCCGCAAACCCTGGCCGACCTGCCGCCCACCGACAATGTCGCGGCGCTGCTCGACGCAATGTTCACGACCCGCTTCCCCGACCCCACCGAGCGGGCTCGCGTGGTACAGGACTACATGGCGAGCCAAGGCCTGCCGACCTCGACACTGAGCCCGATCACCCTCTATTCGCAACGCCTGAGCATCGTCACCTTGCGCAGCGCCAGGGTGGTGCTGACCGGGGCGCGAAATTCGCTCGCGCTGAGCGCCTTTCAGTCGCGCTCCGAAGACGCGCTGGATGCCGGGCCGCTGGCCACCGGAGATCCGGCGGCCAACAACACCCAGTACGGCGCGGCGCTGGCCTGGAGCCAGCGCATGTCCAAGACGGTGGGGGTCGCCGCCGGAGTCGACTGGAGCCGCATCACCAGCCTGCGGCCCGTGACGCCGGAGCGCACCATCCAGCACAGCGCAAGCTTGCGGATCACCATCCAGGCGGCTCCGAAGACCAGTGCCTTCCTTGGCGCGCGCTACCGCAAGCTCGAGTCGAACGTGGTGCCATCGGGCCGCGACGGCGCCGTGACCGTCGGCCTCGAGCATCGGTTCTGAGCCCCGAATGAAGCTGCCAACCCAGCCGGGCCCGCTGCTGTGCGTCGTTGGCGCACGCCCCAACTACATGAAGATGGCGCCGCTGCTGCGCGCGTTCCGCGCCGAGCCGGGCCTGCCGCCGGCCGTGCTGGTCCACACCGGCCAGCACTACGACTTCGCGCTCAACGACCGGCTGTTCGCCGACCTCGAGCTGCCGGCTCCGGACGTCAACCTCGAGGTCGGGTCGGCCTCGCACGCGGTCCAGACGGCCGAGGTGATGAAACGCTTCGAGCCGGTGCTTCAGCAGTACCGGCCGTCGTGTGTCATCGTCGTCGGCGACGTGAACTCGACGATGGCGTGCACGTTGGTCGCCGCCAAGATGCATGTGCCGGTGGTGCACGTCGAAGCCGGCCTGCGCAGCTTCGACCGCGCCATGCCCGAGGAGATCAATCGCGTCGTCACCGACCAGATCGCCGACCTGCTGTACACCACCGAGCGCAGCGCCCACGCCAACCTGGCGCGTGAAGGCATTGCGCCCGAGCGCGCGCAGTTCGTCGGCAACCTGATGATCGACTCGCTGCGCGCGGCGCTGGCGAAGGCGGTCGCGCCGGCCGAGACCCTGGCCCGTTCGGGCGCCCGCGCCGATCTGTTGTCCGATCCGGCGGGCTTCGGCGTCGTGACCATGCACCGTCCGTCGAACGTCGACGACCCGGCCAGCCTGGCGGGCCTGCTCGACCTGCTGCGCGAGGTCGGAAAGCGCTTGCCGCTGGTCTGGCCCATCCATCCGCGCACCCGAGCCAACATCGATCGGCTGGGGCTGGCCTCGCGCCTGTCGGCAGTGCGCATGGCCTGCCTGGCGCCGCAGGGCTACCTCGAGATGGTCGGTCTCCTGAGCAAGGCGCGGCTGGTGCTCACCGATTCGGGCGGCGTGCAGGAAGAGACCACTGCGCTCGGCGTGCCGTGCCTGACGATGCGGCCGAACACCGAGCGGCCGATCACCGTCGAACACGGCACCAACACGCTGGTGCCGCGCGACCCGGCGGTCGTGCTGCGGCTGGTCGACGAGATCCTGGCCACCGGCGGCAAGCGCGGTCGCACGCCCGAGCTGTGGGACGGCCACGCGGCCGATCGCATCGCCGCTCACCTGGCCGGATGGCTGGCAGCCCGCCCCCTGGCGCAGCACGAGGTACTGGCGTGAACGCGCCGCAAGCGCCGCACGCGGTGATGAACGCGCTGACGGTGGACGTGGAGGACTACTTTCAGGTGTCGGCACTGGCGCCGCTGATCGATCGCGAATCGTGGGACACGCGGCCCTGCCGGGTCGAACGCAACATCGATCGCCTGCTCGCGTTGTTCGCGCAACGCGGCGCGCATGCCACGTTCTTCACGCTGGGCTGGATTGCCGAGCGCTACCCGCAGCTTGTGAAGGCCATCGTGGCCGGCGGCCACGAGCTGGCGAGCCATGGCTACGGGCATTTGCGCGCCAGCGACCAAAGCCGCGCCGAGTTCCTGCAGGATGTGGGGCGCGCGAAGGCACTGCTCGAAGACATCGGCGGGCGGCGCGTCCAGGGCTATCGGGCGCCGAGCTTTTCGATCGGCCCGGGCAACCTGTGGGCCTTCGACGTCCTGCTGGAGGCGGGCTACCGCTACAGCTCCAGCGTCTACCCGGTGCAGCACGACCACTACGGCATGCCCGACGCACCGCGCTTCTGCTACGACGCACGGCCCGGTCTGCTCGAGATCCCGATCACGACGACACGTGTGTTCGGGCGCAACCTGCCGGCCGGCGGCGGCGGCTACTTCCGGCTCGCGCCGTACCGGCTCAGCCGCTGGGCGCTGCGCCGCGTCAACCGGCTGGACGAGCGAGCGGCGATCTTCTATTTCCATCCCTGGGAGATCGACCCCGGCCAGCCGCGTGTGCCCGGAACCGGCCTGAAGACCCGGTTTCGCCACTACGTCAACCTCGACAAGACCGAGGCGCGGCTCGATCGCCTGCTGGGCGACTTTCGCTGGGGCCGCGTCGACCAGGTCTTCGGCCTTCAGAGCGCATGAACCTCGTGGACCTTCAGCGCCCGAGCGCCGGCACCTTGAAAGTGCGCCCTTACCGCGACGGCGACCGTGATCGCTGGGAGGCGTTCGTGTACGCCTGTGCGCAGGCAACGTTCTTCCATCGGATCGGCTGGCGCGAGATCTTCGACGAGGTGTTTCGCCATCGCAGCCACTACCTGCTGGCCGAACGCGACGATCAGATCGTCGGCGTGTTGCCGCTGGTGCAGGTCAAGAGCATGCTGTTCGGCCACGCCCTGGTCTCGCTGCCTTTCGCGGTCTACGGCGGCGTGGCCGCGACCGACCTCGAAGCGACTGCGGCGCTGCATCGCGCCGCCGTCGAGCTCGGCGGCGAGCTCGGCGTGCAGCACCTCGAGCTGCGCGACCGGCAAGTGGCCGAGCCTGACTGGCCGCAGCAGGACCTGTACGTCACGTTTCGCAAGCCCGTGCAGCCCGAACTCGAAGCCAACCTGCTCGCCATCCCGCGCAAGCAGCGGGCGATGGTTCGCAAGGCGATGCAGCGCAACCTGCGCAGCGAGATCGATGCGGGCGCCGATCGTTTTTTCGACCTCTACGCCGACAACCAGCACCGACACGGCACGCCGCCCCATTCGAGGCGCTATTTCCAGGCCCTGCGCAAGGTGTTCGGCGACGACTGCGAAGTGCTGACCGTGCTGAGCCCCGAGGGCCAGCCGGTCTCCGGCGTGATGTCGTTCTACTTCCGCGACGAGGTGCTGCCCTACTACGCCGGCGATACGCCGGCCGCGCGCGATCTGGCGGCGAACGACTTCAAGTACTGGGAACTGATGCGCCGCGCCTGTGAACGCGGGATCCGGGTGTTCGACTACGGCCGCTCCAAGCGCGGCACCGGCTCCTTCGATTTCAAGAAGAACTGGGGCTTCGAGCCGCAACCGCTGCACTACGAGTACCGGCTGTTCAAGCGCGACACGGTGCCGCAGAACAACCCGGCGAACCCGAAGTACCAGGCCGCCATCGACATCTGGCGGCGCCTGCCGCGCGGTCTGGTCAATGCAGTCGGTCCGGTGCTGGCGCGACATCTCGGATGAGGCCGCCGTGAAGTCCGACTCTCGCCCGCTGCTCGTGCATGTGCTGCACCGCTTCGACACCGGCGGGCTCGAGAACGGCGTCGTCAACCTGATCAACCGGCTGCCGCCCGAGCGCTTTCGCCACGCCGTGATCGCCTTGACCGAGATCACCGACTTCAGCCGGCGCATCCAGCGCGACGATGTGCAGCTGATTGCGCTGAACAAGGCGCCGGGCCAGGGGCTGTGGCTGTTCCCCAAGCTGCGCGACGTGTTTCGCGCGATCCGGCCCGACGTCGTGCACACGCGCAATCTCGCAGCACTCGAGATGTTGCTGCCGGCGTGGTGGGCGGGCGTGCCGGTGCGCATCCACGGCGAACACGGCTGGGACGCCGCCGATCCGGACGGGCGCAGCACCAAGTTCCGCCTCGTGCGACGGGCCTATCGGCCCTTCGTGCACCAGTACATCGCGCTGTCGCGCCAGCTGGAGCGTTATCTTGTCGACGATGTCGGCGTGGCAGAGAGGCGCGTGACGCAGATCTGCAACGGCGTCGACACGCAGCGCTTCCGGCCTGCCGCCGGGCCGCGCGGCCCGATCCCTGGTTCGCCGTTCGCGGCGCCCGACCTGTGGCTGGTCGGCAGCGTCGGGCGGCTGAGCCCGGTCAAAGACCCGCTGCTGCTGGCGCAAGCCTTCGTGCGCGTGTTGGCACTGGCGCCCGAGGCGCGCGCGCGGCTGCGGCTGGTCGTCGTCGGCAGCGGTCCGTTGCGCGCGGATGTCGAGCGCCTGCTGCAGCAGGCCGGTGTGGCCGAGCTCGCGTGGCTCACGGGCGACCGCAGCGACATCCCCGAGCTGCTGCGCGGGTTCGACGCCTTCGCGTTGCCGTCGCTCGCCGAAGGCATCTCCAACACCATCCTCGAAGCGATGGCCAGCGCCTTGCCCATCGTCGCGACTGCGGTGGGCGGCAACGTCGAGTTGCTGAAGGATGGCCTGACCGCGCGGCTCGTTCCGTCGCGCCAGGTGGACACGCTGGCGAACGCCCTGCTCGACGACTTGCGCCAGCCCGCGGCGGCGCGCGAGCGCGGGCGCCGCGCACGGGTCGAGGTCGAGCGCAGGTTCAGCCTGGACGGCATGGTCGGGGCCTACGCCGATCTGTACGACCGGCTGCTCGCCCAGGCCGCGGCGCGCGGTGCGATGCAGCACCGCTTTACCTAGGAGCGCAGCATGTGCGGCATTGTCGGCATCTGGGATTCACGCGGCGAGCGTCACATCGATGGCGCCGTGCTGCTGCGCATGAACGAGTCGCAGCACCACCGTGGGCCCGACGAGACCGGCACCCACTTCGCGCCGGGCCTTGGGTTCGGCCACAAGCGGCTGTCGATCATCGATCTGAAGACCGGACAGCAGCCCTTGTTCAACGAGGACCGTTCGGTGGTCATCGTGTTCAACGGCGAGATCTACAACTACCAGGAGCTGATTCCCGAGCTGACTGCGCTCGGCCACGTGTTTCGCACCCGCAGCGACACCGAGGTCATCGTGCACGCCTGGGAGGCCTGGGGCGAGGCTTGTGTCGACCGGCTGCGCGGCATGTTCGCGTTCGCGATCTGGGACCAGGGCCGCCAGACACTCTTTCTTGCGCGCGACCGGCTCGGCGTGAAGCCGCTGTTCTACGCGGCGCTGCCCGATGGGCTGTGGTTGTTCGGATCCGAGCTGAAGTCGCTGCTCGCGCATGGCGGGCTGAAACGCGAGATCGATCCGCGTTCGGTCGAAGACTACTTCGCGCTCGGCTACGTGCCCGAGCCCCGGACCATCTTCAGCTCTGCGCACAAGCTGCCACCGGGCCACACCTTGCTGCTGCGCCGCGGCCAGTCGGCGCCCGAGCCGCGCCGCTACTGGGACGTGCGGTTCACGGGCGCGAACACCGTCAGCGCCGAAGACGCACAGGCCGAGCTGATCGCGCGGCTGAAGGACAGCGTGCGGCTGCGCATGATCTCGGAGGTGCCGCTCGGCGCCTTCCTGTCCGGCGGCGTCGATTCGAGCGCGGTGGTGGCGATGATGGCGGGGCAGTCGGCCGACCCGGTCAACACCTGCTCGATCTCGTTCGCCGATCCGGCCTTCGACGAAGCCAAATACGCGCAGCAGGTGGCGGATCAATACCGCACCCGTCACTTCGTCGACCGCGTCGCGACCGACGACTTCGACCTCATCGACACGCTGGCGGCGCTGTACGACGAGCCCTATGCCGACAGCTCGGCCATCCCGACCTACCGGGTCTGCCAGCTCGCGCGCCGCCATGTCACGGTGGCTCTGTCGGGCGACGGCGGCGATGAGAGCTTCGGCGGGTACCGGCGCTACCGGCTGCACCTGAACGAAGAGCGCATGCGCTCGGCGTTGCCGCTGGGCATGCGGCAACCACTGTTCGGCATGCTGGGCCGCCTGTACCCGAAGGCGGACCGGGCGCCGCGCTTCCTGCGTGCCAAGTCGACCTTCCAGGCCCTGGCGCGCGATTCGGTCGACGCCTACTTCCACAGCGTGTCCATCTTCCGCGATGACATGCGCGACGCGCTGTTCTCGCCCGAGTTCAAGCGTCGGCTCGCTGGCTACGGCGCGAGCGAGGTGTTCCATCAACATGCGCGGCGCGCCGACACCGAGGACCCGCTGTCGCTGATCCAGTACCTGGACCTGCAGACCTACCTGATCGGCGACATCAACACCAAGGTCGACCGCGCCAGCATGGCGCATGCGCTCGAGGTGCGCGAACCGCTGATGGACCATCCGCTGGTCGAATGGCTGGCCAGCTTGCCGGCCAACCTGAAGCTGCGCGGCGGCGAGGGCAAGTGGTTGCTGAAGACGGCGATGCGGCCGCATCTGCCCGACAACATCCTGTACCGGCCGAAGATGGGGTTTGCCGTGCCGCTGGCGCGCTGGTTCCGCGGGCCGCTGCGCGAACGGGTGCGCACTGCGCTGCTCGACGGCGAGCTCGGCCGTACCGGCTTCTTCAATCGCGCCTACCTCGAGCACCTGATCGACGCACACAGCGCCGGCCGGCGCGACTACAGCGCGCCGCTGTGGACGCTGCTGATGTTCGAAGCCTTCCTGCGCGTCGGTGGTCACGCCGGCGCGGACACAGCGGCGAAGCCAGCGGCAGCGCCGCGGCCAACACCGGTGCCGGCCTGAGGCATCGCCGACTTCCCGTCCATGCGCATCCTGCACGTCCTCGACCACTCGCTGCCGCTGCACAGCGGCTACAGCTTTCGCACAGTGGCGATCCTGCGCGAGCAGCGCGCGCTCGGCTGGGAAACCCATCACCTGACCACGCCGCGCCACGGTGCAGCGCCGGGCGAGCAGGAAACCTGCGACGGCTGGACCTTCCTGCGCACGCCGTTCCGCCCCGGCGCCTGGTCGACGCTGCCCGCTGTCGGCCCGTATCTGGACGAGATGCGCGCCACCTCGGCGCGCCTCGCGACGCTGGTCGAGCGCCTGAAGCCCGACGTGTTGCACGCCCATTCGCCCGTGCTCGCTGCACTGCCGGCGCTCTGGGTCGGGCACCGTCTCGGCGTTCCGGTGGTCTACGAGATGCGCGCGTCGTGGGAGGACGCCGCGGTCGACCACGGCAGCACCCACGAAGGCAGCCTGCGCTATCGCATGTCTCGCGCGCTCGAGACCTTCGCGCTCAAGCGCGCCGACGCGATCACGACGATTTGCGACGGGCTGCGCCGCGACATCGAGTCGCGCGGTGTGGCCGGCGAGCGCATCACGGTCATTCCGAACGCGGTCGACGTGGCGGCGTTCAGCTTCGGTGCCGCGCCGGACCCGGCCCTGAGAAGCCGGCTCGGGCTCGACAAGGCCACCGTCATCGGCTTCGCCGGATCCTTCTACGGCTACGAAGGGCTGGACCTGTTGCTCGACGCTGCCGCCCGGCTCGCGCCGCATCGGCCCGAACTGCGGGTGTTGCTGGTCGGCGGCGGCCCGCAGGAGCAGGCGCTGCGCGCCCGGGCCACTCGCCTCGGGCTGGCCGATCGGGTGATATTCAGCGGCCGCGTGCCGCATGCCGAGGTGCAGCGTTACTACGAGCTGATCGACGTGCTGGCCTACCCGCGCCACTCGATCCGCCTGACCGAGATCGTCACGCCGCTCAAACCGCTCGAAGCGATGGCGCAGGGCCGCATGTTCGTCGCCTCCGACGTCGGCGGGCACCGCGAGCTGATCCGCGACGGTGAGACCGGCACCTTGTTCCCGGCCGGCGACGCCGCGGCGCTGGCGCGTGCCCTCGCCAAGCTGCTCGACGATCGCTCGCAATGGGACACGATGCGCACTCGCGCCCGCCGCTTCGTCGAGACCGAGCGCACCTGGGCCCGCAGCGTCGCGCGCTACGCCGACGTGTACGGCCGCGTGCTGGCAGCGCGGCCCGCCGGCGCGATCGACACGCCGCTGCCCAAGGGTTGAGGGAAATCGAATCGATGTGCGGCATCCACGGCTTTTTCCACCTCGACGGCATGCGTGCGAACGCCGAGTGGCTCGCGAAAATGGGCAAGGTCACGAGCCACCGCGGGCCCGACGACAGCGGCGCGCATGTCGACGGCGCGTGCGCCATCGGCATGCGGCGCCTGTCCATCATCGACCTCGCCGGCGGACACCAGCCGATCGCCAACCACGACGGCTCGCTGGTGATCGTGTGCAACGGCGAGATCTACAACTTCCGCGAGCTGCGCCGCGAGCTGCAGGCGCACGGCCACCACTTCAGGACCGAGTCCGACAGCGAAGTCGTGCTGCACGCCTACGCACAATGGGGCGAACGTTTTGTCGAGCGGCTCAACGGCATGTTCGGCTTCGCGCTGTGGGACCGCCAGCGCCAGATGCTGCTGGTCGGCCGCGACCGGCTCGGCATCAAGCCGATCTACTGGCTCAATGACGGCAAGCGCTTCGCGTTCGCCTCCGAAGCGAAGGCGCTGCTGGAGCTGCCGAACGTGGCGCGCGAGGTCGACCCGCAGGCGCTGGCGGCCTACCTCGAGCTCGGCTACGTGCCGTCGCCGCTGTCGATACTGCGCGGCATCCACAAGCTGCCGATCGCATCGCTGATGAAGATCAGCGCGGCCGGCGTGGTCATCGACAGCTACTGGCAGCCGCCGACCGCGGTCGACACGCACACCAGCGCCGACAGCTGGGTACGACAGGTGCGCGAGCAGCTCGAAGCGTCGGTCAAGATGCAGATGGTCAGCGACGTGCCGATCGGCGCCTTCCTGTCCGGCGGTGTCGATTCGAGCGCGGTGCTGGCGTTCATGTCACGCCACAGCGGCGCGCCGGTCAAGACCTATTCGATCGGCTTCGACGGCGGCGCGGCCGAACGTTTCTACAACGAGCTCGACCAGGCCCGCGAGGTCGCGACGCTGTTCGGCACCGACCACCACGAGATCCTCGTGAAACCGGATGTCGTGCGGCTGCTGCCCAAACTGCTGTGGCACATGGACGAGCCGATCGCCGACAGCGCCTTCGTGACCACCTACCTGGTGTCCGAGTTCGCGCGCCGCGACGTGAAGGTGATCCTGTCCGGCGTCGGCGGTGACGAGCTGTTCGGCGGCTACCGGCGCTACCTCGGCGAGCACTACATGCGCTATGTCGACTGGCTGCCTCAGCCTGCCCTGCGCGGCGCGGCGCGGCTGGCGGACCTGCTGCCGAGCGACCGCCACTCGAAGTGGCTGAACTACTCGCGGCTGGCGAAGAACTTTCTCGGTGCCGCGGCCTCGCCGTTCACCGAACGTTATCGCGCCTATGTCGGCGCGTATTCGAGCGACGATGCGGCGCGCCTGATGGTGAACCCGCCGGCCACGCGGCTCGATGCGATCGCGGCGGCCTTCGAGGCATCGGGCGGCGAAGATGTGCTGGCGCGCATGTTCGCGGTCGACGCACGCACCCAGCTGCCCGACGACCTGCTGCTGCTGACCGACAAGATGACGATGGCCTCGTCGCTCGAATGCCGGGTGCCGCTGCTCGACCACCAGCTCGTGGAGCTGGCGGCGCAGATCCCGGCCAACGTGAAGGTGGCCGGCGGCGAGTTGAAGGCGCTGATGAAAAAGGCGCTCGCCGACGTGCTGCCGCCCGAAGTGCTGCACCGGCCCAAGCGCGGCTTCGGCGCGCCGATGGGCGCGTGGATGAAGGGCCCGCTGGCGCAGATGCTCGACGGCGCGCTGTCCAGGCAGAGCCTCGAGGCGCGCGGCCTGCTGCACCACGCGCCGGTGGCGCGCCTGATCGAAGACCACCGCGCGAACCGCGTCGACGGCACCGACAAGCTGCTCGCGCTCTTGAACCTGGAGATCTGGTGCCGCATCACCCTCGATGGCCGCTCGTCGAACGACGTGGCCGACGAGCTCGAAGAGGCGGTGGCATGAGGATCCTGTACGTCTGCCATCGTTTTCCGTATCCACCCAAGCGCGGCGGCACGATCCGGCCGTTCAACATGATCAAGCACCTCGCGCAGTCGCACGAGGTCGTGGTGTGCTCGCTGACACGCTCGCCACAACAGACGCGCGACGCGCAGGGCATCGCACCGTTCTGTTCCGAGTTCCACATCGGCCAGGTCGACGACCGCGTACAGACGCTGCGCATGATCGCCACGCTGCCCACGCCGCTCACCGCATCGGCGTCGTTCTTCCACAGCACCCGCCTCGCGCATCAGATCGAGAGGGTGCTCGCCGAACAGAAGATCGATCTGATCTTCGTGCACTGCTCGTCGGTCGCCCACTATGTCGAACATGTGCAAGGCATCCCGAAGATCCTCGACTTCGGCGACATGGATTCGCAGAAGTGGCTCGAGTACGCGCAGCACAAGCCGTTTCCGCTGTCGCTGGGCTACTGGTGGGAGGGCAAGCGGCTGCTGGCCGAAGAAAAGCGCCTGGCGCGGCGCTTCGATTTCTGCAGCGCGATCACCCGCGCCGAGCACCAGACCCTGGTCGACTATGGCGTCGGCACCCCGAGCGACTGGTTCCCCAACGGCGTCGACAACAGCTTCTTCGCACCGGTCGAGGACGTGGCCTACGACCCGGACACCGTCGTCTTCATCGGACGCATGGACTACTTCCCGAACCAGCAAGGCATGTTCGATTTCTGCGCCGACGTGCTGCCGCTGCTGAAGGCGCGGCGGCCGTCGATCAAGCTGCAGATCGTCGGCGCCGACCCGTCGCCGGCGGTTCGCCAGCTCGGCGAGATCGCCGGCGTGACGGTGACCGGCTCGGTGCCCGACGTTCGCCCCTACGTGACACGCGCGGCGCTGACGGTGGCGCCGCTGCGCATCGCGCGCGGCACCCAGAACAAGATTCTCGAGGCGATGGCGATGGGCATTCCGGTGGTCGCGAGCGAGGTGGCCGCTGCCGGCGTCGATGCGGTGCCGGGCCAGCACCTGCTTGCCGCCGACCGCCCGGCCGATGTCTGTGACGCGATCCTGCGCATCCTCGACAATCCCGAAGAGCGGGCGCGGCTGTCGCAGGCCGGGCGTGCCCGCGTGTTGTCGAATCACGCCTGGCCGAGCTCGATGAAGCGGCTCGACGCGATCATCGATCGATGTGTAGGCGCGTTTTCCGCCGCTTCCAAGCTCCAGCCCCAATCGTCATGAACATCAGTATTTTCGGTCTCGGCTACGTCGGTGCGGTGTCGCTGGCCTGTCTCGCGCGCGACGGCCATCACGTGGTCGGCGTCGACCTCGACGCCGCCAAGCTGAAGCTGATCGCCGACGGCAAGACGCCGGTGGTCGAGGAGGGCATGGTCGAGCTGATGGCCAAGGTGATCGCCAGCGGCCATGTTTGCGTCACCAGCGATGCGGCGCAAGCGCTGCGCGACACCGAGCTGTCCCTGATCTGCGTCGGCACGCCGTCGGCCGCCAACGGCAGCCAGGACCAGTCGGCCGTGCTGCGCCTGGCCGAACAACTGGGCACGGCGCTGCGCGACGTCGACCGGGCGCATGTGCTGGTGTTCCGTTCGACTCTCGTGCCCGGCACGGTCGAAGACGTGTTGCGTCCGATCATCGAGAAGGCATCGGGCAAGCGCGAGGGCGTGGACTTCTTCGTCTGCTTCCAGCCCGAGTTCCTGCGCGAAGGCTCGTCGATCCGCGACTACGACCACCCGCCGTACACCATCGTCGGCGCCAACGGCGAAGCGCCGGTGGCGCGGCTCAGGCAGCTGTTCGGCCACCTGCCGTGCGACTTCCACGTCACCTCGGTGCGCGCGGCCGAAACGCTGAAGTACTGCTGCAACAACTTCCACGCGCTGAAGATCACCTTCGCCAACGAGACCGCGCGCCTGTGCGAGGCGCTCGCGGTCGACCCCTTCGAGGTGATGGACCTGGTGTGTCGCGACACCCAGCTCAACATCTCGCGTGCCTACCTGAAGCCGGGCTTCGCGTTCGGCGGCTCGTGCCTGCCCAAGGACCTGCGCGCAACGCTGTACCTCGCGAAGCAGCACGACGTCGAGCTGCCGATGCACGCGGGCATCCTGGCGTCGAACCGCGCGCACGTCGAGCACGCGATCGGCAAGGTGCTCGAAAGCGGCAAGCGGCGTGTCGGCATGATCGGCCTCGCGTTCAAGACCGGCACCGACGACCTGCGCGAAAGCCCGCTCGTCACGGTGGCCGAGCACCTGATCGGCAAGGGGCTGTCGCTGCTGGTGTACGACCCGGAGGTGCACCTGTCGAGCTTGCTGGGCGCGAACCGGCGTTTCATCGAACACCACCTGCCGCACATCGGCGGGCTGGTGCGCAGCGACCTCGCGACGGTGGTGGCCGAGTCCGATGTGCTGCTGATCGGCTCGAACGACAAGCGGACCATCGAAGCGGTCAAGCGCCTGGCCGCGCCGCAGCAACTGGTCATCGATCTGGCCAACATCGGCGAGCAGCACGGCCTGCAGGCGCAGTATGTGGGGCTGACCTGGAAGTAGCCGAAAGCCCGAACGTGCGCCAAGCCGCCCTCAGGATCCTGACCTTCACGTCGCTGTTCCCGAGTGTGGCGCGGCCCCGGCACGGCATCTTTGTCGAGACGCGGCTGCAGCACCTGGTTCACGACTGCGCCGTCGACGCACGTGTCATCGCGCCGGTGCCGTGGTTCCCGTTCAGCGCGTCCGGCTTCGGCCAATACGCCCAGTTTGCCGCCACCCCGCGGCGCGCCACCCGTGACAGCGGCTTGCAGGTGACTCACCCGCGCTACCTGATGCTGCCAGGGCTTGGCGTGCCTTTCCAGCCCGACAGCATGGCGCGCGCCGCCGCGGCCGACATAGCGCGGCTGCGCGAGTCGGGCTGGCAGCCCGACCTGATCGATGCGCACTACCTCTACCCCGACGGCGTTGCCGCGGCCATTCTTGCCGAGCGGCTCAAGATTCCCTTCGTGATCACCGCGCGCGGCACCGATGTCAACGTGCTGGCGCAGATGCCGGGGCCGGCGGTCCGCATCATGTGGGCCGCGCGGCGCGCTGCGACGGTGATCACGGTCTCGCAGCGGCTGAAGGAGTCGCTGCTTGCGCTCGGCGTCGACGCGTCGAAGCTCGTGGTGCTGCGCAATGGCGTGGACAGGAACGTGTTTCGGCCGGAGGATCAGGCCGCTTCGCGCCAGCGCCTGGGTTTGCCCGACGGTCGCCTGCTCGCCTGTGTCGGCAACCTGGTCCCGGAGAAAAATCATGCGCTCGCGATCGAGGCGCTGGGCCGGTTGCCGGGCTTTCGGCTGCTGATCGTCGGCGACGGGCCGCTGCAGCGTGAGCTCGCGGAGCTTGTCCGCACGGCGGGGCTTGCGCAGCGGGTGATCTTCCGGCAGGCTATGCCGCAGAAGGAATTGCGGTACGTGTACGCCAGCGCCGATTCATTGTTGTTGACTTCGACGCGCGAGGGCTGGCCCAACGTGGTGCTCGAATCCTTGGCGTGCGGTACCCGCGTCGTTGCGGTCGATGTCGGCGCTGTCGGCGAGATGCTCACCGACGATCGGGTCGGCCGCATCGTGGCGGCGGGCGATGCGGGCAAGCTCGCGGCGGCTGTCACCGACTTGCTGCAGGCGCCCGCAGACCCCCACCAAACCTGCCGGCACGCGGCCCGGTTCGACTGGGCATCGGTCTCCGATGCGCAACTGGAAGTTTTCTCACGGGCCCATGCCCGACACTGATCGCTGAACGCAGATGTACACCCCCGCCGCCTTCATCCTGTTCTGCGTCGCCTGCACGGTTCTCGCGTTCAAGCGCCACCCGATCTACGGCTTGTACCTGTACCTGGGGATGACTTTCATCTTTCCGCAGGGCCGCTGGTGGGGGCACATCTTCCAGGACCTGCGCCTGTCGCTTCTCGCGGCCGCGGTGACGGTGGCTGCGGTCGTGCTGCACCGGGGCAAACTCAAACCCAAGCCGCTGTGGCTGGCCAATCCGCCCGCGCTGATCCTCTCGCTGTACGCGGCGTTGATGTGGCTGCAGTCGCCATGGGCGCTGGACCTGAAGGAACACTTGAGCGGCTGCAGCTTCTTCGTGAAATACCTGCTCGCCTTCTGGTTCGTCTATCGGGTGGTCGATTCGAAAGAGAAGGTGCGAGACGTGTTGCTGGCCCTGGTGCTTGGAAACGGGCTTCTCGGTCTCTACGCCCAGTTCACCGGGCGCGACGGCGACCGTCTCGACGGTGTCGGCGGGCCCGGCATCGACGATTCGAACACGCTGGGCATGTACCTGGCCACCGGTGCCATCCTCGGCGTGGGCCTGGTGCTGACGCAAAAGGGTTGGCGCCGCTATCTGAGCCTTGCCTGCGTGGTCGTGATCACCAACGGCGTCGTGCTCGCCAACAGCCGCGGCGCGCTTCTCGGGCTGGTTGCCGGCGGCCTGGTGCTTGCGCTGTGCAAGGCCCGGCAACACCGCGCGATGTTCTGGTCCTTTGCGTTGCTGAGCGTGCTGGGGCTCGCGGTCATCGTCGATCAGGCATTCATCGATCGCATGGTGACGATTCAAGACGTGACCTCGAAGGACGACGAGGCCGACGGCAGCGCACGCTCGCGGGTCGAGATTGCCAAGGCCCAGTTGCAGATGTTCAAGGCCTACCCGATGGGCGCAGGACACCGCGGCACGGCGACACTCAGCCCCCAGTACCTCGATGCGAAGTGGTTGACGAAGCCCGAAGACAGCTCCCAGGCGGCACGCTCGTCGCACAACACCTTCCTCACCACGCTGGTCGAGCAGGGCGTGCTCGGAGGCTTTCTGTACCTGTGTCTCGCCTTGTGGATCGTCGTGGCGGGTCGGCGCGTTCAGCGCATGCGCGGGCCGCTCGACGACCCCGAGCTCGTCACGCTGGGGGCCACGACCTGCGCGGGACTCGCCGTGGTGTTCGTGGCCGGCAACAGCGCGGACTATCTGCTGGTGGAGAACCAGTTCTGGCTCTTTGCCGTGATGGTGTCGATGCTCCAGCTGGCCGCCCAACGCACCACGGTCGGTGGCGAAGCCGGCGACGTGCGAGGCCTGCGTCGAATGGCCGCCTGATGCTGCGCCTGCCGCTTTCGCTTGTGTCGCCGGCCGGTCGCAACGGCCGGCTCAGCATCCTGATCTTTCACCGCGTGCTGGCGCAGCCGGACCCGCTGTTCCCCGACCTGCCCGACGCGCTCGAGTTCGAAGCGCGAATGCGCTGGGTGAGCCAATGGTTCGAGGTGCTTCCGTTGGGCCGCGCGATCGACCTGCTCTATGCCGGCAGGATCCCGTCACGCGCGCTGGCCATCACCTTCGACGACGGCTACGCCGACAACGAAGAGCTGGCCGCGCCGATTCTGAAGCGACTCGGGATGACGGCAACGTTTTTCGTCTCGACCGGCTACCTGGGCGGCGGCTGCATGTGGAACGACCAGGTGATCGAGGCCATTCGCGCCTGCGACGCCGCCGAGCTCGATCTGAGCGCGCTGAATCTCGGGCGCCACCCGCTGGCCTCGGTCGAAGCGCGCAGGCAGGCCATTTCGGCGCTGCTCACAGGCATCAAGCATCTCGAGCAAAGCCAGCGACAAGCGCTCACTGACGCCATCGTGGCGGCAGCCGGCGCCAAGCCCTCAGCGCAGCTGATGATGCAACCCGAGCAGCTTCGCGGCTTGCGCTCGCTGGGCATGGAGATCGGCGCGCACACCCGCACCCACCCCATCCTCACACGCCTGAGCCGAAGCGCCGCGTGCGATGAGATGGCCGGAGGAAAGGCCGATCTCGAGCGCATCCTCGACGAGCCGGTCGAGCTGTTCGCTTATCCGAACGGCGTTCCGGGGCAGGACTACGCGGCCGAGCACGCGAAGATGGCCGAGGAGTGCGGATTTCGCGCCGCGCTGTCTACGGCCTGGGGCGCCGCCTCGATGCGCTCCGACCGTTTCCAGCTGCCGCGTTTCACGCCCTGGGATCGGACCCGGCTGCGCTACGGCGCAAGACTGCTCACCAACCTCGGTCGCAGCGAGCAGATCGCCGCGTAGTTGCGGTCCGCCTGGCTCAGAGCTTGCGCGAGTCGAGCCAGAGCGCGAGCATCATCAGCACCCAGACCATGGTGCCGAAATAGGCCGGGTGCTCGCGCAGCCGGGTCGTCAGCAGCTCGTCGATGAAGCGCGGCTGCACGATGCCGCGCCGGCGCAGCAGCGCGATGCTGTCGCCGGCGAGGTCGCTGAGCGGCTTGTGCCCGATCAGCCACGCCCCCACCGGCAGGCCGAAGCCGTGTTTTTGCTTGCTGATGACCGCGGGCGGCAGGAAGTCGCGCAGCGCCTGCTTGAAGAACCAGCGAAGCTGCGTGCCGCGCAGCTTCAGCTCGGCGGGAAGGCGCTGCGAAAACTCGACCACCCGCTCGTCGAGGATGGGGAACGCGACGTCCACACCGGCCAGGTCGCACATGTGCGTCACCTTCGGCAGGTCGCCGTCGGCGAGGACGAAGCGGATGTCGACCGCCAGCATCTGGTTGATGAGGCTCGCGCCGGCATGCGGCGCATGCGCCTGCGTCAACAGCTGCTGCGGATGGTCGGCATCGATGCAGGCGAGGAACTCGGGTGTGAAGACATTGGCGTTGCCGAGATGCATCAGCAGGTTGTACGACGCATAACGCTGCGGCATCGGCGGGCGCGCCTGCTCGACGTAGCTGCGCAGCTTGCGCAGCGGTGGCACGCGGGCGATGCCCGGAGTGGCCAGCAGCAGCGGCTCGATCAAGCCGCGCTTGAGCAGGCTCGGAACCCGTTGGTACAGCCCGAGCAGGTGCTGCTTGGCGTAGCGCTCGTTGCCGCCGAACAGCTCGTCGCCGCCGTCGCCCGCGAGCAAGCGGGTCACGCCGTGCTCGCGGGCGAGCTTGGCGCAGTAGTAAGTCGGGATCGCTGAAGCGTTGCCGAAGGGCTGGTCGTACGAGGCGGCGATCCTGGGCACCGCGTCGACCACGTCCTTCGGCGTCACGTAGTACTCGTGATGCTCGCAGCCGAAGTGGCCGGCCGCGATGCGCGCATAGGCCATCTCGTCGTAGCCTTCGACGTCGAAGCCGATCGAGAAGGTGCGCGCCGGCCCGTCGGTCGTGCGCGCCAGCATCCCGCTGACGGTCGAGCTGTCGGTGCCACCGGAGAGGAAGGCACCGCTCGCAACGCCGGCTGCCGCGTCCTTGACGGCAGCCTGCATCAGCGCGATGAACTCGTCCTGCAGCGCCTGCTGCTGCCGCGCGTGGTCTTCATCGAAGCGCAGCGCCCAGTAGGCCTTCGGTTCGGCGCCGGTGTGCGGACCGAACTCGATGCAGTGGCCCGGCGGGATCCGGCGCAGGTCTTCGAAGACCGTGCGCGGCCCGGGGCTCACGTGATAGAAGAGGTAGTCGTAGATGCCCTGCTCGGACAAGCGCCGGCGCACGCCGGGGTAGCCTGCCAGCAGATCGAGCGTCGACGCAAAAGCCAGCGCCCCGTCGGTTCGCCAGTAGACGAGTTGATGCACGCCGAAGCGGTCCACCGCAGCAAAGCCGACACGCTTGCGGCTGTCCCAGGCCGCAATCGCGAAGTCGCCGCCGATGCGCTCCAGCGCATCCTTGCCGCGCAAGCGAAGCGCGCGCGCCAGCTCGAGCGGGTCGGCGTTGCGTGCATCGCCGTCGCGCAACTGCGGGTGCCCGGCGACCGCGACCACGAAGCCATCGATCTCGACGAGCTTCGGACGCGCGACCTGCCCGAAGACCGCCAGCCCGGCCTGCGCCACGGTCTTGAGCTCGGCGTCGAGCACCGGCGCAGGGCCCGCCGCCAACATGAGGCGCAGCGCGGCGCCGCTGGCGTCGTCCTGACGATCCGAAAACCAGCCGCAGAGTCCTCTCATGCATCCACCCTTCTGGTGCCCAAGCGCTTCAGCCACGCCACGGTTTCATCTTCGACCGCATTGAGCCATGTCCGGCGCGAAAACGTGTGGTCGGCGTCGGGCAGGTCGACCCGGCTGACCTTCGGATCGGCAAGCAAGCCCTTCCAAGGTGCGGACGAATCGGCGTATTGCAGGAACTCCTTGGCGGTCAGGTCCTTGCCGCTGAGGATCAGCAGCACCCGCCCGTTGAAGCTCGCCAGACCGCGCGCCATGACCGTCTGGAACGAGTCGGCATGGCGCGGGTCGCTTTGGCCGCGATGGTGAGCCCTTGCGCCCTTGAGGTTGCCGGCCAGCGCGCCGAGCGACGCGCGCCAGTCGAGGCGGCCGCGCAGCAGCTTGAGCCAGAACTCGCGCTCTAACACGCGCGAGGCGTAGTAGTGTTTCACAGTGGCTGCTGCCAGCGATGCGTCGCTGCGCGCCCACGGGTTGGCCGCAACGATGCCCGCCACGCGCGGATCGGACGTAGCGAACATCAGCGCCGCCGAGGCCGCGTCGCACAGCCCCCACACCACGACCCGTTCAAGCGCCGGGCAGGCCTTGCACAAGGCGTCCAGCGCGGCGTGCAGATCGGGCCCGCTGGAATCGAATCCACGCGCTTCGCCTTCGCTGTCTCCCATGCCTGTGCAGTCGAAACGCAGGCTCGCGAACCCGTGCCGGGCCAGCCCGCGCGCAAGCAGGACGAACTGGCGGTGGCTGCCGACGCGGTACTGCGGCCCGCCCACCATGACGAGAACCGCCGTCGTCGACTGCGCAAGCCCCGCCGCGGGTCGCGTCAGGATGCCCCACAGCAGCGCGTGGCCAGCCCTGAAGGTGACCACCTCTTCGATCGGCGCGCCGTGTGTCATGCCGCCCCGCCGTCGCCGAGAGCAGCCAGGCTTCGCTCGAGCAGCGGCTCGCATTCCTCGATCTCCTGGGTCTGCCAGAAGGGCGGCCCACACAAGAGCTCAGCTTGCACCGCGACCTGGCGCGCGCTCAGGCGCTCGACCATTCGAGTGGCTTGAGGCGACAGTTCGGGGGCTTCGTCGGCCGACAATTCGAACCAGGCGATTCGCCCCGCGAATTCGGCCGGCACATCGAACGACGCCTGCTCCATGCCGCTCGCGAGCGCCGGGCCCAGCTGATAGCCGCCGACTTCGACCGGCGACCCCGAACGCAGCATCTGGGCCGGAGACTGAGCGGCATCGGCTCTGGCCGATCCGACGATTCGTGCCCCCGCGTGCAGGCGCAGGAACTGCTGGAGATGTTGCGCGCCGGACAGGACCGGCTGCCACAGCAGCAGATTGACCCGGGGCCGCGACGCCAGCACTGCGGGCACCAGCAAGGCGCCGGCGCGAAGACACCACAACCACAGCGGGCGCCCGTCGGGCGCCTGCATCAGCTCGGACTCGACATCGGCGACCCACGCGGCCCAGGACGCATCGCCGAACTCGCCCGAGCTGTCGCCACAACCGCAGAGGTCGCGCTGCACCACACGCCAGCCGTCGGCGGCGAACCGGCGCGCCATTCGCGCCGCCATCCGGCGCGACTTGTTGAGCTCCTCGGCGAAGCCATGGACGAAGATGATCGTGCCCCGCAGGTTCCGGTCCAGCGGCTCGGACACCAGCCGGAAGCGATAGCCGGCATCGGCGTCGACGAAGTCACCCGCCTGGACGACGGGTCGGGTCGGCATCACTGAGCCAATTTGCCTTGCACGAAACTGGTCAAGGTGGCGACCGACGCGAAGGTCCCGCCGTCGACCTCGTCGTCGTCGATGACGAAGCCGAAGCGCTCTTCGAGCGCGGTGAGAATCGCCACCACCGCCATCGAATCGAGCTCGGCGACGCTGCCGAGCAAGGCGGAATCGGCGTCAAGCCGACCTCCCTGGGCATCAGGGCCGAGAATCGATCCGAGGGTCTTGATCACTTCCTGTTCGATGTTCACTGCACGGGCCCATTCAAGTTCGTGATCGCATTGGGTGAGCGGCAGCGCATTCTATGAGCACGCCGGCGCGCCGGCACCCCTCGACCAAGGGCTGCGGCACGGCCGATTTTTCCAGGAGCCCGTGGTAGATTTCCGTGCCCTCTGAAGAAATCCAGGCTCCGCAGTCGGGAAAGAGCATGCAGCCCTCCGATACTTCTCGACTCAGTGGATCGACTGCGAATGCATTCGGGGACCGGGCACGCACCATTGCTCGAATCGTCGTTGCCTTGTTCGTGATTCTTGGCGGCGGAGAGCTTTTGGTCCGCTCGTTCATCGGCGGGCCCTCCGCCCAGGTCTACGACCCGGGCATCGGATACAGCTATCTGCCCGGCGGCGAGATGTTTCAAGCGAAGGAAGGCTTTGCCCGGCTGCGCCTGAACGCGCTCGGCATGAACGACGAAGACATCGGTCCGAAGAACGGGCGTTGCCGGGTCCTCGTGATCGGCGACTCCTACACCGCAGCCCTTCAGGTGCCGCGCGAGCAGAACTTCACTTCAGTCGCCGAAACGCTGGACCGCAGGCTCGACGTTCTGAACGCCGGACGCGACGGTCTTTTCCTGGGCGATCTGCACAAGGTTCGGGCTCGGTTGGCGCCGCAGGTGCAAGCCGATCTGGTGGTGTACGTCATCAGTCAGCGAGCGGTCGAGGCCGACATCCGGCTGCCCGATTTCAGCGTCATGGTCGACCCCGAAACCGGCGTCGTCAAAGACGCCCTGATGCGCGTCGAGGAAAAAGAGGAGCTCAAGCAGACATTCGCGCCGCTCTTGCGCAACTCTGCGCTTGCGACGCGACTCGCGTCGCAATTGCAGCCGTCGGTGGTCGGTGCGCAGCAGGAACTCGGGGCCTGGCGCAACCGGTTCAGCCCGAACCCCGCCCCCGCGGCTTCGCGGGGTCCTGCCGCCGTTGCGTCCGCGTCGAACGAGGACATCCTGAGCTTCATGTTCCGGCGCCTTGCGCAAGACTCGCCGACTGCGCTTCTCTACATCAACGCGTTGCAGTACAAGCCGGGCCGCCGAGCCTTCGTCGGCCCGTCGTCGGGTGCAGCGGAAGTGGTGGCGCGACGCGCCGCCGCGCGCGCAGGGGTTCGTTTCTACGCCACGTCAGAGTACCTGATCGAGTCGGTCGAGCGAACCGGCCAGCCGCCGTATGGCTTCGGCAACGCCTTGCTGCCGGGAGGCCACCTCAATGCCGCCGGGCATCGCGCCGTCGGTGCGGCGCTGGCCGCGCTGGTTCGCGACATGAGTCCGGCACTTGCGAGCGAGTGCGGCGGCAGATGATATTCACCTCGATCACCTTCGTTGTCTTCTTCGCGGTGCTGCTGGCGCTGCTGGGGCTGATCCGTGGCACGCCGGGCCGGCTCTGGCTGCTGCTGATCGCCAGCTACGTCTTCTACGCGAACTGGAACGTCAGCTATGTCATCCTGATTTTCCTCTACGGCCTGTGGGGATGGGGGCTGGGGTTGGCGATGTACAACGCCAGGCATCCGGCACTCAGAAAGCTCTACTTCCTGTTGAGCGTGGCGCTCAGCCTGGGAACGCTCGCCTACTTCAAGTACGCGAACTTTCTCGGCGAAAACATCGCCCGCTTGCTCGGCGTTCCGAGCTGGGGCGCGGTCGACATCGTGCTCCCGGTCGGCATTTCATTCTTCACGTTCCACACGATGAGCTACATCATCGACCTGTACCGCGGACACGTGGGGCCGTGCCGGAACCCGGTGAAGTTCTTTCTGTTCGTCGCATTCTTTCCGCAGCTCGTCGCCGGGCCCATCCTGAGGGCTTCGAGCTTCCTGCCGCAACTCGATCAGCCGGTTCGCATCACCTGGCCCAACTTCGTTCGCGGGTCCCAATTGTTCATAGGCGGAGCGATTCAGAAGACGCTGTTCGCCGATCACCTGTCGATATTTGTCGATCAGGTCTATCGCTCGCCTGAACTCTATTCTCCGGGCACCCTCTGGCTGACGGTGGCGGCGTATTCGATGCAGATCTTCTGCGACTTCGCGGGTTACTCGCTGATGGCCATCGGGACCGCCCGGATCCTCGGCTTCGAGCTGCCGCAAAACTTCAGGATGCCGTATCTGTCCGAGTCGATCGCCGAATTCTGGCGGCGCTGGCACATCAGCCTGTCTTCGTGGCTGCGCGACTACCTCTACATACCGCTCGGGGGCAATCGCCACGGGGAGATCAGAACCCAGGTCAACATGGCGATCACGATGCTGCTCGGGGGTCTGTGGCATGGCGCCAGCTGGAACTTCGTGCTGTGGGGCGCGTTGCACGGGCTTGCCCTGGCGATTCATCGCAGCTGGGCTCGCTGGCGCAGTTCTCGCGGGCTCGACTCCGAGCCGCAGCGCCCTGGCTATCGCCTGGCCAGCTGGGCCGTGACGCTGTTGTTCTGCAGCCTGGCCTGGATACCCTTTCGCAGCCCGTCATTCGACACGACCCTTGTCTTCCTGCGCGGCCTGTTTCCGAACTCCGGCGGGTCGTTCACGTGGTACCACACCCCCACCTGCATCATTCTGATCGCCGCCGTCGCTTGGCACGTGCTGGACCGATTCGCGCCAGTCATCGTCGCGCGCCTGCCGTTTGGTCCGCATGAGCTGAGCCGCTGGCCCGCCATGCTGCTGCTGGGTTACGCCGTCATGCTGCTGGTGCTGCTGGTTCCCTTGAACGCCTCGCCGTTCATCTATTTCCAGTTCTAGGCGCCGATGCAAGCACGATCGACCCTGCCGATCCACGTATTCACGTCCTTCGCGGCGCTGCCTGCGCAACTGCGGCGTTGCCTTGCGCATCCGCGCCAGGCGAACTTCTTTCTTTCGCTCGACTGGTTCGAGCTGCTGTTCGAAACCAGCCTCGCCGAGACGCTGATTCCACGCATCTATGTCGCCTCGAACCTCGAAGGCGAGCCCTTGTGCGCGCTTTTCTGCGCCACCGCGCGCAGCCCTGCGGACCGAACCCTCCTGAGTCTCGCGAACTTCTACACACTCGACTACCTTCCGTCGTTCACCCACGATAACGCGCCGAAACGAGCGCTGATCCGCGCTCTGGTCGAGCAGATTGCGGCCGAGCGTCCACGCTGGCACTCGGTTCGTCTCGCGACGATGAAAACCGATGCGCCCGATTTCAGCTGGATCGTCGCTGCCTTGCGCGCGGCCGGCTTCGGTGTTCAGACCTTCTTCCAGTACGAGAACTGGTACCTGCCGGCGGCGGGACTGTCGTTCGAGGACTATTTCCGCAACCGGCCTTCGCAGCTCAAGAACGCCATCTCGCGACGCCAGAAGAAGCTCGAGAAGACACACCGCTTCGAAATCCGGATCGCCCGGGCCGAGTCGCCTCAACTGGAGCCGATGATTTCAGACTTCGTCAGCATCTACGGCTCGAGCTGGAAGCTGCCTGAGCCATTCCCGGGATTCATACCGGCGCTTGCGACGCGTTGCGCAAAGCTCGGCATTCTCAGGCTCGGGGTGCTGCATGTGGACGGCGTGCCGGCAGCGGCGCAGCTGTGGATCACGTCGGCGAAGACCGCCACCATCTACAAACTCGCCTACGACGAGCGCTACGGCGAGCTCGGCGTCGGATCGATCCTGTCCAAAGAGATGTTCCGGATTGCCATCGACGAAGACGGCGTCGACGAGATCGACTACGGGGTCGGAAGCGAAGCCTACAAGAAGGACTGGATGTCGTCGGTGCGGACCATCGAAGGCCTGCAAGCCCACAACCGAAAGAGCCTGAATGGGCTGCTTTTGGCGACCGCTTCCGACACCAAGCTGCTTGCCAAGAAGATGCGCGCATTGCTGCGGAGAAACCCGTCGTGAAACGTGTACTCATGGTCGCGTTTCATTTCCCGCCAGCTGCGGGCTCGAGCGGAATCCAGCGCACCTTGCGGTTCGCCCAATACCTGCCGGCCCTGGGTTGGGAGCCGACCGTGTTGTCGGTACACCCGAGGGCCCATGAACGCACCAGCACCGACCTGATGGGTGACATCGCGCCCGGCATGACGGTGGTGCGCTCGCTCGCCCTCGACGCGGCGCGACATCTTTCGATCGGCGGACGTTACCCGAGCTTCCTCGGCAGGCCCGATCGCTGGCAGTCGTGGCGGCTCGGTGGGCTGATCGACGGCCTCGCGCTGCTGCGTCGCTCGCGTTTCGACGCGCTGTGGTCGACCTATCCGATCGCCACCGCGCACCAGATCGCCGCGGCACTGCAGCGCCGTTGCGGCCTTCCGTGGATCGCCGACTTCCGCGACCCGATGGCTCAGGACGGTTATCCGGAAGATCCGCGCACCTGGCGCAGCTTCCAGCGAATCGAGCAAGCCACGCTGGAGCGTGCCACACGCTCGGTGTTCACGACACCCGGCGCGGCCCGGCACTATCGCGAACGCTACCCCTCGATTCCGGACGAGCGCATCGCCGTCATCGAGAACGGCTACGACGAGAACACCTTTGCCGCCGCCGAGGCCGAGGGCGGACAACGCACTTCGCTCGAGCCGGGCCGTACCACGCTGCTCCACAGCGGCATCGTCTACCCGTCCGAGCGCGACCCCACCCAGCTGCTGGAAGCACTTGCGATCCTCAAGGCGAACGCGCTGATCACGCCGGACAATTTCTGCCTGCGCTTTCGCGCCAGCGCGCACAACGGGTTGATCGAGAACCTGGCCCGTTCGGCGGGCGTGACCGAGCTGATTCGGTTGCTGCCGCCGATCCCCTACCGCGAAGCGCTGCAGGAGATGCTGCAAGCCGACGCGCTGCTGGTCATGCAGGCGTCGAATTGCAACGCGCAGATTCCGGCGAAAGTCTATGAATACCTGCGCGCACGCCGACCCATCCTCGCGCTGACCGACCCGGCCGGAGACACCGCTCAGGTGCTGCGCAACGCCGGTGTCGCTGCGGTAGCGTCGCTTGCCAGCGCGCCTGCAATCGCAGACCTGATCAAGCATTTCATGGCATCGGCCCGAAGCCCCGATTGGGTGGCAAGCGCCGACGCCGCGCAGCGCGCATCGCGACAAGCGCGAACGGTCGAGCTGGCACGCCTACTGGATCTGGCGAGCGCCGAGCTCGCGCTGTAGCATTCGCGGCGACTTACGAACTGATCGACCGATGAGGACCGAAGCAACACTCCTGCATGAACTTCCGCTGTCGGCCGCCGAGCGGGCCTCGCACAGCGTGGCCTTGTATGACGGCGCCAGTGCCGTCGACTATGGCGCCTTGACAAGCGACATCCGGCGCTTCGCCAACGGCCTGTCGGCGCTTCGCCTGGGCCGCGGCGAACGGGTGGCGATCTATCTCGACAAGCGTCGCGAAACCGTGATCGCTTGCTTCGGCTCGACCGCGCACGGCGCGGTGTTCGTGCCGATCAACCCGCTGCTCAAGCCCGACCAGGTCGCCTATATCCTGCGCGACTGCGGGGTGCGGGTGTTGGTCACGTCGGGCGAGCGGCTGCGTGCTCTGGTCCCGGTGCTGTCGGGCTGTCCCGAGCTCGCGCACGTTGTCGTCACCGGCGCACGGCCGCCGCCCGGTGCTGCCGGCGCCATCCCCACCCACGACTGGAGCGACGTGCTGGACGCAGCCCCGCACGGCAGCCATCGGGTGATCGATACCGACATCGCCGGCATCCTGTACACCTCCGGCAGTACCGGCAAGCCCAAGGGCGTTGTCCTGTCGCACCGGAACATGGTGGCGGGCGCCAAGAGCGTGGCCTCGTACCTGGACAACCGCGACAGCGATGTACTGCTGGCGGCATTGCCGCTCTCGTTCGACGCGGGATTCAGCCAGCTCACGACGGCCTTTCATGCCGGTGCCAGCGTCGTGTTGCTCAACTACCTGTTGCCCAAGGACGTCGTCAACGCCGTTGCCCAGCGCCAGGTCACCGGTATCACCGCAGTGCCGCCGCTCTGGATTCAACTCACCCAGGTGAGTTGGCCGGCCGGCGCCACCGCTCATCTGCGCTATTTCGCGAACACCGGCGGACGCATGCCGTTCGAAACATTGAAGGCCTTGCGCGCGCTCATGCCGCAGGCCAAGCCTTATCTGATGTACGGGCTGACCGAGGCGTTCCGGGCCACCTATCTGCCGCCCGACGAAGTGGACAGCCGCCCCGATTCGATCGGCAAGGCCATTCCCAACAGCGAGGTCCTCGTGCTGCGCCCCGACGGAACGGCTTGCGATGCCGACGAGCCGGGCGAGTTGGTGCAACGCGGAGCGCTGGTCGCCCAGGGATACTGGAACGATCCGGAGAAGACCGCCGAGCGCTTTCGTCCGCTGCCAGCCAGAGAACCCGGCGTCGTGTTGCCCGAGATTGCCGTGTTTTCGGGCGACACCGTGCGCAGGGACGCGCAAGGGTTCCTGTACTTCATCGGGCGGCGCGATGAAATGATCAAGTCCTCGGGCTATCGCATCAGCCCGAGCGAACTGGAAGAAGTGCTCTACGCCACCCAACTGGTCGGCGAGTGCGCCGCGTTCGGCGTGCCACATGCAAGTTTGGGCGAAGCGGTGGTCGTGGTGGTGACGGGGCGAACCGGCGCGGCGCTTGATCCGGCGCAGTTGCTGGCGCTGTGCCGCGAGAAGCTGCCGGCCTACATGGTGCCGGCGCACGTCGAGCTGCGAGACGGCCCGCTGCCGCGCAATGCCAACGGCAAGATCGATCGCAAGACGATTTCCGCCGAGTACCGAAGCGCCGCCGAGGGCCTGCCGCGATGAATCCTGGTCGACATCCCGCCGCCGCGCGCTTCCCGCTGCAGGGCGATGAATTGACGGTCGGCGGCGTGCCTTTGTCGCTGCTGGCGGCCCGGGTCGGGCGCACGCCGTTCTACGCTTACGACCGACGCCTTCTCAAAGAGCGCGTCGAAACGCTGCGCGCAGTCCTGCCGCCCGAGATCCGCCTTCATTACGCGATCAAGGCCAACCCGATGCCCGCGGTGGTGGGCTGCATGGCGCAGCTCGTCGACGGGCTCGACGTGGCGTCCGGCGCCGAGCTTCGCGTGGCACTCGACGCCGGCATGAACCCTCGCGACGTGAGTTTTGCCGGGCCGGCCAAGTCGGACGTCGAACTGGCTCAGGCGGTCGCCTCCGACATTCTGTTGAATGTCGAATCGATGCGCGAGATTCACGTGCTCGCATCGTTGGGGCAGCGGTTCGGGCGCAACGTGAGGGTCGCGGTCCGAGTGAATCCCGACTTCGAACTCAAGTCGTCGGGGATGAAGATGGGCGGGGGGCCCAAACAGTTCGGCATCGATGCCGAAGCAGCGCCGCAGGCTCTGCGTGAAATCGGCAGGCTCGGCTTGGGCTTCGAGGGTTTCCATGTCTTCTCGGGCTCGCAGAATCTGCGCGCCGACGCGATCTGCGAAGCCCAGACCAAGGCGCTCGATCTGGCGGTGCGCCTGGCCGAGCATGCCCCGTCGGTGGTGACCAGCCTGAACCTCGGGGGGGGTTTCGGCATCCCGTATTTCCCGGGCGACAAGGCCTTGGATCTCGCGCCCATCGGCGCGCACCTGCGAGGCATTGTCGAATCGGCCAAGGTGCGCCTGCCGCAGGCCGAACTCGTGATCGAGCTGGGGCGGTTCCTGGTCGGCGAAGCGGGCGTCTATGTGGCCCGGATCGTCGACCGCAAGGTCTCCCGTGGGGAGGTCTTTCTGGTCACCGACGGAGGCTTGCACCACCATCTGGCAGCGTCAGGCAATTTCGGCCAGGTGATCCGTAAGAACTACCCCGTCGAGATCGGCAATCGCGTCGACTCGGCGAGCCGCGAACTCGCGTCGGTGGTGGGGCCGTTGTGCACGCCGCTCGACCTGATGGCCGACAAGATGGACCTCGCAGTGGCGCAGCCCGGCGACCTGGTGGTCGTTTTCCAGTCGGGCGCGTACGGCTTGACGGCAAGCCCGCTGCAGTTCCTGAGTCACCCCGCGCCGCTCGAAGTTCTTGTCTGAAAACGTATCAGACGGTTCGACTGGTTACAGTCTCCGTTCGGGCTCGGCCGGGTGCAGCCCAACGAGCTCGCGCCCGAACCCGGGCGCCTTCTGCCAAGATGAAGCTGAAGCGATTCGTAGCCGACGCCGTGAAGTGAATTCGCCGGACGACGTTTCTGTCGCCATCGTCGCGAAATGACCGTCCAAAGCGGGACACCCGCCGACTACCGGTGACTGACAGCACTTGCAGCCGGATGGAAATGGCGCGACGACAGCTCTGGCGAACCCCGCAATTGCGGTCAAGAGCGCCGGCGACGAGGCACGCAGCCGGGTAAGTTCTGCACTTCACACATTGGGCGTCAGGGCAGACCCGGTCTCAAACTGGTCCGGAGGCGTTTGAATCCCTGATCGTGGCACCCATAGTCGAATCCATTCGTGATAAACGAAACCGGTTGAATCCGATGGGATACGAATCCCCGCGGTCGGATTGCGCAATATTGCCGGGGTTCGTTCCAAGTGGACGACTCACCATATGCCGGCAGGCCCCGCCATGGAGTCCCGCTTAAGCCCTCGGGTTACATGACCGCGGTTCTGTTACGGGACAGGTCGGTCATGCAGTTAGTCTCCAGTCCGCATCCTGTGCCTTTGGCGCTCAAGTGCCCAGACCACGTCTGGCAACGCCAACGGCAGTGCAACGCGAACACGCAACGCACGTCCCGCCGATCCTCTTCGGTCTCGTGGTTTGAAGCACTGCTAACCCTTCACTCGCCTCAGCGAAAGCGACAGCGAGGGTGACGATTGATTTTTCTCGCCTGCAGCGCGTAGGCCACGCAGCCGAATTCGAAACAAGGAACGATGGGTCATGAACTTCCAGTTGAAACATTCCACGATGGTGATCACGCAGGCCATTGCCTGCCTTGCGTTGTCCGCCTGCGGCGGTGGCAGCAACAACTCTGTGCCCGACGACTCGTCGAGTGCCCTGAACAGCACGGGGTTGGAGCAGGCGGAACGCGTGAAGATCACGTCCACCAGCCCGACGCATAGCGGCGGCGCTGGTGGTACTGCATCGGCCCCGGCACCCGCTCCCGCTCCGGCACCCGCTCCCGCTCCGGCACCCACCGCGGTGTGGACAAAAATCGCCAGCGAAGGGCACGGGTTCTCCTTCAGCGGAACAAAGATCGTGCGTTTCGGCGCCGGCTCGAGCTGGGTTCAAAAATCCGTGACCACCAGTGGCGTCTGCACCACCGCGTTCTTCGGATCCGACCCTGCGCACCTGACGGAGAAGTCGTGCGAGGTGCAAAGCACTGTCCAGGCGCCTGCCCCTGCGCCCGCTCCGGCACCTGCGCCCGCTCCGGCTCCGGCTCCGGCTCCGGCTCCGGCTCCGGCTCCGGCTCCGGCTCCGGCTCCCACACCTGCACCTGCGCCGGCACCGGCACCGGCACCGGCCCCCGCGCCTTCGAGCATGGACTTTCAGACCCGTTGCGCCCAGCCCGGGGTCGTCAAATGCGTGGGCTTCGACGACCCGGCCGACTTCAACACCGGCAGCGGCGGAACCAACGGAGCCTATGGCTTCAACTCGGGCATCATCCCGCCCTGGGGCACCTCGGACTACACCCGCGCCGTGCGCGACACCTCCGTCAGCGCCTCCGGCGGCAGCTCGCTGAAGTTCACCGTTCCTTCGGTCTCCAGCGCCGACTCCTCGGGCTCGTACTTCACCAACTTCTCCAAGGACCTGTCGGTTCAGTTCGACGGCAACCAGGAGTTCTTCATCCAGTGGCGTCAGCGCTTCAGCCCCGAGTTCATCGCCAACCAGT
>Ga0209515_10001004_pt1 | contig 48757 bp, 51 predicted proteins | sample Subgroupgradi54m_FD_187454 | JGI IMG/M metagenome (GOLD analysis project Ga0209515, IMG submission 187454) | Subsurface groundwater microbial communities from S. Glens Falls, New York, USA - GMW60B uncontaminated upgradient, 5.4 m (SPAdes)... ... | reverse complement strand
GACGAACTCTTAAAATCTTTATGAACCGCCGTATACGGAACCGTACGTACGGTGGTGTAAAAGGACAGCAGAAGTAATTTTGCTTCCTATTTTAATTTTTAAGGGATGAACAGCCCTCTGACGATGAGCTAAAGAAAGTGTTCATTAAAGGAGGACGTATGTCATTCTTAAAAACAGTTAAGAATATCTTCATCGGCCAATCCAAAAATCCTCAAGATCATCGCGTTTTTCATCAGCTTTCCCTCATTGCTTTTTTTGCCTGGGTGGGTCTGGGCGCTGACGGTTTATCGTCATCTTGTTACGGGCCGGAAGCGGCATTTTTAGCTTTGGGGGAACACAAATACCTCGGGATTTTCGTCGCGTTGTTATCAGCGTTGACGGTTTTCCTTATTAGCGCCAGTTATTCGCAGATCATAAAACTTTTTCCCACGGGTGGTGGAGGATATCTCGTCGCCAGCAAACTGCTCAGCCCCTCTGTGGGGATGGTTTCCGGCTGTGCACTTTTGATCGACTATGTGTTAACAATTTCTATCTCGATTGTCAGCGCTGCCGAGGCCATTTTTAGTTTTTTCCCAGCCCATTGGCAAATCTATAAAATAGCCGTGGCCATCGCCGGTATCATTATCTTGATGTGGATGAATTTACGAGGGGTGAAGGAATCCGTTTTGGTTCTGACCCCGATCTTTTTGTTGTTTGTTGGCACCCACATTGTGGCCATTACGTATTCCTTGATGACGCGTCTGGGATCCATGCCTGCATTTGTTCACTCCAGCGTGTCGGAAATAACGACCACCGGCTCACAGTTGGGAATTTGGGGAATGTTTTTCATCATTTTACGGGCCTACAGTCTGGGCGCTGGAACGTTTACCGGAATCGAGGCGGTAAGCAACGGTTTGCCGATATTAAGAGAGCCCAAAGAGGCGACGGGAATAAAAACCATGCGTTACATGTCCTACTCCTTGGCGTTGACGGTGGCTGGATTAATGATCGCGTATTTGCTTTTTAATCTTCATCCTCAAGAACACAAGACGTTAAACGCAGTTCTTTTTGAAACGATTACTCAAGCCTGGAGTCATCCCTGGGGACAGATTTTTGTTTTAGTGACGTTGGGTTCGGAAGCCATGCTTTTGTTTGTGGCGGCTCAGGCGGGATTCGTCGACGGGCCGCGCGTCCTGGCGAATATGGCGATCGACCGTTGGATGCCGAGCCGTTTTTCCAGTCTAAGCGATCGACTCGTCACTCAAAATGGCATTCTTTTGATGGGATTGGCGGCATTGTTGACCGTGATCGCCACTCACGGATCGATGGATCTATTGATCATTCTTTACAGTATTAACGTTTTTATTACCTTTTGCCTGTCTCAGACTGGGATGGTTCGGCATTGGTTTAACGTGCGCAATCAAGAAACAAAGTGGAAGAGTAAAATCGTTATTAATGGCGTTGGACTGCTGTTAACAGCGTTCATTTTAGTTTCGGTCGTTATTCTGAAATTTCAAGAAGGTGGATGGGTAACGCTTTTGATGACCGGGATTCTCGTTATTCTAGCGATCACCATCAAAAGACATTACCACAATACGTTAAGAATGCTTGAGCGTTTGAATGCTTTGCTGCAGACATCCTCGGAGAGTAAGAAAAATCAGCCTTTATTGAAACTCGATACCAAATCGAAAACCGCTGTCGTATTGGTCAACGGTTTTAACGGGTTGGGTCTGCATACAGTGATGGGCGTCATTAAAAATTTCGGTAAGGAGTTTAAGAATTTTGTTTTTGTGCAGGTGGGAATTATCGACGCGGGTAATTTTAAAGGCAAAGAAGAATTGGAACATCTGAGATCGTCCGTCGACCAAGATCTCAACCGCTACGTTGCCTATATGAATAATCACGGCTATTATGCCGAAGGTCGTTCGTCGCTTGGAATCGAGGTGGTTGAAGAAGTGGAAAATATGGCTGAAGGTGTCGCCAAGCGGTTCCCTGAAGCTGTCTTTTTTGGAGGGCAGTTGGTTTTTTCCGATGATAACTGGATTAACCGTTTATTGCACAATTATACGGTGTTTGCGATTCAGCGGAGATTTTATCAGAAGGGTATTCCATTTATGATTTTACCTATCCGTGTATGAATCCAAGCATATTGCAAACGTAGGTTGACCTTTTTTTATCGATGATTTATTCTATAATCCATGTTATTCAATTCCACCGTATTCATTTTCGTTTTTTTACCCATAACGCTGATTTGTTTTTATCAAATCGGCCGACGGAGTTCGGCGCAGGCGGCGATCACATGGCTGGTCGCAGCCTCGCTGTTTTTTTATGGCTGGTGGAATCCAAAATATTTGGGTCTTATCGTCGGGTCCATGTTGTTCAACTATACCTGCAGTATCGCGCTTGTATCCCCCAAAATTCTCTCCCTCTCCAAACGCAGAAAAGGGCTTTTGGCTTTAGGCGTTGCCGGCAATTTATTGATTTTGGGGTATTTTAAATACGCAAATTTTTTTGTGGACAGCCTCAATCAATCGCTTCATACCCAATTTCATCTGAAGACCATCATCCTTCCGCTGGCCATTTCATTTTTTACTTTTCAACAGATAGCTTATTTGGTGGACACCTACCACTTGGAAACCCGAAAATATGATTTCCTGAAGTATTGTTTGTTCGTCGTATTTTTCCCACATTTGATCGCGGGGCCCATTACGTATCATAAGGAAATTTTACCGCAATTCTTAACCAAAACAATTTCACGATTCCAATCGAGGAACCTTGCCGTCGGTTTAACGATATTCAGTCTTGGCCTGTTTAAGAAGGTGATGATCGCCGATCATATTTCTCTTTACGGCAATCTTGTTTTTGCTGCTGCGGCTAGGGGTGAGGTGTTGAGTTTTTTGGAAGCATGGAGCGGCGCCCTCGGGTATACGTTCCAGTTGTATTTTGATTTTTCGGGATATTCCGATATGGCGATCGGGTTGGCGTGTATGTTTGGAATTCTATTGCCGTTTAATTTTCATTCACCGTATAAAGCCGCCAGCATCATTGATTTTTGGTATCGCTGGCACATGACGTTGTCTCGGTTTCTTCGGAATTATATTTACATCCCTTTGGGCGGGAATCGTCGGGGAGAAGTGAGGCGTTATCTGAACATTATGATCACGATGTTATTGGGAGGGTTATGGCATGGGGCGGGTTGGACGTTTGTGTTGTGGGGAGGTTTGCATGGATTGTATTTGTGCGTGAATCATCTCTGGCGGAAGATGAAAGAAAAAATTCCCTGCATTCCATTCTGCGGTTCATGCTTGGGCTTGTGGGTATCTCGGATGATCACCTTTTTTGCGGTTGTTTTCGCGTGGGTATTTTTTCGAGCGAATGATTTATCGTCGGCGGTTGTGATCATCAAAGGAATGCTGGGGATAAACGGCATCATGATCTGGGAAACCTATTTCGAAAAGCTCAACCGAATGGGCGGCTTGGGAGAACGCCTGGCGGGGATGGGCGTTGTTTTTGGCGAGCCGAAATGTTTTCTCGGTCTGGAACAGATGTCCATCTTAACGTTCCTGTTGTTATGGGTGATCCTGATGCCCAATACACAGCAATTCATGGCGCGTTATCGTCCGGGCATTGATATTTACAAGGGTCCACCCGAGATCCGTCGCGACCCGATCTCGTTTTATTGGAGACCGTCCGCTTTCTGGGGAGTCGTTACGGCGGTGATGTTTGCGGTCAGTATCCTCAATTTAAGCAGGGCTTCGGAATTTTTATATTTTCAATTCTGATGGGAAAGACCAAACCAGACCATTTTTATATCGCAATATTTTTCGCTGTGACGGTTGCCGTTTTTTGCGTCGTGGCCTTCGTAAATTTTTTTATTGACCCTTACAATGAACTGGGGCGTAACCGGATCGGGTTATATTTTTTGAGCGACCGGCAATTAAAAAACAGGATCAACACATTCCCTCATGATGCCGTCATTATGGGATCAAGCCGAGTGGCGAACATCAATCCCCAGGAACTCTGCGGTTATCGTTTTTATAATGCTTCTTTCGCTTCCGCATTGCCCGAAGAAATGTACTTCTATCTGGAAAAATACGCCACCCATCAGAAACTGGTGATGATCGGATTGGATTTTTACATGTTCAATGAATCCGAATATCCGCTCTCCGAGATGAAAAAATGGCCGGATCATTACTATGCCGTGCACGAATATCTGTTGAGCTGGAATGTATTCCGGGATTCGTTCATCGCGCTCAAAAAATGGTCGCATCAAGAACCGCCTCTTCTGGATATCAATGGCCGGATGAATAGAGGAGATAGCGTCTCAACCGCGGAACCTGTTTTTGATCCCAAGGAATATAACAAGTGGATGAAACATTTGAGGGAGCGGGAGTTTCATAATGTCCGTCTTTCAAAGGAACGGATGACTTATTTGCAGAGGATCAAAGATTTGCTGGACAAAAGGGACATAAAACACATTTTTTTTATCAATCCCATTCAAGAGGATGTTTACGCCTTAATAAAAAATTCGGGAAGCTATCATGATTTTGACCTCTGGCGGAGAATATTGAAAGATCGTTTTCCGGAAATCCACGATTTGACCCAAGGCCGGTATTTCAAAAAAAGTTTTTTTATGATCAACGACCCCTCCCACTATAAAGCTCAGACGGGCGCTCAATTTATCAATCAGATCCTGGGATGCCCTTCTTATAAGGGCAGTAATTCAGGAAAGTCAGACAAAAGTTCTTGAACAGACCAGAATCTACTGTATGCTAATGGCAAAAGATATGCGTTATGTCCTCATTAGTTTATTCATTTATTTTCTGACCATCCTCGTCCACATTTTATTTTCTCGTCTCAAATTTTCCCGCAAGAATCAAGTCAACGTCCTTTGGCTGCTTGGGTGTTTGGGAGCCGTCTTTTATTGGAACGTTACGGCGATATCCATTCAGGCAGATCAAAGCTTTTGGTCCGTTCCACTCAGAGGAAGTTGTCTGGTGTTATACCTCCTGCTCCTCTTCCCTTATTATATTTTTTTTACCAACGCGAATTACGATAGCCCATCCCAGATGATTATGGTGTTGTTAAAAAAACGGGGATCGTGTTCGAACGACGAGCTTTTGCGGGAGATGACGCCGCAGCGCCTGATTGTTTCCCGGTTGGATGATTTACGGGAAGAAGGTTTTATTGGCAACGAAGGGGGGAAATATTTCTTACGGACAAAAGGAATTTGGTTGATGCAATTTATGAAGATTTATAAAAATATCATAGGACGCGAGATTCATGGTTAATGGTTCGATGGATGGGACAGACTGGGTCGTCACATTGAATGCCTTGGGTGCCTTGGGATTTTTTCTGACGTTGCATCTTGTTTTTTTCCGCTTTATTCCGCACGCCGATATTCTTCAATGGTTGAAAAGGCTAATTATTTTTTCCATCTGTGCAAATCTTGGGGCTGACATTTTTAGATTAAAAGCGCTCGGCATGGATGTTTTCGTCATTATTTTGTGTTCGTCTGTTTCTGTTGTGCTGACCGTGCTTTTTATCCTCATTTATGTTTTAGGATGCTTCGGTTTGCTGGAATCAGCGATCCGTGCGCGGTTGATGTGGGAATTGCATAAATTTCATCCCCGGCCTTTGTCGTTGCCGGAATTGATGAGGGACTACAATGCCGAGACGATATTAAAGGTGCGTCTCGAGCGTTTGAGTGCCACCAAAGAAATTATTTTCGACGGTAAGAATTATTATCCGGGGAGCCAAATGAGTTTTTTTGTATTTAAGGAATGGGTTGGTCACATCATAAAAGATATGCTCGAGGGGAATCACCGTGAGTCTTAATCAGAAGACAAAAAATGATGAAGGAATTCTCGTGATCGGAGCAGACGGCTTGATCGGAAATGCTTTATCCGAAGGCTTGAGGTGTTCGGGAAAGATCGTTTTAGAGACCAGCCGGCGGCGGGAGACATTATCAGACAACAGAGTCTTCTTAGACTTGGAAGAAGATATTTTATCGTTGGGGCTGCCGGAGAAGGTTTCGGTGGCCTTTCTTTGCGTTGCCTTTAACTCTTTGGATTATTGTCGTCGTGAACCAGTGAAGACCGCCAGGATGAATGTTGACAATACAGTTAAGTTGGCAGAAAAATTAGTAAAGGCAGGCACATTTGTGGTCTTCTTATCAACCAATTTGGTTTATGATGGCACCATTCCTTTTTCAAAAGCAGACGCGCCGGTATTCCCGCAGACCGAGCATGGGCGTCAGAAAGTAGAGGCTGAGAGGCAACTGTTGAATCTCGGCAATTTAACTGCAGTTCTTCGTCTTACGAAAATTTTGGGACCGGATATGCATTTATTTCAGGAATGGATTTTAGCGCTGCAAAATAAAAAAGCGATTCACCCTTTTAGCGATAAAATGGTTTCGCCGCTGCCGTTGTCTTTTGCCGTTGAAGTTTTTTGCCGGATGGCGGAAAAACGGATACCGGGAACCGTGCAGGTTTCCGGCGACCGTGATGTGACTTATGCCGAAGTGGCTTACCGCGTTGCTCAGCGAATGGGAGTTAACCGGAATTTGGTTCAGCCGATTCTCGCCCGGGAATCGGAATTATTTCTAGAACACCTGCCACAACACACCACACTCGATACCACGCGATTGGTCCAGGAGCTGGGGATGAAAGCCCCTGAGGTTTGGTCAACAGTTGATCTCATGATTGACCAGAATATCGCTACATTGAAAAGAAATGGTTGCTCGGAGGTCTTGGCTTTTTGATGAGGGGAAGAGGGATGAATGTACTTTTGGCTTTTCTGATTTATTTACCATCTTTTGTTGTTCCCTTTACTTATTGGGAGGATGGAGAATTAATTACCGACAGTAAAAGCGGCAGTATTTGGGAGAGTTCCAGCGATTCTGTGATGCCTCTTCTTCATGGCCGGCCCTTGAATGCTCTCCTTTTTGGTTTGCAGATTCGAATCACAAATCATTTGTGGCATCTTTCCCTGACACGATTGTTATCTTTTTTACTGCTGGCCGCGGCGGCATATTTATTGTGTTCTTTCCTCGAACGTCGCTGCGGGGTGAAACCTCTTTGGGCTTGCATGATGGGTATGGTTTTTTTGCTGTTTCCAGCGCATATTGTGCATATTAATATGGCGGCCTGTTTATCCGTCGGATCGCTTAATATTCTTTTATCGTTTTGCGCGTATCTTCTGTTTGATCGTTGTTTTGATTTAATTTCTAAAAAGAATATGAATGCGGGGGCATGGTCATTCGTTGGTTTACTATTCTCGGCATTGCTTTTCTTGGCTACGCTATGCATTTATCAAGTGACTTCAATGTTTGTCTTTGTGTTTTCATTCGCAAGAGTTCTTTTTTGTTTTCGCGCTGACGAGACAAAAGTGCGGGGTATTGTTATCCGGGATATTGTATTTTTTGGAACCCTGATGGGGCTGTATTATTTTCTGGTGAAGACGGTTCTTGTGCCTTGGGGGTTGCATTTCAATCCTGATTTACGTCCTCCCGCGGAATATTCACTTTCTGTAGATAATAATTTTTTTTTAAAAGGGATCAATTTTTGGAATTTCCTGTGTTATTCATTTCGAGGGATATGGGATATTTGGGGGAGTGTGGTTGGTTCATTGGTGGTACTGTTTTTTTTAAGTGCGGCTGTATTTTTTGGAAGAGACGCGCTTTTTAGCAAGATCGCAAAATGGAGAGGGTCATCGCATGAACGAGCATTATTTTTTGAACGTTTGGTCTGGATTTTAGTGCTGCTGTTCTTAAGTTGTGCTCCATGTCTATTGGGCAGCGGGAATCCAGGGGTTTTAGGGTATCGTGTTCTTGGCCCCATGTCGACTATGGTTATGATACTGATTTATAAAATTTACATGGTTTTTGATCAGCGGCAAGGCGGGGTGGAACGGGCAAGGGCTTTTTCAAATGGTAGATGGTGCGCGATTTTTTTTACGATAGCAACGGTTATACTTTCCGCATGGACCCTCTGGAATTTTGTTGGGAAGCGACATCAGGAATATATTTACGCGAGGGATCAGTTAAGGGCGGTTGATTTTTCTAAAACTAAACAGTTGATATTTATTTTAAATGAGGGGAAAAAAGAAGAAGGCCTGCCCATGGAATTGGGGCGTCTCGCCTACTTAAGGAATGCAGTACCCAAAATCAAAAATTCTGCCGCTTATGTCAAGGAATTTAATGGCGTGGATCTTGTTTTTATGCCTAAAATAACGATTGTTTCCCCGGCTGAGAGCATTTATTATGATCAAAACACAAAGGTTATCGATTTGGTTTGGGGGCATCTCCATCCTCAAAATCTCGAAGAGATTTTTGTTCGCACGAGGTCTTTCGCTGGTGATCAAGTTGTTGTCGGAAGCATTTCGGGAAATAAAAAAAGATCGATTGTCTATTTTCACCAAAAAGAGGGAAAGAGGCTCCGTCCTTTTTGGTCCATCGGCCCCAACGAGAAATTTGGGGTTCTTCAATTTGATTGGTTATCTTCTGTGAGACTCATTTCAGAGTATTCCTATAGTATGGAACTTAAAGATGAGGGGCACTCCTTAAAAGGTGTTGAATTGAAGTTTCAGGGTTCTGAAGATGGGCGGGTATGGGTCGATTTGGATGCTCGTAGGATACTCCCAATAGAATCTGCTATGTACGCTTCTTATGATGTGCCGCAGAAGACGGCCTTTAGGCATTATCGTTTTTTATTGGCTAAAGAGAATCAGGAAAATACTCTAAAAGTTTCTGCTATAAGATTTTTATTTCAATAGGAGAGAGGGATGAATGTTGGTTTGCGAGAATTAGAAGAAAAAAGAAAATCTCTGGAAAGTCTTGTTGATATTGCTTTTTTTATTCCCTGTCTTAATGAAGAGCATAGCATCATCCCGACGCTGGATAAACTTGTTAAAGTGGCCCAGGAGTTCAAATTGTCTTTCGAATTGTTGATTTACAATGATGGTTCGACGGACAATACCAGGACGCTGGTCGAGAATTATGCCAAGGAACACCCCGCACTCTTCTTGCATCTCATTAATAATCAAAAACGAAAAGGATTGGGCTATAACTACATTGACGGGGCCTTTGTGGGATTTGGTAAATATTACATGATGATTTGCGGGGACAATTCGGAAACCGAGGACAGCCTTCGGGAGATCATCAAGAAAAAGGGAACAGCGAATATTGTGATCCCTTATTTTGGCGCACAGGACACACGCCGTTCTTTCCGACGGAAATTGTCGCGATTATTTACCGCTATTGTTAATTTCATTAACGGTTATCAGGTCAAATATTACAACGGCACCGTTTTACACGAGCGGTTGAATGTCATGCGCTGGCATCCCTCAAGCAGCGGATTTGCCTATCAGGCGGAAATGCTGACCATCATGCTGGATGAACATAAAACCTATTGCGAGGTCCAAGTTGCCAATCGTGACCGCGAGAAGGGTGTTTCGCGGGCGTTTCATTTACAAAATATATTTTCAGTGATGCACAGTTTGCTGCAGATTTTCTTTCGTCGGATCCGACGGACCATTTGGCCGCTTTAGGCGTTTGTATGGAAAATATTTTAAAAAGTTCTGGGTTAGTTTTACTCAATTCAGCCAATTATAACCGCTGGCAGTATGAGCAATTCCGTCCGTATGTCAATGAAACGGTTTTAGAGATTGGCTGCGGTTTAGGAAATCTGACGCAATATTTACGGGAAGATGCCAAATTTCTGTTGTCCGTTGACACACGGCAGGAGGCCGTTGCCTTTATTCAAGAACGATGTCCGCAGAGGGCGAATTTTAAGGTGGAATGCCTGGATATTTTTGAGGAGGGGCTAAAGGAATATGCTCGGCATCCGTTTGACACGATTGTTTTCTCAAATGTGTTGGAACACATTGCGGATGATGCCAAGGCCATGACAACTTGTCATGAAATTTTGCGGCCTACGGCAGGAAAACTTTTATTGCTGGTCCCGGCCCATCAGTTTTTGTATGGGACTCTTGATGCGGAGTCCGGGCATTATCGACGTTATTCCAAAAAAGAAATTATCCGTCTGGCGCGGATATCGCATTTTAAAATTTTAGATCTTTACGCCTTCAATGTCAGCGGCGCCTTGGGGTGGTTTTTAAATTACTGTGTTTTAAAACGAAAAGGCACCAATAATGCGCCGGCAAGTTTGCAGGTTGACTTTTATGACCGCTTCTTGGTTGGCCCCAGCCGGTTTTTGGAAGAAAAGATACGGCCGCTTGTCGGGCTTTCGTATATCGCTATCTTAGAGGCACAGAAATGAAGAAAATCGTTATTGTTGGCGCAGGCATTTCGGGATTGGCGTTTGCTTACGAGTGTTTATTGCGTAAACACGATGTTCTCATCGTGGAGAATACCTCCGAGGTGGGAGGGCTGGCCCGATCGGTCACGCACAATGATTGCCGCCTGGATATCGGGGTCCATGTTCTGTATTTGAAGGATAAAGAGGTCCGGGAGAAAATCGCCGAGCTCATCTCTCCACAGAAATGGCTGCGGGTGCGAAGGAATGGAAAATTATACTTAAAAGGCCGGTATGTGGATTGGCCGCCAACGCTGCGTTCTTTGTTTCAACTTCCCCTGGGCTTTAGCCTCCGGGTTCTGCTCGATCAAATTTCAAAGAAAAAAACCGAGGAGGGCACCCAGGATTTCGAAAGTGAGGTTCTCAGTCTCTATGGGCCGACGCTTTATCATTCTTTTTTTCAACCGTTGACGAAGAAATTTTTGCGCAGCGATCCTAAAAAGATACACTCCGATTGGGCCTTCTCGAGTTTGCGGGCCGCAACCAAGATCGAGGACAAATCTTTCGCGCAGTCGAATAAATATTTGACCCAGACAACAGACGCCAGGGCGAAAAAAGATTTTAATATCCTGAAATTTTTGCTGCAGTCACTGAAGGCCAACCGGAATAACGAGCCTTTTTATTATTTTAGCAACGGGTTTGGCGCCATGGTGGACGCTTACAAAGAAAAAATTTTGCGCCTCGGCGGACGGATTATGTTGAACACAAACGTCAGCAGCCTGACGGTGGAAGACAACAAGATCAAACAATGCGTGATTGACGGGAAGACGCATGACCTTGATGAACTGGTATGGACCGGCGGTCCTTTCGCTTTGTGCCGGCTTTTGAATATTTCCTGCCCCGCACTTGAGTTTTTACATTCTAAATTCGTTTTTGTTTTCTTGAAGAAGTGTCTTAAGGATCACCAGGTTTGCTATTACGCTGATCCCGATATTTCGTTTGTGCGAGGGACAATCCTCTCGAACCATTCCAAAGCGATTATCCGCAATAAAAATATCAGCGATGTCGTTTGTTTGGAGTATACGTTTAAGTCACTGGAAGAAATGAACGCCGATTCGACCGATATAAAATCGTTAGTGACGAAGGAATTGAAGAAAGTGAAAATGATTGATCGTGATGCAGATGTCGAGAGCGTTTTTGAAATCAAAGCGCCGTATTCTTATCCGATCCTGACGCCGGATTACCGGGAAAAGGTGAGTGAGCTGCAGGAAAAGTTGGGCCGCTTTAAGCGGCTAATTTCTCTGGGCCGGCAAGCAACGTTTAACTACGAGAATTCCGACATTATTATCAAAAATGTTTTGCGTCACCCGATGTTTCGCTCTTAAGGCGCGGGAAGGAAAAGAAAATGCCGGAGTGCATTGAAAAAAGATTTCAAATTATAGGGATTATTTTTTTCTTATTTATTTTCATCATTAATCCTTTCGTTTTAGGAGAGCTCTCCCACCATTATTTTATTTTTAGTTTGGCATTTTTTGTCTTAGGGCTGTGTTATTACTTTGAAATTTTTGGGTTAGGCAAGAAAGTCGTCGCCGGCTTTAAATATTTGGAAAGCCATAATGGCTGGTGGCTGCTGATCGCGCAGTCAATTGTTTTTATCCTTTATCTTTTGATCAATAAAAATCTCTTGTCTTATCAACTGCATGCCGGCTGGGGAGATGAGCCGAGTTATGTGGGATTCGATTTTTCTTCCTGGACTTCTATCTTGGGGAATCATCGCACCGCCGGATTACCGGTGATCCTGAAGATTTATCATTGTGCATTTAAGGATCTTTATTTTTGGCCGCATATTCAGATGATTTGTTACATTTTATCTATTCTTTTTCTTTATGGATGCTTCTTAAGATTTGGTTTTAATAGGATATTGGCGCTCTTTGTCGTTTCCATGTTGCTTTGGGATAAAGCGAATTATCAACAGTTCCTGGATATCAAAACTGAACCTTTCACTGCGATTTTTCTGCACCTTGCGATCGGCAGCATGCTTTTAGCTGTTCGGAAATGGAGTTGGAGGAAGGCAATTCCGTTGGGGATCATTGTTTTCTTCCTCTATCAAGTCCGGCCAAATTTTTCCTTTGTGCCGATTTTAATACCGTTATGGGCGGCGGGGATTTCCCTCATCCATGAAGGTTTCAATTGGGTTCGGATCCAAAAGATTCTTGTTCGTTTTTCTATGTTTACGATCGTTCCGTTATTGTTATTTTGCCTGCTGCGTCTGGCGGTTGTGGGGCAATTCGGTGTTGTGTCCATGAGCGGCGGATGTCTTTCCGGGCACGCGGTTCATTATTTAAATGAGAATAACATTCAATATTTATCCGGGGATGTGAGAAAATTGGCGGATGAAATATTGGCCCGTAAACGCCAGTTAACGCCCCCGAACAATCTTTCGCCATTTGAATGGATTAAGACCGTTTCAGAGCCGAAGAAGATTGAAATGCAGGCGATGGCCTTTGGTCCGGATTTAATGACCGCTTGGTCCGTCGCTATTAAACAGCTTAAGGGTGTTGAGCCATTTGATGATCCGAAGAAAAACATCGACCCGATGGAATATTCTCTGCCATTGTCTAGTTTTCATGCCCGTTATTATAATTTTGAAACAGATCGTCTTTTGATGAAGTTTTCGAAAGAAGTTTTGGCCCGGGAATGGAAACGATATCTTCATTGGCTGGTGGGCGGCAATTTCTACGGCATGAGGATGTATTTTGAGTCGCGATCGTTTTGGTTGACCTGTTTAGGACTTCTTGGAATAGCAAAATTGTTTTATTTATTATGGGCTCAAGGGTTGGATCCCGCTCGACTTAAGCGCTGGCATCAGGACACCGGGATTCTAACGATGATTGGGGCAAGCATTTTCATTTTTGGTTTTATGCCGGTCATGTTTTTTAATTTTCCGTTTCCCCGTCTCTTGGATTTGATCAGTATTTATATGTTGCCGGTTTTTGTGTGTTTAGCCCTGCCGCCTTTTTGGCTAAAACAAAAGAAGGTTTAAGGTTGATTTTGGAAAGGGGGTATAGTAAAGTATTTTCTGCCGAATAAACATTTTATTTCAAGGAACCAAACTATTTATGCCGCAAAGCGCACCAGCCTTACCGCAAGTTCAAATCCCTCTTGATACCGATTATATCGGGATCTATCTCACCAATCGTTGCTTTTTATCCTGCCCTTATTGCATTACCAATTACAACGAACAATTCATCAATTTAAAATTTTTCCGTGAGCTGGAACCCGCCGAATGGATCGATAGTTTAAACCGTTTGATCTTGCCGCCGGGCGTGCCGTTGACGTTTCAGGGGGGCGAGCCGTTTATTTACAAAGGCATTTGGGAAGTGCTGGAAAACGTTCATCATAAGATTGATATCTTGACTGCTCTGCCGCCGCAGGTGACGCCCCAGAACTTTAAAAAACTAAAAAGCATGGCTTGGCACCGCCGCGATGCGCCTTACCCGACGATCCGGGTGAGTTTTCACAAAGACCAGAATGATTATAAACAGCTCGTGTATCGGATTAAGGAATTGCAGGAGTTTTTAAGCATCGGGCTTTTTCATATCGAGCATCCGGCTTATCCGGAATTGCTTGATGAAATCCGCACTTACGCCCAAGAGCACGGCGTGGAATTCCGCACCAAATCATTTTTAGGCGAATGGCAGGGCAAAACGTACAGCCGTTATAAATATCCGGATGCTTGCGTCGGCCGTGCCGTGCGCAAAAATGTCAAATGCAAGAATACGGTTTTTCCCATTGGCCCCGATGGACATATTTATCGCTGTCACTCGGATTTATACGGCCGGCGCTATGACATGGCCCTGGGAAAGATCACGGATCCCAATCTAAATTTGGAACACCAATACCGGGACTGCGCTTATTATGGGACTTGTATCCCATGCGATGTTAAAGTCAAGACCAACCATCTCCAGCAGGACGGCTATACTTCCGTAGATATCATCTTTTAAGGATGCGTAACCCCAGGGAAATATTAATTATCAAGACCGGGTTCTCCGAGTTTCTTGATCGCGGCATCTCAACGACCGTGAGCCTGGGCGATGTGCTTTTTTGCACCGCGATTTTGCATTTATACAAACGCGATCATGTGACCTGGGTCACGGCTTGGGACGGGCGGGAATTGCTGAACGACAATCCTTTGATCAAGGAGCTGTTGATTTTTGGTCCCAAGATGTTCGAGGAAATCAAAGGCCGTGAATTTGATATTTTGGTGAACCTAGAAAAAGATATCGGGATTTGCACCTACTTAAGCCAGATCAAGGCCAAGAAACGATACGGATTTTATTTTAACGAGCGGGCTCATGATATCGCGACCTACAAACGCTCCACGCGTTATCTTTTAGCCGGCCAGGAAAATCACCGCACGATTGCCCAAAACGTTTTTGAAATTCTTTACGAGACCGTCGGAAACAAATGGCGCGGCCAAGGCGCTTTACTGACGACGAAAGAAAAGAAAAAAGAAATTTACGATATCGGTTTCAATCACGCCGTCGGGTCCAAATGGCCGACCAAGGCCTGGCCGATCGAGCAGTGGAAGAAGCTCGAGCAGCTTTTAGAGAAAGATTATACGATCAGCTGGCAGCAGGGATTTTCGAATCTCCCAAAATATGTCAAGTGGATGAACAGCTGCAAAGTGATTGTCACCTGTGATTCTTTGGGACAGATCCTGGGGCAGGCGCTGGGCAAAAAAGTCATCAGTCTTTACGGCCCAACGGATTATAGGCGGGTGAGCGGGATTCCTAATATTTTTCCGGTTCCCTCCAAGATGAGTTGTCCGCACATGCCTTGTTATCTGCTGACGTGCAAACATCATCAATTCTGTATGGATCATCTTCCGCCGGAAGAAGTGGCTTCGGTGTGCCAAAAGGTTTTATTGGAATGAAAAATATTTTAGTGACCGGTGGCGCGGGATATGTCGGGGCGGTGCTGGTTCCGAAATTACTTATTGCAGGATATCACGTCAAAGTCCTCGATTTGTATATTTACGGCGATGAGGTTTTTCGTGAGGTCCAAAATCATCCGCACTTAAAACAAATCAAAGGCGATATCCGCAACACCGCGCTCCTGGAGCGGGAAATCCCGGGCACTGATGCGATCATTCATCTGGCGTGCATTTCCAATGACCCCAGCTATGAACTCAACCCGGCGCTGGGGAAATCAATCAATTATGATGCCTTTTTACCGCTGGTGAGTATCGCGAAGAAAGCGAACGTCCAGCGGTTTATTTTTGCTTCATCATCGAGCGTTTACGGCCTTAAGGATCAGCCCAATGTCACTGAGGAGTTGGCGCTCGAACCTTTGACGGATTATTCCAAATACAAGGCGCTGTGCGAGGAACATTTGCTCAAAGAACAGACCAGGGATTTTTGTGTGCTGATTTTAAGGCCGGCCACGGTCTGCGGATATTCACCGCGGCTGCGTTTGGATTTGACGGTCAATATCTTGACAAACCACGCGATCAATAACCGCCGCATTACGGTTTTTGGCGGAAAGCAGAAGCGGCCCAACATTCATATTGAAGACTTGACGGACTTGTACATTCAAAGCCTGAATTTTCCGTCAGAAAAAATCGCGGGCCAGATTTTTAATGCCGGATATGAGAATCATACCTTGGATGATATCGCGGCTATGGTTAAAAATACTCTTAAAGATGAGGCTCTAGAGATCGTCCATCAAGCTACGGATGACAATCGCTCTTACCATGTCTCGTCCGAAAAAATCGGCAAGCAGCTGGGGTTTAGGCCGCGGCGCACGATTGAAGATGCTATTGAGGATCTCAAAAACGCTTTTCTCACCGGAAAAGTTCCCAATGCCATGACCGACAGCCGTTATTACAATATCAAAACCATGCAAAAAATTAATCTCCAGTGAAAGGATCAATGGAACGCGAATGTATTGCAAGTGTCAATCGTCAGCAAGTCGCTACTTTATTGTATGATATGCTGCGCGTGCGTCTGGTCGAGGAAAAAATTGCCGCGCTTTACCCCGAGCAGGAAATGCGCTGTCCGGTGCATTTGTGCATCGGGCAGGAAGCTGTTCCCGTCGGAGTGTGTAGTACCTTGACGATGGAAGATTTGGTTTTAAGCAATCACCGGGCGCATGGCCATTATTTGGCCAAGGGCGGTAACCTTAAGGCCATGTTTGCGGAAATGTACGGCAAGGCCACGGGCTGTTGTCAAGGGCGGGGCGGGTCCATGCATTTGATTGATTTGAAAGTTAATTTTTTGGGCTCAACGCCGATTGTCGGTGGGTCCATTCCGGTTGCGACTGGTGTGGCCTTGGCTGAGAAGATGCGAAACACCAGCAGAATGACGGTCGCATTTTTTGGTGATGCGGCGGTGGAAGAGGGGGTCTTTCACGAAAGTTTGAATTTCGCGGCCTTGAAAAAATTAGCGATCCTCTTTGTCTGCGAAAATAATCTGTATTCGGTGTACACCCACCTCAAGGAACGTCAGCCAGTTCGCGAGATCAGTGAGTTGGCCGCCGGACATGGGGTGAAGACGATGAAAGCCAACGGGAATGATGTTTTTGCGGTGAAGGATGTCGCTTGTGAAGCTGTGGATCTTTTGCGCCGTGGCGAAGGACCGGTTTTTTTGGAATTCCCGACGTATCGCTGGCGGGAGCATTGCGGCCCCAATTTTGATAATGATCTTGGCTACCGCACCCCCGAAGAGTTTGAAGAATGGAAAGCGCTTTGCCCGATTGCCCGGCTTAAAAGTTTTGCTTTGAAGGAAGAGATCTTGGACCAAGGACAGATTTCGCGAATGGAAAAAGAAATCAACACCGAGATTGAAGCGGCCGTCATTTTTGCTAAGGCCAGCCCGTATCCTTCCGCGGATTTTTCACCTGAGGATGCTTACTCTCATTGACAAAAATGAATAAACGAGAACTCACATATCATTGTGCTATTCGGGAAGCGCTTGATCTTTGTCTTAAGAAAGATTCAAATGTATTTTTGATTGGCGAAGGCATCCCCGACCCAAAAGGGATTTTTGGGACGACGTTGGGATTACAAAAAAAATACGGCAGCCAACGGGTCATAGATATGCCGGTTTCGGAAAACGGTTTGACCGGTATTTGCGTCGGCGCGGCCCTGCGCGGGATGCGGCCGGTCATGACACATCAGCGGGTTGATTTTTCGCTTTTTGCCCTCGAGCAAATCATTAATAATGCGGCGAAGTGGCATTTTATGTTCGGCGGGCAATCATCGGTGCCGCTGGTTATCCGTATGATCATCGGCCGAGGCTGGGGACAGGGGAGCCAGCATTCGCAGAGTTTGCAGTCATTGTTTGCGCATGTCCCAGGCTTGAAGGTGATCATGCCGGCCTTTGCTAATGACGCGAAAGGTATGATGATCGCGGCGATTGAGGATAATAATCCAGTGATTTGCCTTGAGCATCGTTGGCTTTATGATTTGAAATCATTGGTACCATCGGAAATTTACAGAATTCCTTTGGGGAAGGCAAGGTTAATCACCGAAGGCGAGTCAGCCACGGTTGTGGCAAGTTCCTATATGGTGATCGATGCCCTCAAAGCCGCGCAGGTTTTGGAACAAGAAGGGATTCATTTTGATTTGATTGATCTGCGCAGTATTAAACCATTGGATTATGATTTGATCCGTGAGTCGGTTAAAAAAACCGGACGGCTTTTAATTTTGGATACCGGCTGGCCGTTTGCGGGTGTGGCCTCCGAGATGATCGCCCGCGCCGCGGAAGAAAATTTTAAAGATTTGAAATTTCCACCGCAGCGCGTCACTTTGCCGGATCTTCCCACCCCTTCCGCGCCGGCGCTCACAAAAGATTTTTATCCCGGCGCGCGGACAATTATTGAAAAAATTTTATTGAGTTTAGGAAAAACACAACGCGAGATTAGCCGGGTATTGTCAGGAATCCCCCTCGAGAAAACACCGCATGATGTACCGGACCCATCATTCACCGGGCCGTTTTAAGGATAAGAATTTGGAACGAAAAATATTGGTGATCGGCAGTAATTCGTTTTCTGGAAGCGATTTTATTGATCTTCTGCTCTCAGATGCGAACAACCGCGTTGTGGGGATCAGTCGCTCGTTGGAAAATGAGGCATTGTTTTTGCCGTATAAACGGCGCAAAAGCCTTAAGTTTTCTTTTCAGCAAGTGGATTTGAATAAAGATATTTCGATGTTAAAGAATTTGCTGGAGAATTTTAAGCCGGAATATATTGTCAATTTCGCGGCTCAGAGTGAAGTGGCCCCGAGCTGGAAATCGCCGTGGGATTGGTTTCAGACCAATACGGTTTCACTCGCACGCCTGCTGGATTATTTGAAAGACGCGAAATATTTGAAACGGTATGTGCACATTTCCAGTCCGGAAGTGTACGGTTCTTGTCAGGGGATTGTCCGTGAAGACGCTGTGTTTAATCCCACGACACCTTATGCCGCCTCAAAGGCCGCGGCCGATCTTTTGCTTTCGACGTACGTGAAGAATTTTGATTTTCCGCTTTCGACGGTGCGGGCCACGAATGTTTACGGCGCGCATCAGCAGCTCTTTAAGATCGTGCCGCGGACGATCATCAACATAAAATCCGGCAAGGTTCAAGAATTACACGGCGGCGGTAAGGCGGTTAAGTCGTATATTCATATTCGAGATATTTCTCACGGCGAATTGCTCGTGATGGAGAAGGGAAAAACCGGCGAGCTGTATCACTTTTCGCCTGATGCCGGCATCGTAGTGCGGGAGGTGGTCAAAAAAATTTGTGAACGTATGGTCGTGGATTTTAAAAGCGCAACCAAAGATGTGGCCGAACGGCTAGGGCAGGACAATGCGTATATGATTGATTCCTCTAAAGCCCGCCTAGAATTGGACTGGCAGCCGCAGATTTCGATTGAACAAGGATTGGATGAAGTGATTGCGTGGATTGAAAAAAATTGGGCAAAGATCAAAACATTGCCGTTGGAATATATTCATAAGCCATGAAATTGAAAAACGAGTGCGCTGTTTGCGAAAAGAAATTGTTGGAAGAAATTTTTTCTTTGCCGAAACTTCCTTTGACCGGGAGGTTTAGCCGTAAACCCATGACTAAAATGCCGTCGGGAATTAACCAGACATTGCTTTATTGCGCGTCCTGCGGCCACATCCAGTTAGCTCATCAAGTGGAACCGGAAGTGCTTTATGATGATACCTATTATTTCCGAACGTCCGCCAGCACCAAGGCCAAGGCTGGGACTGAATTTTTTCTGTCCTCCTTAACGCAGATTTTAGGAGAACGCAATTTCAACTGTGCCTTGGATGTGGGCTGTAATGATTTGTATTTGCTGGAGCGTTTGAAAGGATGTACTAAAGTACGGGTGGGCATTGATCCGATTTGGAAGAAAAAAAAGACAACGTCCAATGATATTATGGTAATCGGCGGGACCGTCGAAGAAATTGATTTGAAAACGGTTTTGCCGCAGGCTCCGGAGTTGATTGTTTGTCGTCACACGCTTGAGCATATTGCGCAGGCGAAACAGGTTTTGGAAAAATTATTCTCGGCGGCAAAATCAGGCGCGGTTTTTTGTTTTGAAGTCCCAGGCTTTGACGTCCTGCTGGAGCGCTTTCGTTTCGATCAGGTGTTTCATGAGCACCTGAATTATTTTTCGCTGGCCGCGTTCCAACGGCTGATTGAAGAGGTGGGGGGAGAATATCTGGGGCACCGCGAAAACCGGCACGACTGGGGTGCGTTGTTCATCGCGTTTCGAAAAAAAAAAGCTCCCACCCGCGCCAAGACCAAAAGTCGTTATGCCCTGAAAGAAATTCAACAGCGTTACACGGTTTTTCAAAATTTTATGCGCACGACGGCCGACACGTTGGAACGTTTGCACGGCGAGGTCTATGGATTTGGCGCGGCCCAGATGCTGCCGGTTTTGGCGTATCATCTGAAAACGGATTTTTCGCAGTTCAAAAGTGTTTTGGATGATGACCCGGCCAAGGAGGGATTATTTTACTGGAATCTTCCTTTGGAAATTCAGTCATCGGGAGAGGTGAAATTATTCGATGCCTCGATTGTCTTGACCGCGCTGGATAATGCCCAGCCGATTTTAAGTAAACTCATGCAGAATCGGCCGAAGAATATAATTGTGCCGATGTTGATGATTTAGAAAATTTAAAAGGATTTTCTTATGGATCTTCAATTGAAAGGGAAGAGGGCTTTGATCACGGGCGCAGGCCGCGGGATCGGACGGGCCATTACCTTGGCGCTCGCCAAAGAAGGCGTTCAAGTCGCGGCAGTGGCGCGCACCCCTAAGGATGTGAACGCTTTGATCAAGGATTTAGGCGGGAACTCCGCCGGTCATGCGGGTGTTGTCATGGATTTGACAAAAGAAGGTGCGCCCCAAAAGCTCGTCGGAAATCTGAAAAGGAATCGTTTTGGAACGATCGACATCGTGATTCATAATCTTGGCGGCACGATCAATATCAAAGATCCATTTTGTTCGATTGGAGATTGGCGCAAGGTTTATCGTCTGAATTTCGAAGTGGCGGTCGAATTCAATCGTTTGTTGATTCCAGCGATGCAAAAACAAAAATGGGGGCGGGCGATTCACATTTCGTCGATCGCGGCTATGGAGAATCACGGCCCGGTGACGTACTGTGCCATCAAAGCGGCGCTGACCGCTTACACGCGCGCTATGGGCGGGGTCGTCGCGCCCGACGGGGTTGTTGTGTCCGCGCTTTTACCGGGGGCTGTGTTTACCGATCACGGGTATTGGGATGAGACCATGAAAAAGCACCCGGGGCACGTGAAAAAATTTTTGACTGAACGCCAGCGGATCGGCCGTTTCGGAACACCGGAGGAAATCGCGAATTTTGTAACGTTTCTGTGTTCGCCGCTGGCCTCGTTTAACACAGGGAGTATTATTCCAATCGACGGCGGCCAGGGAAGAGGGTATTTCGGACAATGATCAATAAACATTTACGACGAGAAATTGTGCGTATGGTTTATGAAAATCGCGATGGGCATATCCCCAGTGCTTTTTCGATTGTGGATATCATCGAACTTTTATACCGCTCTTACCTGAAATTCGATCCCAAAAATCCTCTGTGGCCTGGTCGTGATTATTTTATTTTGAGCAAAGGTCATGGCTGTCTCGCGCTTTATGTTGTTTTGAAGGAACGCAGTATTTTGACGGACGAACATCTGCGGATGTTTTGTACATCGAAAGGAATTTTGGGAGAACACCCGGACTGCACCAAGGTCCCGGGGGTTGAGGCTTCGACGGGATCTTTAGGCCACGGGCTTTCGATGGCGGTGGGCATGGCGCTGGGTTTGCGGATTCAAAATAAATCGAATCGGATTTTTGTTCTGGTCGGCGACGGGGAATGCCATGAAGGCACGGTGTGGGAGGCCGCGAATGTTTCGAATAATTTACAGTTAGGAAATTTGGCCGTGATTGTGGATTGGAACGGCTCGGCGGCACAGCTGATGCCGCGCGATGATTTGGAAGCCAAGTGGAAGGCGTTTGGCTGGAACACCATGGTTGTTAATGGACATTCACAGGAAGAACTGAATCAGGCGTTTGAAAAAATTTCTTTTGAACCAACCGGCGCGCCCACGGTGATTTTAGCCAAGACCGTCAAAGGCAAAGGGGTCGAGATGCTCGAAGGTCATGGCACGTGGCATCATCGTATTCCGACGGAACAAGAAGTGAAGATGATCATGGAGGTCTTGGTGTGAGTGTCAAACCAATACGCCAGCAGTTTGCCGATACCATGCTCTCCGTCGGACAGGAAGACCATCAGCTGATTGTGATGGTCGGGGATATCAGCCATTTTCGCCTGCAGCCGTTTGCCAAGGCCTGCCCGGGGCGATTTTATAATATTGGCATTTGCGAGCCCACGATGGTCAGCATGGCCGCGGGGTTATCAAAGGTTGGGATGTTTCCGGTCGCCCACACGATTGCGCCATTTTTGCTGGAGCGTTCTTTTGAACAAATCAAACTGGGTTTTTGTTATCAAAAATTAGGCGGCACGCTAATCACCGTTGGAAGCGCTTTTGATTATTCCAATTTAGGATGCACCCATCATTGTTACAATGATGCCGCCCTTTTTAAATTTCTCGAGGGGACACAGGTTCTCTTTCCCGGATCGGCCATTGAGTTTGACGTATTGTTCCGTCAGACTTACAGGAATGAATTTTTGACGCTGCTACGAATTCCGGAGTACGGCCATCGTCAAGAAATCAAAACTCAGCAGATTCGTTTAGGTAAAGGAATCAAGATCCGCGATGGAAAAGATGTGACGTTGATTATAACGGCCCCGCATTTGGATCACGCGATCCACGCGGCCCAGGCACTTTCGACAAATGGCTGGGAGTGCGAAATTATTTATTTACCGACCCTCTGGCCGTTGGATGAGGATTTGATTTACAAAAGTGTTCAGAAAACGCGGCGCGTGCTGGTCGTGGAAGAACATGTTCGCACCGGCGGGTTGGGCAGTGATGTTGTTTATCTGACCAGAGATATACCGGATGTGCACTCTGCCTTTTTATGCATTCCGGATCAGTTTATTCGTGAATATGGATCGTACCAGGAACATTGCGAACGGTTAGGTTTTTCACCCGATGGAATCGCGCGAAAAGTTCAGGCAAGTTTTAAGAAATATTGACCTACGCACAACTAATGGAACGACATTCCTTAGAGAGCGTAGGTCGAGATACTGACTACCCTAGTGTTTCATTATTTTTCACAGAAGTCAGTAAACTTTCCATGAAAAGTACTTTGAAATCTACGATGGACAATAGCTTTCAGAAAAATTCCAAACAACGGATGCTGGGTGTTTGGGATTTGAGGGCCTCAGCGATTACTTTGGGCGGTCTTTTGCTTTTCGTTGAGGAGTTGCTCATTGCGGCGCGTCGCCAGTTTCTGCCTGAGGTGTGCGATATTGCGATTGTACAAAACAAAAGCCGCGAAACGGGTAATGGCGTTGCTGCGTTGACGAGGGAAAACTGCGAAGAGTACCCGGTTTTGTCCGTGCTCTTTGATTTGGCGGGGATTGGGCGAATATTTTTGATTGAAACGGGTGTTCTATCCAAATTTGTTGAAGACAACGGCTACGATTTGTGGCCCACAAAATCCGTGAAGCCCGGTTATCGCTACGGAACAACCCTTTTCGCTCAGGAATTTTTTAAGGAACACGGTTTTGTCCCGCAGTTGTCCTGTAGCCTTCAAGCCCGAAAGCGCGCGGGGGATTTTTATCGAAAACACATCGCGCCGAATCTGCCAGTGGTTATGCATTTAAAAAATAATCCGCGGCATCAAGGCCAGAGTAACGCAAATCTTCCGGCGTGGTTTGAATTTTTCGCGCATCGCAGCAGCCGCGACAAAGTGAAATTCATCTTAATAGGAAATGAAGACCCCGGCGAAGAAATCCGGGGTCTCGCCAACGTGGTTTTGACCCAGGATGACCGTGATGATTTGGGGCGGGATTTGGCGTTGATTGAAATGGCGTTTTTATTTATGGGGATGGCGAGCGGGCCGTGCAACTTGGCAATTTTCAGTAACGTTCCTTATATGATTTTCAAAAATCCGGATCATCATACACAAGAAATGAAACGCGAGCTGAGGGGTCAAGACCATTTTGTCTTTGCCCGGCCTTTACAAAAAATGCTGCGTGTTGTTGAGACCGGCGCGGGTTTGATCAAGGAATGGGAACATTTTCTTACGCATTTGTCCCCGCAAGACTGGCAGGTGCGCCTCGAGCAAATTGATCACAAGAAGGTTGAATTCTTATGACAGAACGCCGTTTCAAAAATAAAATTGTGGTCGTGACCGGTGCGGCCTGCGGGATTGGTAAAAGTATTGCTGGGGCGTTTGGGCAAGAAGGAGCCAGGATCATTGTCGTTGATAGGGACGTGAAGACGGCGGAGGTAGTGTGCGCGCAATTCCGTCGGGACAAAGTAAAGGCCGAGTTTTTGAAAATTGATTTAAGTAAAAAAGGCGTTCCGCAGAAGATGATTCGTGCGGTGGTAAAAAAAGTAGGGCGGCTGGATGTTTTGATCAATAATGCCAGCGCTGGTCAGCGCGTGGTCTTTATTGGAGGAGAATGAACAGAGTTGGGAGGCTGGAATGTCCGTGACTCTGATGGCGGCTTTCTTTGCTTCGCAGGAAGCGGTCAAAGTCATGGCAAAAAATGGCGGGGGATGTATTGTCAATATCAGTTCCGTGGCCGCGTTCTTTACGTGCCATGCCTCTCCAAATTATCATGTGGCCAAAGCCGGAATCACGCAAATGACCCGTTATCTCGCGGTGCAGGCTGGTCCGTTGGGTGTTCGGGTTAATTCGGTATCACCTGGATTTATCATCAAAGATGAAGACCGAAAACGGTTCGACGGTAAAGATAATCAGCATTATCGTAAGACGGCAAAATTTTGTCACCCCTTGCGTGATGTCGGCACCTCCGATGATGTGGCCCAAGCGGTTTTATTTTTATGTTCGTCGGACGCGCGATTTATTACGGGGCAGGATTTGACCGTGGACGGCGGATTAACTTTGCAGGAGCCAAGCGGACTGGTGTTTCGTTTTGATCAAGAGATGAGAAAAATTTAAGATGAATTATGGGTTGAAAGACAAAGTGGCGATTGTGACCGGAGGAAGCAAAGGGATCGGCCGTGCGATTGCTCATTCGCTGATTGCGCAAGGGGTCAAGGTGGTGATTTGCGCCCGTGAGGCAGAGGCCCTGTCGCGTGCGCAAAAAGAAATGGAAAAAGCGCGTGGCAAAATCCTGGCAGTTTCGGCAGACGTGACCAAGCCGGCGGATGTCAAAAAAGTTATCGCGGCGGCGTTGAAAAAATTTGGTCAGCTTGATATTCTCGTCAATAATGCCGGCGGCGCGTATAAATTTAGTGATTTCGACGGGCTTACCGATCAAGACTGGCTGAGCACTTACCAGCTCAATGTGATGGCCTGTGTGTATTTTACGCGCTATGCCTTGCCTGCTTTGCGTCAATCACCGTCGGCGAGGATTATTCAGGTGTCGTCCATTTCCGGTGTACAGCCGGGGATGTATAATCCGCATTACACGACCGCCAAAGCCGCGGTTATCAATTTGAGTCAATATTTGGCTAACATCTTGGCCAAGGAAAAAATTCTGGTGAATGTGGTCTGTGCCGGTCCGGTACACAGTGACGCTTGGGATCGCAATATCGAACATGTCGCACAATTAAAAAATAAAGACGCGAAAACGATGCGGCGAGAGTTTGACGCGCAAGAAGCAGCCAAAATTCCGCTGGGCCGTATTGGTGAAGGTCAAGATGTCGCCGGCCTGGTGACATTTTTAGCTTCAGCGCAGGCTTCGTGGATTACAGGGGCGTGCCTTCATGTCGATGGCGGTAAACTTGTCTCCCGGCAGGTAGGTTGAAAGCTGTGTGTTGGGAACAAATTCAAGGAGAACTTTAAGTGCCAAATGGAATTACAGTTGTTATTCCTGCATTTAACGAAGAAGCCAATGTGGCTGACGCGATTCGCACGGTGCAGGAAGCATTCCGGGGTTATTTAGATGATTATGAAATTTTAGTTGTTAACGACGGGAGCAGCGACCGCACCGGTGAGATCGCCGAGGCCGAGGCGAAAAAGGACTCGCGCGTGCGGGTGTTGCACAATAAATGCAACAGCGGGCATGCGTACACCTTAAACCGAGGGTACAAAACGGCCATCAAAGATTACTTGACCGTTTTCCCGGGGGATAATGAGCTTACCGCCGGGTACTTAAGGACTTTTTTACAGGAAATGGGAAAAGAGGATATGATCATTTCCTACTACATCGCGAGTATGAACGAGCGGCCTCTTTACCGTCGGATTATTTCCCATTCGTTTGTGATTATTCTGAATATTATTTTTGGATTGCACTTGAAGTGTTATAACAGCGCGACTTTGTGCCGGACGGCGGATGTCCGGTCTCTCGAGCTCAAATCATCAAAGGGGATGACGATTTTAGCTGAGTGTTTAATTCGCTTGATCAAATCCGGCTCAACGTACAAGGAAGTCCCCTGTGATTTTATCAGCCGCAAAGGCGTACGCTCGCGGGCACTGAGTTTTAAAAACCTTGCGGAGTGTTTTAAAATTATCTTCGTTTTGTTTTGGGATGTCTATATTCTTCGGCGGCCGCGGCGAATCATGGCAGAACCTCGAACATTGTGAACGGTGGAGAAACTTAAAGTGGCAAAAAGCATTACCGTTGTTATTCCTGCATTTAACGAAGAAGCCAATGTGGCTGATGCGATTCACACAGTGCAGGAAGCGTTCAGGGGGTATTCAGATGATTATGAAATTTTAGTTGTTAACGACGGGAGCCGTGACCGCACCGGTGAGATCACCGAGGCACAGGCCAAAAAAGATCCCCGCGTGCGGGTCGTGCACAATGAGCAAAACAGCGGCCATGCTTACACTTTAAATCGAGGGTATAAATCCGCCGCCAAAGAATTTGTGACTGTCTTCCCGGGTGATAATGAAATTTCGGCTATGTATCTGCGGACCTTTTTGCAGGAGATGGGGCAGGCGGATTTGATCATCTCTTACATGGTGAGTATGAAAAATCGTCCCGTTTACCGTCGGATTCTTTCCAATTCCTTTGTGATTGTTTTAAATATTCTTTTTGGATTACGGTTGAAGTGCTATAACGGCGCAACACTTTACCGTACCAAAGACCTTCGGACATTGGATATTAAATCTTCCCATGGAATGACGATTCTTGCTGAATGTTTGATCCGTTTGATCAAATCCGGCGCGACGTACAAGGAAGTTCCGTTTGATTTTATCGGTCGTAAAGGCGGCTGTTCGCGGGCACTGAGATTTAAAAATTTTATCGAATGCTTTAAGGTGATTGGCATTCTCATGCGGGATGTTTATTTTTTGCGAAAGCCTCGCCAAATGATGCCAGGAGTCATTCCTTCCGATGCCTGAAATTAATTTGTTGGAGAACTATCCTCAAACCAAACGTAATCTGGAAGAACGGTTGGAACAGAAAACCGAAGACGTCCGCGCGATCGCCCGGCAGTTTGGGAAAGAATTTTTTGACGATGATCGCAAATATGGTTACGGTGGATTTTTGTATAACCCGAAGTTTTGGCAACCCGTTGTTCCGTCGTTCCAAAAATATTACGGACTCTCTGACAAAAATTCCATCCTTGATGTGGGCTGTGCCAAAGGATTTATGCTTCATGATTTTTCTAAGCTCATTGCCGGAATCAAACTCCGGGGCATTGACATTTCCTCTTACGCCATTGAGCATTCTATCGAAGACATGAAACCATTCCTCAGCATCGCCGATGCCAAGGCCTTGCCTTTTGAAGACCAGTCTTTTGATTTGGTCATTGCCATCAATACGATTCATAATTTGCCACTGGAAGAATGTTTGCAGGCGCTACGCGAAATTCAGCGGGTTACCCGTCGCCATGCGTTTATTACCGTTGATGCGTACCGCACCCCCGAAGAAAAAAAGCGGATGGACGCCTGGAACCTCACGGCGCAAACCACCATGCATGTGGATGAATGGGTGAAGTTGTTTAAAAAGGCCGGCTATACGGGCGATTATTTTTGGTTTATTCCTTAAACACTATGAAAACAAAAGCGGCCATTCTCCTTAAACAAAATCAAGCGCTTGTTCTGGACGACATTGAAATCCCGATTTTGAAAAACGGGCAGGTGCTCGTACGGATTTTAGCCAGCGGGATTTGCCGTAGTCAATTGAATGAATATCAGGGATTGAAAGGCCCCGATCCTTACCTGCCTCATTTATTGGGGCATGAGGGCGCCGGGATTGTGGAAGTCACGACGCCAGGAGTAAAAAAAGTTAAGCCAGGCGATTATGTTGTTGTGACCTGGATTAAGGGAAAGGGAATGGAGGTTGCTGGCACACAATACCGCTGGGGGGAGAGGTTGGTGAATTCCGGGGCCCTCGCTAGTTTAAGCGAATACGCGGTTATTTCGGAAAATCGCGTAGTGAAAATTTCAAAAAAAATTATGCCGGCGGTGGCTGCGCTGTTAGGATGCGCAATCCCAACGGGAGGGGGCATGGTTTTCAATACTTTGAACGTAAAGAAAGGAACATCGCTGGCGGTCTTTGGCGTCGGTGGAATCGGGGGAGCCGCAATCCTAGCGGCCCGGATGAGCCGATGCAAAACAATCATTGGCGTGGATGTCTTCGAAAGTAAATTAAAATTCGCCCGGGATTTAGGCGCGACACATAGGATCAATGCTCGAGAGCAAGACACGAGCGTGATGCTTAAAAAAAATTTTCCCTCCGGACTTGACTACGCGATTGAATCGTCAGGAAATTATCAGGCCATGGAACAAGCGTTCAGCGTGATTCAAGACCAGGGAACTTTGGTCATTGCCGGCAATCTTCCCAAAGGCCAGAAGATAGCCATTGATCCTTTTGATTTGATTAAAGGCAAACGAATTTTAGGGACCTGGGGTGGAGAAACCGTTCCCGACCGTGATATTCCGAAATATGTCCGCGCCTATCTTTCTAAGAAATTACTATTAGAGAAATTAATCACTCACCGGTTTCCATTCGAAAAAATCAATCAGGCTTTGTCGGTCTTGATCTCGGGCCAGGCTGCCGGAAGAATCGTGATTGAGTTTTAATAAAAAGATACAATCTATTTAGCAAGGACGTTGTGTTTTTTACTTTCGTAAAATTTTTTTTTCCAGTTTCACTTTGGCTCTTTCTTTTCCGCAGCATCTTGAGCGGTTGTTCGCCCCTTCAGAGAGAACCCTTCGCCGTCTATGCTATGGTCAAGTTTTATTTGGATCATCTGCACATCGGCGTTTTTCCGTTATGGAATCCTTTCCTTTTGTGGGGTTTTCCTCTTCAAATTATTCTTAATTATTTCGGTTCGTCCAATCCTATTTGGCTTTTGACCTTAATTTTAAACTGTACCGGACTCCCGATGTATCATTCTTTTTTATACACGATCGTCATTTATTTCTTAATTGGACAGATGGGCTTTTATTTTCTGGCGAGAACTCTTCTCAAAGATTCCCAGGCCGCATATATCGCTTTTTTATTTTCTTTGTTCTCATCGACGGGCATGCTGCAAATTGCGCAATTCAACATGCTATTGACTTATGTGCCCGCCATTTGGTTTTTTTATTTTCTGGCGCGTTTTTGTCAGCAATGGGATCGTACATCGTGGATCGGCATGATCTTTACTTTAATGCTGATCGTGCAGGCTTATTTACCGTTTTATTTTATAACTGTTTTGGCGCTGGTGGTGTTGATTTTTGTGCTGATCAATCCGGGTCACAGCAAAACAATTCTCGTTGGATTCTTCCGTTTTGGCCGAAGGTATGCTGTGCTCGTCAGCTTGACCATCGTCACTTTAGTGTTTTCTCTGATCCCTGCTTATTTGGCCTACCATAGTACAGTGACGCATGAGGTGGTTCTTCCTTGGCGGCAGAACACAGTGGATGTGTTTACCAAAGGCGCGACCTTTGCGCAGTATAAAAGAACGACCGAAGGAGGTTTGAGCAGCCGCATGTCGTTGGATGATTTGTTTTCTAATCTGGATCAATTGGTGTACGGCAATGACGGATTCTTTTATGTTTCCGGGTTTGCCTTCCTGATCTTGCTCATGGGAGCCTTGAATCAAATCAACCGACGGATTGTTTTCTTGGGTCTACTTTTCGTGAGCCTTTTGATTCTAACTATTGAGAATTCAACGCCGGTGCATCAATTTTTGTTCGAGCATCTGTTTTATTTCAGGTTGTTTCGCAATATGCATTTCTTTCTTCCGTTTTTATTATCTGTCTTTGTGTTATTGACAGCGGAACAGGCGCGGTTATTGCTGCAATGGCCGGAGTGCCTCACCCGAGGGCAGCGAGGGCGGGCGCTGGCGATGGTGATTCTTGTTCACGCGGGATGCTGGATGTTTTTGTTGAGTCGGGAAAATATCATTAAGTCCTCTTATGACACCATTATCTTAAGTTTTATTTTTTGTGTCATAGCCCTGCTTCATAAGCCGAGGTTGAATCGATATGGGCAGCCGTTGCTTTTGTTTTTGTGTATTGTCTTTCAGCCCTTTCATGTTATCCGCGGCCATAATCAATTGGCCGTCGAAAATTTTTCTCCAACGATCGCCAAGGGCATGAGTGTGGCCAGAACCCAACCGCAGTTTTCATTTAGCCGATCGGATTTCCAGCCCGTCGGGGAAACGCCGAATCAAAAGGTCGATGATTTTTATTGGTACTATCTTTCTATGACGGATGCACCGCTTGGCTACATGGCCTCTCAGCAGGGTTTCCCGACTTTTTGGTCGTATTATGTATTCAAGAATTTTCCTAAGGATGTGGTGCGGGAATATTCTAGAAGCAAATTTGTTGTGTATGACGCCGTTGAGCTTCAAACTGATGAATCAATGGAATTTTCTCCCGTCATCGGAGCGCTTCGTGAAAAAACCGATGTTGCTTTTGTGATCGCAGATCGCGAAGGAGTGAAAAATGAATTGGCCGGGTTCATAAGAAAACGTCCATCATCTTCGACTCAGCAGGCCCAGTTTATAAGTGCGCCTTCACAGGCTTTGGATGTTCGGCATTTTGATGCCAATACCATTCGTTTCATCACGGATTTCAAGGAAGAAAAATTTTTGGTTTATAATGACAGTTTTATTCAAGGGTGGGTGGCTTGGCGTAACGGGGTTCGAGTTCCTTTGTATCGTGCGAACGTGGCTTTCAAAGGTTTGAAACTGCCGGCTGGTCATAATGAAATTGAACTCGCATATCGTCCTGCCGCAGGGGTGTGGCTCGTGGCTATGCTGGTTTTGTATTCAGGTGTCTTCCTTTTTTTATTGACCGAGGCCTTTCAACAATTTAGACGAAAATTTGAATAGAGTTTAAGGACAAAACGTATGCCTTGGCGCATAGTAAACTGGTTGATCGGTCGTTGTTTGTTTTTATATCTGGTCATTGTGTTGCTGCTTCTCGGATTGGTGAACCGCCACGTAGCTCACAATAATCGCATGAATTTTTTGAAACAAAGTGAGGTCGATGTCAAGGCCTTTGCGCTGGGAGCCCCGACCATTGACCCGGCGATGTTAAGAATGGCGATCCGTTATTATCGAGAATTACTGCGGTTTATTCCAGCCGACGGGGTGATTCACGGCAATATGGGATTTTGTTATTTTTATTTAAAGGATTATCCCCGCGCTTGGGGCGAGTATCAACGCGCCCTGGCTTTAGAGCCGCAGTTATGGACATTGCATTGGGATTCGGCCATGTTTTTGTTTCAAAATGGGGATGTGAAAGAGGCGGCGTGGATTTGGGAAGATTATCTTAGTAATCAGGATGCCGCGCGGAAATATTTTGCGGCACTCAAGGATCAGCTTCGGGTTAAGAAAAAAGAAGATGTCCTTTATCTTGTGCAGAGGATGGAAAAAAGATTCGCCAAAGATGAGACGGAAACATATATCAAATTGAGTGAATCGTATTTTTCCCTCAAACAATACGACAACGCCCAAGCGATAGCTGCGAGCGGACTTAAATTGTTTCCCGGCAATCGCTGGCTGCATTATGTCACCGGGTTATTGGATTTCTCAACCGGCCATTTAGCGACGGCCGCCAGTCATTTTGCCGAAGCCATTGCCGGCAACCCCAGCGATATAAATGCGTATTATTATCATGGGCTATGCATGCATGGCTTGGGAGACAGTCGGCAGCAGGCTCTGGATTTCTTGCAGGTGTCTAAACTGCGTGCCCATGGTGTCCAGCCTTTACCCATGCCTAAGGACAGCGCCCGGCTGCATTTTAACACGGAATTATTTTTTTTACGGTATCACCTCAATAGGGGAAAGTGATGGATGGGATTTTAATGGGAATACCAGATGTGTCAGGCTTTTCTTGGATTAAAATCGTCGCGTATTTTGTTTTTGGCGGGATTGGTTTTGTTGCTTTTGTATACGGAAAAAAAGAGAGGAGTTTCAAACCACTTTCAATCGGTATAGCCCTGATGGTGTATCCCTATTTTTTTACAAGCGCGCTTTGGCTTTATATCATAGGGATCGGTTTGTGTTTACTGCTGTATTATTGGCGGGATTGACGTGATTTTTGGATAAAGAAAGCAATGACAACAAGATAAAGCGGCACAATAGGAAAGACATGTCTCGGGACGATAAAAAAGAACGAATACATTCCGATATAGATCATAAGAAAAATCAAGATGGAGCATAAGGTAAAAACTAAAGTTGATTGAGCAGTTTGTGTGTGCAATTCCCTCCGGTTTTTCCAGACATAAAAAAATGAGTACCCAAGGGCGGCTATTGTAAGAAAAGAAAGAAGAAATCGCACCCCGTCTTTTACCGGCGCCCAATCATATAGATGTTCCAGCCACGGCGGGTATTTCACATAGTTAATTTTCGTCGATTCCCAAAACATCATTTTAAATCCCTCGATGCCCATTAAAACAGCATATTGAAATGGCCGCTCTCTCATTTTCTCAAGGGTCAATTTAAGAAGCGTGCGATCAATTTCTTTACCTGAAAGACCTTTCGTTTTTAATTCTTCAAGTTTGGAGTGACCATAGTTGTCAACGGGAACCGGAGACCACTTAAGGCATTCGGTCTCTCCCCAAAATTTTTTACAGACGCCTTCGCCGGCGGCGTAAGCAATAGCCGCGCCGAAGTCTTTGGGAGTAAGTTTTTCCGCGCGTTTGGCGGCTTTTCCGTAAATAATCCAGGGACCGCGGTCCGCGATTGTAAAATGGCCGTTAAATTTTGAATTCGCAAACATATAAGGCAGAACACAAGCCTGGTAAATAACGAAAGCTGAAGAAGCGACCACAAGAGTATTTCGGAATGCCGTTTGTGATTTTTTCTTAAGGAAAAAAATGGTTCCTAAAAGAAAGAGCAAAATAAAAATAAGAAAAATGACCTGAAAAATGGCTTTAACGAGTGTCACGCCGGCGAAAATGGCACCGAGCGTCAATCCTGTCGCTAGTGCTGGTCGAACATTTTCTTTTAAAATATTCTTCCAGACGGAAGAAAAAAGAAGGATGATTCCAACAACAAAAGGGTAAGCCGCGATTTCCGACCATAAACTGAAAACGGAATTGATCATAGCCGGAGAAATTCCCAAATAGAAAACAACCGCCGCTGTTATTCGGCGGTTGACCTTAAGCTCATTAAGAAGTTTTATGGTAAGAATTTGCGTCGAAAGCAAGATGATCATTTGCAAGGCTTTCTGGACGCTTTGATAAGAAATGGAAAGCACATCAGAGAGCCGCATAGAAAGCGAGATCAAAAGAGGATAGAGGGGTTCGTTATGAGGGCCTGTGCGAAGAAATTCTGCCCAACCTTGTTTATAAATTGTGGCCCCGAATTTTTCAAACATCATGGCGTCAAACACAATAACTATCTGTGTGTGGAAAGCAAGATAGATCCAATAAACAAAGGGAATAACCAGAGAGAAGAAGATGGGGTTTTTGAGAATTTCGAGATTTGATGTTTTGCCTTTGTTCATAGAATTAAAAGTTCATTGGTTTGAGTGCAATGAGGGCAAAGAAAATGTTTGTATTGATCTAGAGTCATAATATGTTTATTTTAACAGATGAACTGGGAAAGGACAGTATGAAACTTAAATCAATTAAAGACACTGGTTGCGACATGTAGATTATTTTCCCCCTTTTTTGATTCTTTGGTTTATAATACTTTCCTTGAATCAGATTTAAGATTTATCAGTGAAAGGCAGGCGAGTAAAAAATGAGTGAACAGTTCAATCAAAATCCTTCCGTCGTTTCGTCTTCAGCTAATACAGATGTTGTTGCCTTGATCAAAAAGATGCAGCAGCAATTGGATTTCTTGGAAAAGAAAATAGATACCTTGATCAGTCAGTCTCACGAAAAGCCTTTGCGGGAAAAGCATTTTTCAAAACCCTTCCGGCCTTTCGGTCATTCCCATCGTCACGGCAAAGCAGAATACGATAACAATTTTTCCGGACGGCCCGGGGAAAGACACCAGGGCGACCAACACCAAGGGTTTGGTCAAAAAAAGAAAACATTTTTTAACAAGCGACAAAGATAGGGAGGTGGCAATTTATTGGTCAGTAATAATTGTCCAACTCGAAAGCAGCACTAACAACCGATACCTTTAAGAGGTATCACTACAATGGAGATGACATGGCTTTTCAAGGTGGATATGACAGAGGTCCGCGCGAGATGCACAAAGCTGTTTGTGCAGATTGCAAAAAAGAGTGCGAAGTTCCCTTCAAACCCAGAGAAGATCGTCCGGTTTATTGCCGAGAATGTTTTTCAAAGCACAAGGATGGCGGTCGTTAAAAAAGAGAAATTTTTTTTCTCTGTGCCAAATGGGAATTCAACAATTAAACCCCTTACACCTGATAGGTGGCAAGGGGTTTGTTGTTTTTGGAATTGTAAATGGATCATAAAACGATTGGTTTATTAGAAACGGCCCTTCGCAAGCGCGAAGCTCTTAAGCGTTATACCAATGCGCTGCGCTTGGTCAATGGTTTTGGGGATGGTTTAAAAGGCCTGGTTTTGGAACAATACGACCGTCATTTTGTCGCGCAGATTTTTCATGAGCGCTGGCTTAAAGAGAAAGAGGCTCTGGTCAGTTTTGTAAAGACCCGTTGTGATGCACAGTATCTGATCATCAAAGATCGGAGTGAATCTTCTGCTTCGCATCCCGCCCGCCCCGGTCCCGATGCTTTGATCGGGACATTTAAGACGAGCGTTTGGATCGAAGGGAATAGTTCTAAGACGCTTGTCCAGGAACATGGCTTAAAGTTTGAAGTGGATTTGAACGACACCCTTAACAGCGGTTTATTTTTGGATATGCGCCGTAACCGCAAGGTCGTTGCCTCGCTGGCTCGTGGCGGTAAGGTGTTGAATTGTTTCGCGTATACCTGTTCTTTTGGTGTGTATTGTCGCTCCATCGGGGCATCGAGTGTGGTGAATGTGGACATCAGTCCCAAGAACTTGTCCCGCGGCCGAGCCAATTATGAGTTGAACCGATTGATTGCCTCTCGGAATGAATTTATCCGTGCGGATGCCGTTCAATATTTAAAATGGGCTTTGGTGAAAGAAAATTCTTTTGATATGATTATTTTTGATCCTCCCTCCTTCGCCCGGTATGAAGGAAAAACTTTTAGCGTCAAGAAAGACTTAGTGCGGTTGATTGATTTAGCCATAAAAATTCTTAACCCCGATGGGGTTCTCTTTGTCTCGACCAATTTTAGCGGCTTGTCCCACACCCATTTAGAGAATATGGTCCGTGCGGCTGCCCTCAAGCGGTGGATAAAGAAAGTTCAACGCTTAGGACAGGATGAGGATTTTGTGGGCAGTGGACTGATGCCGGAAAGTTATTTAGCCGCCTTGCTGGTGAAATTTTGAGTAGACCGTGAAAGTAATATTATCATGAATAAAATCGACAAAATCATCGAAGCGAAGTACTCTCAAGAAGAAATTCAGAGCTGCATCGCGTTGCTTGAAGATTTGGCCGCCAATAGTGTCGTGCTGGCCCATTTATCCGACGAGCAAAGGGTTGCGCTCCTGCGGGCCGCAGGGCAGATTTCCCGTCCCAACCGGGAGGAAATTCGCAAAAGACATAGAGATCGAACTCAACTTAAAAAACAAAAAATTGATCATCATGAACGAAGCACCCGGGCAGCGACCGGCATCCGAAGCTCTCGTGAGGCGGCTGTCTTCACCGCGCCGCTACAAATCACCGATGCCACGACCCAAGGTCCGTTTCAAGATCTTCAATTAATATATCCCCGTGACTGTTATATCTGCAAGGCCGCCTTTACGCGGGTCCATTTTTTTTATGATGCCTTGTGTCCGGACTGCGCGGTGTTTAATTACTCAAAACGTTTTCAGACAGTTTCGCTTCAAGGCCAAGTTGCTTTAATTACCGGATCGCGTTTAAAGATCGGCTATCAGGCGGCGCTGATGATGCTACGCGCCGGGGCTCACGTGATTGCGACGACCAGGTTTCCAGTTGATTCCGCGTTTCGCTATTCCCGTGAAAAAGATTTTCAAGAGTGGAAAGACCGTCTGCATATTTATGGATTAGATCTGCGGCATACGCCCAGTGTCGAGATTTTCTGTAACTATATCGAACAAAAATATGAGCGGCTGGATTTATTGATCAATAACGCGGCGCAAACTGTTAGACGCCCACCGGGTTTTTATGCGCATCTCATGCCGAATGAGAATTTAAAGTTTCAAGACCTGCCTCAGAGTGTTCAGTCGCTCTTGCGGCCATTTGAAGTGTGTAAGAAACAACTGACATCTTTTGATCCGGCGAACACCTCTAAGGCGGCGCTGGCAATCACTTGGAATGGAAAAATTCCAGGGATTGGATTATCTGCCTCAGCCCAGCTTTCCCAAATTCCTTATGTGCACGACCACACGCTCTCGGCAGAAAAAGTTTTTCCACAAGGAAAACTCGATGCTGATCTACAGCAAGTGGATTTGCGGGAGACCAACAGCTGGCGGCTGCGTCTGGGAGAAATTCAAACGTCCGAGATGATTGAACTCCAATTGGCCAATTCAATCGCGCCATTTGTTCTGTGTAATAAATTATCGTCGATGATGAAGCGTGAGAATACCGGACAAAAACATATCGTGAACGTCTCCGCGATGGAAGGAAAGTTTCATCGTTTCACAAAAACCGATCGTCATCCGCATACTAATATGGCGAAAGCGGCTCTGAATATGTTGACTCATACCTCCGCCAGCGATTTAGTGAAATTCGGAATTTTTATGAATGCCGTCGACACCGGATGGGTGACCGATGAAGATCCGTTGTCCCTTTCGATGCGTAAGCAACAGATGCATGATTTTCAGCCTCCGCTCGACATCGTGGATGGAGCGGCGAGAGTTTGCGACCCATTTTTTCACGGTATCCTGACGGGAAAACATTGGTCGGGCAAATTTCTTAAAGATTATTTTCCGGTGGATTGGTAGGATTATACCTAGGTACAATTGATTCATTTTGGGTCCAGCTATAAAATAATATCGGGAGTTACTCCAGGATGACATACATACCAAAAATTTTGGCATTTGCCGGTAGCACGCGCACAGATTCCTTTAATAAAAAGCTGGTTAAGATCGCGGAGGAGGGAGCCAAAGCGGCCGGCGCGCAGGTAACCTATCTGGACCTGCGAGACCTCCCGATGCCACTTTACGATGGGGATTTGGAAATAAAAGAAGGCATCCCGCCCAACGCGCAAAAATTTAAAGAACTCTTGCTCGCGCATCAGGGACTTCTTATTTCTTCTCCTGAATATAACAGTTCCATTTCAGGCGTTTTGAAGAATGCCATTGATTGGGCTTCTCGGGCGCTTCCGGGCGAAGTGCCGCTTGCGTGCTTTACCAATAAAGTGGCTGGCCTTTTAAGCGCTTCCCCCGGCGCTTTGGGTGGTTTACGGGCTCTTGTCCACGTCCGTTCTATTTTGGGGAACATCAAAGTCCTTGTCCTCCCAGATCAAATCGCTGTGCCGAAAGCTGATCAAGCGTTCAACACAGATGGTTCGCTCAAAGACGCTAAACAGCACTCCGCTGTTCAAAATATCGGTTCTCAATTGGCGAGGATGTTAATCAAATTGGGCAGTTAAAAAAATTTTTAGAATTATTTTTTAGTCGCGGTTTTTAGGTGATTTTTAGAAAGGAGCCATTATCAAAAAAACAATAACTTCCAAGAAGGGAAGAAAGTGTAAGCATCGTCTTTGTAAACAAATTTTGAGCATTTATAATCACGAAGCCTATTGCCATGTTCATGCCGGTCATTTATTTAAGGATCGAAGGGCTGCTTGAGGCATATGATATTTTGTGATATATGCAAATTTGCATAAGGATGAAAGTAATTTTTTATACGTCGCCATGAAGGGAGGGAAGTCTATGTCTATTAATCTTCATCGGGCACAGGACCGTGGTCATGCGGATCATGGATGGCTTAAGAGTTACCACACATTTTCTTTTGCTGATTATCACGATCCGGCTCACATGAATTTTCGCAGCTTGCGCGTGATCAATGAAGACTATATCAGCGGGGGCATGGGCTTTGGCGCGCACCCGCATCAGGACATGGAAATCATTACTTATGTTTTAGAAGGCACCTTGGCGCATAAAGACAGTATGGGGCATCAGGAAAATATTAATGCCGGTGATGTTCAGAAAATGAGCGCGGGATCAGGCGTAACGCATAGTGAATTTAACGCGGATCTCAAAAAAACAGTCCATCTTTTTCAAATTTGGATTCTGCCGAATAAACGCGGCATTACTCCAGCGTATCATCAGATAACTGTACCAAAATCTTTTAAGGACGGTTTATTGTTGATTGCCGGCGATAAAAAAGCCTCTGAGATGCTGCCCTTACAGCAAGACGCGCAAGTTTTTATCGGACGTTTTAAAGCCGGGATGACGTATGCTTATAGCATTAAACCCAAACGCGGCGTTTGGCTGCAGATGACCTGTGGCCATTTGACTGTTCAGACCCAAGCATTAAACAATTCTGATGCCGTGGCAGTTCAAAATGAATCCGGCTTTGCCATTAAAACGATGAAGGATAGTGAATTTTTATTATTTGATTTAGTCTGAGTTATGAAATTCACTCAAATGAATTTATTGTTTACAATGGAATAAAGTTTTTGTAAGGCTTGTTTGTTGGCGAGGACCAGAAGGACATCCCCACCATTGAGGACGGTTACACCGTTTGGAATAAAAAATTTATCGTCGCGCGAAATCAGGACGATCAGGCATTCCGCGGGAATGCCGATTTTAAAAAGAGATTTCCCGGCGGCTTGAGAGTCGTACGGGATAATGAGATCTTCTAATTCGGCGTTGATTTCGCTCGTGTGTTCGAATTCAATCGGATAGATCCGTTTGTTTTTGAAGGGGGCATCGACGTTGAGAAATTTTGAGACCATGGAGAGTGTCGTCCCCTGAAACAGGACGGACGTCAGGACGATAAAAAATACAATATTAAAAATGATATCGGCTTTTGGAATTCTTTCTAGTAAAGGAAACGTCGCCAGAATGATCGGCACCGCCCCGCGTAATCCCACCCAGCTCACCATTGTTTTCTCGCGTACGTTCATTTTCGTCAAAGAAAGGCAAAGAAAAACGCTTAAAGGACGGGCAATGAACATCAGGAATATCGAAATCAATAAACCCATTCCGATGACCGGAATAATTTTGGAAGGGAAAACCAAAAGTCCCAGAGTTAAGAACATGGCAATTTGCATCAACCAGGCAATGCCGTCGTAGAAATTTTTCAGAGTCTTTTTATGAATTAAATGTGCGTTGCCGACCAGAACACCTCCTATGTACACGGCTAGAAAACCGTTGCCTTTAAGCGCCGTCGTCACCGCGTAGGTTAAAAGCACAAGCGAAATCATCAAGACCGGATAAAGCCCTTCGTGAGTCAGCTTGAGCCGGTTAATGGTGAAGATGATGACTTTGCTTAAAACGAACGCCGAAACAGCTCCGATTCCCATGTCCATTAAAAACGCGGGGATGAGATGTGTTGAGGAGAGACCGGGATTTTTTAATAAACTGATGATCCCGACCGTCAAGAAAACCGCCATCGGGTCATTGCTACCGGATTCGAATTCTAAAAGCGGCTGCAATCTTCCTCGTAAGCCGACACTCTTTGATCTTAAGATATTGAATACGGCACAGGCATCCGTCGAGGATACAATTGCCCCGAGAAGAAATCCTTCCAGTAGAGAAAATTTGAGGATGAACGTGGCGAATAACCCGACGGCGACCGCCGTTATCAATACACCAATGGTAGAGAGGCATAAGCCCCGTAACAGGATATGGCGAATGTCTTTCCAATTCGTATCGAATCCGCCGGAAAAAAGAATGAAGATTAGCGCGATCGTTCCCAAGGATTTTGTGAACCACGGATCATTGAAATAAATCCCGCCGATGCCCTCCGAACCGGCCAGCATGCCTATGGTAAGGAATAAGAGAAGGACCGGGACCCCGAACTTGTCCGACACTTTGCTGGCGGCGACACTCAGGAACAATAATACGGCAGCGACTAATAGAATGGTTTCAATTGAAAGCATATAAATATTATTGTATCAAAGATGGATTGAATTGTGTAAACGTCAATAAAATTTTTTTCTAGTTGATTGGACGGTGAGGAATGATTTACAATACAACACCTGGAAGGAAAAGGCGAAAAATTTTATGGATGACGCTCAAGTAAAAATGAACTGGGATAAAAACGCTCAGGAGAAATTCCAGCAGATGATCGGAAAGATTCCGATTTTTCTGCGAGGGATTGCTGAAAAAAAGGTTTCTCAAAAGGCGGAGAATATCACTCGGCAGGAAAACCGGCTGGAGGTGACTGAAAAAGACTTAGTCGAGGCCTTTTTCTTAGAAACCCCGTTTGGATTTCACGGTCCGATGAAAAGTGATATGGAAGAACTCGGCATTGATTATAAAAAATACGGCCACGGGAAGCACTGACTTTCGTAAAAGTAATGAAACACTGTGGTAGTCAGTATCTCGACCTCCGTTTTCTGAATTATACGTTTCTATTAGTTGTGCGGAGGTCAATAGGAGATTCATTTTTGGGTTTTGGGCAGGGTAAACACAAATTGGGAACCTTTGCCCAATTCACTTTCTACGTGGATTGTTCCGCCATGAATTTTGATTAAGCTTTCCGCAATGTTTAATCCTAAACCCGTTCCCTGATATCCTGGTCCGGGAGTACGCTTGAGTTGTTGAAATTTTTGGAACAGTTTTTGGATATCCTCTTGGGCAATACCGGGTCCCGTATCCATCACCGAGAATTTTACGACTGCAGGCATGTCTTCGACCCGCAGGTTGATTCTTCCTCCTTCGGGGGTAAATTTAAGGGCATTATTTAACAAATTCGCCAGGATTTGTAAAAATTTTATCTTATCAACAAGAAGGATGATTGGTTTATCGGGTGCCGTTAAACGTAAATCTATTTTTTGTGAATCCGCCTTTAATTTCCAGCCGTCGTAACTTTCTTGAAGGATCGGAATAATATCGATCAATTCTTTATGAACTTCCAGTTTTCCCGCTTCCATCTTGGCAAAATCAAGAACGTCGTTGATGAGAAAAGCGAGCCGGTCGAGATTAGCATTCGCCAGGATTAAAATTTCTTTTTGTTTTTCGGCGACGTCGCCCACCTTTCCTCTTAAAATTAAAGATAACGCTTCTTTAGAAATAGCCAAAGGGGTCCTTAGTTCATGGGAGACGGTTGAGGTGAATTCGGACTTCAGCCGGGAGGCTTCTTCGATTTGCCGCTGGGCCCGTCGGCGTTCGGTGATATCGCGGGCGATGGAAGAGGCGCCGATAATTTTGCCGCTGCCATTTTTAATAGGCGAGATGGTTAATGCGACATTGATGTGCTGACCGTCTTTACGCACGCGCACCGTTTCTAACTCTTCAATTTTTTCACCTTGTTTAAGCCGATTAAGAATCTCCTGGATCTCCAGAGGCCGATCGGGGGGCACAAGAATAGAAATGGATTGGCTGATGACCTCTGCGGCTTTATAACCATAAAGCCGTTCAGCGGCCCGGTTCCAGCTGATGATGATCCCTTCCAAAGTTTTAGCGATAATGGAGTCGTTGGAAGAATCGACAATGGCCGCGAGACGCGAGCGTTCTTCTTCGGCATCTTTACGCAGGGTGATATCGCGGACATTAATGACAATGGAGTGAATATTTTCTTCCATTAGTAAATTGTTCCCCGAACCTTCCATCCAGCACCACGAACCGTCTTTTTTAAGATAACGGCATTCCACCGATAGAAAATTACCATGTTTTGCGCATAATTCCCTGAAATATTTGGTGATCAATTCTAAATCTTCAGGATGAACAAAATCAAAGATCTTGCGTCCCACATATTCATGAAGTGGATAACCCAGGATGCGTTTTGTCGATGGGCTTGAGTAAATGATCACCCCTTGGGCGTCAACCAGCGTCAGAATATCGGCGCTGTTTTCAATCAGGGTTCGAAACCATTTTTCTTTATGGGAGAGGGTCTGTTGAGCCAGCTGACGTCCTTTGATCTCTATCTCTAAAATATTGTTGGCCTGCGTTAACTCCTCAGTCCGTTCTTGAACGCGTTTCTCCAAATCGTCATAGGCTTGATGCAGCTGCCTTTCCATTTTTTTACGCTCAATCGCGTATTGGATGGTGCGCGAAAGTATTTTGCTTCTCACTTCTGACTTTTCCAGATGGTCCTGCGCGCCTTTCTGGATGGCGGTCAAGGCAAGCTGTTCGTCCTTATAGGAATCGGTCAAAATGACAATCGCTACCTGCGGTGCGTGCGTGTGCACACTCAGGAATGTGTTAAGTCCAAGGCTGTCCGGCAGGTTCAGATCCAGCAGGACCAGGTCAATGCCGCCTTGCTCCAGACGCTTCAGGCCCGACTTTAACCGGTTCACATGCTCCAAATCAAATGGAAAAATTTTATCCTGGGAGAGTGTTTCCTGAACAAAAAGAAATTCCTCAGGATCGTCTTCGATCATTAACACTTTGATGGGTTGAGGGGACATCGTATTCACCTAAGGGTTTGGTGGCAACTCGACTACTTTAAACCAAAAATTTTCAATCGCCTCCACGACTTCCACGAATTGATCCAGTCCGAATGACAACAGCAACATCGCTTTGACCTTTCATTTCTTTGATGGTTTCCATAGTCTTTTTATCTTTACATATTAATTAATTTTCTTTATTGTAATAAATTTTAATAGTGTTTCCAGTAATTTTAGGTTTTATTTATGGCTCAGCCTTTGCACTTTATCGAAAAATGTTCTATACTTATCCCAAAAGACGAGAAGGGCAAACCTATCCTGCTGTGGGCAGGACTTCGCTTTAAAAGGCGGCGGCCGTAAGGTAGGGGCTCCTGCACTATGAGGGTGCGGGGCGGTAAACCTAATATGGTTTACTGGCAAAGTCATAGGGTCCTAGTTAAGAAATAGGACAGCTTGATTGCCGAACAACATGAGAGAACAGCAGAAACCTATTTCTTAATAAAACGAGAAATAGGTTTCTTATTTAGCAAAAAAATACAAGCTTTAAACTTGAGGCTGGGAGGTGGATATGGATAAGAAGAAGATACTGATTGTTGAAGACGAGCCGGATATGCGAGAACTTCTCCGTCTGCACTTGGCTACATCGGGTTATGACGTATTCGTTGCTTCTGATGGGGAAGAGGGGATGAAGGAAACCAAGGCCATTGTTCCTGATTTAATCATCCTTGATCTTATGATGCCCAGGATCGGAGGTTACGAAGTTTGCGCGAAGTTAAAAGCTGATCAACGATTTGCGCATATTCCCATTCTGATGTTTACTGGCCGTGCCGGGGATCTCGACAGGCTTATGGGATTGCAGTGTGGAGCGGCTGATTATCTCCCTAAGCCTTTTCATGAAGATGTCTTGCTGGGTAAAATTCAGAAATTATTAGAGGGCCATGTGAATGCGCATTTGAATTAAACAATGTCGTTAGAGAAAAGGGAGGATGATATGAATTCGGAAAAAATATTAGTTGTTGATGATGAAGAAGCGATTTTGAAGCTGCTTAAAATTGATCTGGAGACCGAGGGGTATGAGGTCTTCACGGCAAAGACCGGTCAGGAAGCTATTCGAAAAACGTGGAATACATCGCCGGATCTTATTTTGATGGATGTTATGCTGCCCGATATGAACGGGGGAGAAGTCGTGAAAGCCTTGAAGGCGAATCCCTCGACCAGTCAAACACCGATTTTGTTTCTTACTGCTTTATGCAGTAAAGATGATGAAAGAGGGCAAGTGGAACTCAATGTTGATAATCAGCGTTATTTAACGCTGGCAAAACCTTTTAGTGCCAAGGAATTGTTGACACGGATTAAAAATATATTACAAAAAAAATATTAGAGAAGTCGTTGTATGAGGTGAGAACATGAACATGATTTAAGAAAGCGGGTGTTTGAGGTGATCAGTATTGTTATGCTCTATGGTTACAAAAACGAGAAGGTGGTTTATGCCGGATAAAAATATTGTGATTGTCGACGATGAATCTGATATGGCAAAACTGCTCAAGATGGATTTGGAATTGGAGCATTACCATGTCGCCTTTGCCCTCAACGGCCGGGAAGCCCTGGAGTTGATTAAAAAGGTCAAGCCGGATTTAGTCTTGTTGGATATTTCGATGCCGGAGATGGACGGATATGAAGTGTTGGAGAAACTTAAAGCAAGTGAATCAACGAAAGGAATTCCGGTGATCATGTTAACGGCCAAAGGTCTGGAACAAGATATTCAAAAAGGATTGAAGTTAGGCGCGGACGATTATATCGTCAAGCCATTTTTCCCGGGGTTGCTTTTTAAGAGGATTAAGTCAATTTTAAAGGAGTCATAAATAAGAATATGGATAACAAAAGAATATTGGTGGTCGAAGATGAACCCGAATTAAGAAGTTTCCTGGCGTTAGAATTGCAGACGTCTGGTTATGAAGTTTTTTTGGCCGGCGACGGTGAAGAGGGGTTTAATTTGGCTCGGGAAGTGAATCCGGATCTTATCATATCGGATGTTTTGATGCCCAAAATGGACGGAAACCAGCTGTTGAAAAAATTGAGGGGAACGGACTTCGGACGGAGAATTCCTTTTTTTATCCTTACCGCCCGCGGCAAGATGAGGTACTATTTTGAGGCCGTCGAAGTCGATGCGTTTATCGAAAAACCGTTCGAGGCCGACGATTTGTTAAGCAAAATAGAAATGGTTCTCAAGCAGTCAACGCTTGATAAAGCACAAGAAAAAAAATCAGAAAATGACTCTTCGGGCAAGAAAAAGATCCTGGTTTTAGAAGATGATCTTTGGCTAACGGAGCATTTAAAATCGATCTTTAATGATTATGGTTACAACATTAAAATCGTTAAATCGGTCAGCGAGTGTTTGGAGGAGGCGGTCCGTTTTAACCCGGCAATGATTATTTCCAGGTATATTTTTGAGGGGATGGATGCTGACCGGCTGGTTCGGCTGCTTAGGGAAATGTCTCATCTTAAAACGATCCCCATCTTGGTTTATTCAAACACTATGCTCGATGAGGGAAGAGAGAATTTTTTAAAAGCCGGTGCGACGGATTTTCTCTCCGATGCCGACGGAATCAAATTGTTGAAGAAAGCCAACCAAATATTCAATCAGTGATTTTCCCAAGTAAATTTCCCGCAACAATCATGTATTAAAAAATATTATTCATTTACATTTTTAGGTATGGTATCCTTTTGCATAAAGAGGAAATAGGTTTTAAATTATAAGGATGAGTTTATGGAAAAATGGATTTATTTGATTTCCGGAGGGATTGCGGGCACGGCGGCTCGGTATATTTTTTCGGGGATGGTTTACGAGAGATTTGGGGTGGGATTTCCTTACGGGACGCTGGTGGTGAATTTGAGCGGCTGCTTTTTGATCGGATTCTTTGATGCGCTTTTCGAGGAGAAATTTTTGTTGAGTCCGAACGTGCGTGTTCTTTTGCTGGCGGGTTTTTGCGGGGCGTATACGACGTTTTCCACCTTTATGCTCGAGACGTCCCATCTCATCAAAGACGGCGAAAATTTGAGAGCATTCTTGAATGTGGCGGTCAGTGTTGTCGCGGGATTTGTCGTTTTTCGATTGGGAATTTGGCTGGCCAAAGTAATCTAATATACAAAAAAGGAGATTCATGAAGATTCCAACCGATGGGAAATTGCTGCGGATTTTTGTGGGAGAGCAGGATAAATGGCAGGGCCAGCCTCTGTATGAGGCGATCGTGCTTCTGGCCAAAAAAGAGGGCATGGCCGGGGCAACGGTCATCAAGGGGTGTATGGGCTTTGGCTGGAAAAGCCACATGCACACCACCAAACTTTTAAGACTTTCCGAAGACCTTCCCATGATTATTGAGATAGTTGACAGTGAAGAAAAGATCGACCGCTTCCTGCCGCACTTAGACCGCATGGTGCAGGAAGGGTTGATTACTTTGGAGAATGTGAATGTTATTATGTATAGGGCCAGTCGTGACCAATGAATTCGCTTCCAGAGTTATTTCTTACCCGGCTTCAAGAAATTATCCCGCCCGATAAATATCATTCCTGCCTCGAGAGTTTTTCCTCTCTGCATCCATTGATTGTTAGGGTGAATTCTTTAAAAATTTCTAGAGAAGAGTTGCTGGAATTTCTACGAAAGCTGAATATTCAGTTTACTGAGATTCCGAATATCCTGGATGCGTTAGAACTTATCCATATCTCCTCGAGAGAATTTCAGGAAACCGAAATTTTTAAAAAAGGGTATGTGTATTGTCAGGGTTTATCGAGTATGCTGCCGGCGATCGTCTTGGATCCGAAACCCGGCGAGCGCGTTTTGGATATGTGCGCGGCACCCGGAAGTAAAACAACGCAGATGGTGGCGTTGATGCAAAACCGGGGAAGTATTGTCGCGATCGAAGCGGTGCGTGAGCGGTATTATAAGTTGAAGTCGGTTGTGGATGCGCAGGGGGCCGAAATCGTCTCTCTGCGATTGATGGACGCCAGACGATTTCGGCCCCCTCGAGCGCTCCCCCAGCCCACGGGCGTGCGCTCGCGCGATTCCCGACATCCCCGGCGAGACCAGCCCGAACCGGAATTGTTCGACAAAATTCTCATCGATGCCCCGTGCAGTTCCGAGGGCCGTTTCAAAACCAACGACCCCAAAACATATGCCTTTTGGAGTTTACACAAGATCAAAGAAATGGTTCGTAAACAACGAGGTATTTTGCTAAGTGCCAGCCGCTGGCTCAAACCCGAGGGAGTTTTGGTTTATTCGACCTGCAGTTTCGCGCCGGAGGAGAATGAAGGCGTCATCGACTGGCTTTTACGAAAGACCCAAGGTCAACTTGAAATAGTTCCCATTGAACTTCCAAAGATCGAAACCACTCCAGCTGTTTTAAAATGGCAGGGAAAAGATTTTCATCCGCAGTTTGAACATGCCCGGCGGATTTTGCCGAATCAAAAGATGGAAGGGTTTTTTATGGTCAAGCTTCGAAGAACTTACGTGCGATAGATGAGCAGCCTTATTTTTTTAATAACTTTATTTTTCCTCGTCTATTACGATGCCAAAATTCTGCGTCAGCAAGATGTTGGGGCCTATCGCCTGTGTGTGCAGTTTTCTCCTCTTAACTGGGCGTTTTTAAGTTTTTTATTTTTCGTGATTACTCTTCCCATTTATTTGTTAAGACGTTGGCAGTTTAAGAAAGTTCAGTCCCGCCAATTTACATTTGAGATAACTCCACTTGATCAATTATCCGACGCTCTGGGGATGGTGATCGTCTGGATGAGCGGTGTTTTTTTATTCACGGTTTTCGCCGATTTTATTTTAATCCATCTACCTATTTTCAAAACAAAATTAGGGGAAGCTCTTTTCTCGACGATGACCGAAGATGTCCTGATGGTCTTTTTGATTTATTGGGTGACCCGCAAATACCCGGCGGGCGGTTTCTGGACAAGTGTGGGCTTACCCCAGAGAAAGGTCCCTTTTTTTAAAGTCATTTTCATCCCGGCCGTGGCTGGTTTGATCTTGGCGTATGGTACTTCGCTGCCGCGATTAAATGACGCGCATCCGCCGACTACACCGCTCAGCCAGCTTCTAGATGGGGCGTCCTCGAGCGCGGTTTTATTTTTTATCGGGTCCGCGATTTTTTTGGCCCCGTTTATCGAGGAGATTATCTTCCGCGGATATTTTTATGGAGTCGCGGCTCGTTTAAAAGGAAAATTTTTTGCGGTTTGTTTTGTGGCGCTGAGCTTTGCCCTGATGCATGTGTGGCAGTACTGGGGAGATTGGACGGCGATTGGGGTCGTGACTATTTTAGGATTTGTTCTTTCGTTTTTCCGTGCGGTGAACGGGCTGACCTTACCTAGCATTGTCACCCATTATGTCTACAATGGGTTCTCGATTATCTTTCCTTTTATTCTTTTGATGCAATCGCATTCCATTTATTTTGAATATCAGTTCAAATATAATCAACTGGATGATTCTGCCAAAGAGACGCTTTTGAAAAAAAGCATTGACCAGCAGCCGCAATGGGACGCCGCGTACAATGATCTGGCTTGGCTGTACGCGAAGAGGGGAGAAAAATTGGATGAGGCCTTGCACTTGATTGGACAGGCCTTGAAGCTGGATCCGGATAACGATGCTTATTGGGACACGAAGGCCGAGGTGTTGTTTCATCTGAAACGATTTGCTGAGGCGATCGAAATAGAAAAAAGTCTTATCTCCAGAAATCCCGACGGAAAAATTTATAAAGACCAATTGGAAAAGTTTAAGAAAGGATTCGAACAAGAACGCGCCCGGCTAATGTGAAGATGATGCAGATTCGTGCGTCAAGCATTGACTCTTCAGTCGAAGGATGTTACCAACTTTTTAAAAGTGGACACTTTTTGAATTAAAAGTGGACAGGTAAAAAGTCCTTAATTTTCATACGTTCAACCTTGATCAGTTTACCTTGATACCAAAAACGAAGTTCATAGAAGTCAA
>Ga0209515_10001002_pt1 | contig 48806 bp, 33 predicted proteins | sample Subgroupgradi54m_FD_187454 | JGI IMG/M metagenome (GOLD analysis project Ga0209515, IMG submission 187454) | Subsurface groundwater microbial communities from S. Glens Falls, New York, USA - GMW60B uncontaminated upgradient, 5.4 m (SPAdes)... ... | reverse complement strand
AACCATGGTAATCCAGAGGGCCGGCGGAATATGGGGCGAAAACAGAGCCGCTATCCCATAAAAAAAAAGGCCGAGGTAGGCGCCCACCATAAAAACTTCGCCGTGGGCAAAATTGATCAGCTGCGCTATTCCGTAAACAATTGTGTAGCCCAGCGCAATCAGGGCATAAATCATCCCGATGGTCAGGCCGTTGACAAGCTGCTGGAGAAAAACATTATCCATTTATTCGGCAGGTCCCACGTAGACGAGCTTCCCGCTTTCAGCCTTGAAAACACCGATAAATTGATTCTTATTGTCTCCTTTTTCGTCAAAAACCACTTCGCCGGTGACCCCCTCAAAACGGGGAATTTCGCGCATCGCTTTCAAAACAGCGGCGCGGTCTTTGCCCCCGGCTTTTTGAATCGCCGCGATCAGGATATTGGCCGCGTCATATCCGTAGGCAGCCCACTGCCCCACCTCGCCGAAACGCGCTTCATAATCTTTAACAAACTGCGCGGCGCTCGGCACTTTTTTCATGTCGCCGCCGACCATGGTAGCGTAAGTGCCTTCGGCTATTTCAGGCGAGGCCAGTTGAATAAATATCGGGGTTGCCAGGCCATCGCCTCCCATAAAGCGGGATTGAATGGCTAGCGACCTGGCCTGGCGGATGAGAAGCGCGCCTTCGGGATAAATGCCTCCGAAATAGATCAAGTCCGGTGCCAGCGGTTTGATTTTGGTAAGAAGCGGCGTAAAATCCTTGTCCCCCTGCGTGATGCCCTGGTGATCCTGAATCGTGAGCCCGAGTTTCCTGGCTGCTTTTTCAAATTCATCCGCCAGGCCTTTACCGTAAGTGGTTTTGTCATCGATCAGGAAAACAGTTTTGACGCCCAGCGTTTTGACCGCATAATTGGCGGCTTTGGTCCCCTGAACGTCATCGGTCGCCGCCACGCGGAAAAAGGTGTCAAAACCCTGCTTGGAAATTTCAGGATTGGTGGAGGAAGCCGTGAGCTGCACCATTCTGGCTTCATGATAAATGGCGGAGGCGGGCTTGGTGCAGCTCGAATTAAAATGCCCCATCACGGCGAGCACATCCCGATCCGACACCATCTTTTTAGCCACATTCACGGCCTGAGCGGGATTATGCTGGTCATCCAAGGAAACCATTTCCAATTTGTGGCCGGGAATCACTTCCCCTTTTTGATTGGCCTGCTCCACCGCCAGCCGGACTCCCTGGCAGGTATCAATGCCGAGCTGGGCCTGATCTCCGGTGAGCGGCCCCGCGCAGGCAATTTTGATCACCGGCGTTCCTGAACCTTGCTGGGTACAAGCGGAAAAAAGCAACGGCAAAACGGCAAAAAAAATAAATCGCGAAAGATTTTTTACGGGCAGAAAATTTTCGGACATTGGAGATTAGTATAAAGAAAAACGGCAGGCGAAACAATGTTAAATTTACGCCTTGAAGACGATTAGAGGGACCGCTATATTGGTAAGGATCTTATGCAAAACGGAAAAAGTTTTTCAAAAACGCTGATGGAAATTGGGACTCATGTTCCTGCTGATGGACTTACGCTGCGCGAACTCATGGACAAATTGGGAAAGCACGGCTTGCTGATGCTGTGCATGATTCTCACCATTCCCTTTCTTCTGCCCGTGTCCATTCCCGGAAGCAGTATTCCTTTCGGCTTAATTATCGTCCTGATCGGAACAGGCCTGCTTCTCGACCGCTCGCCCTGGCTACCGGATCGGCTCATGAGGCGGCGGCTGTCCTCTGCCCAATTATCTTCCCTGCTCGAAAAAGGCGTTCGCTTTTTCAACCGGCTTGAAAAACTCATTCATCCGCGGTTTTTCTTTCTCACGCATCCCGAGACCACCGGACGGGTAAACGGCATGGCCCTGATCGCAAACGCGGTATGCCTCATGCTGCCGCTGCCTCTTCCATTTTCCAACACCCTCCCGGCTTACGGCGTGCTTTTTCTCGCGGCCGGCATGCTGGAGCGCGACGGCATAGCCGTTCTTCTCGGCTACCTCATGCTTCTCACGGCCATCACCTATTTCAGTTTTGTCTGGATTTTCGGTATCACCGGCCTGCGTGCCCTAGCGGTTGGCTTGCACCTGCCGGTTTAAGCCGCTCGTTCGTTAGCGGCCTAGCCAAGCAGGTGATAGCCTAACCGCTTTCTAACTTAATACTTGCCATTTTGGGGAAAGCATTGTAATTTACAGCAGTTTTTGACACCTGTAATAAAGGTTATCCCACGTCGCCCGCTAGGCTGCGGGCTCCTGGGATAAATTCGCACGGGCAACTAGTACCTGCGCATAGGCGCAGGCAAAGTTGCGTGCTCATTTAAGGAGGTTTTGCTTGCTCAAAATCACGGTACGCCCTGATCAGAATATCGAAGGCGCGCTGCGTGCTTTCCGTTCCAAGATGAAGAAGATGCGCATTCTCGAGGACCACTGCAAATCCCTGCGTTATGAAAAGCCCTCGGATCAGAAGCGGCGGGAAAAGCGGGAAAGCAAACGCAGAATGAGAAAAGCCAACCGCTTCGCCCAGCGTTAGCCCTTTACTTCCACAATTTTTATGAAAATCATTCTCACCGGCGGAACCGGTTTCGTTGGTGCTTCCCTTCAATCAGCCCTCTCCCAGCAAGGCCACCAAGTCGACGTTCTTACCCGGCGGCATGGCCAGCCAACCCTTGAAAAATCCGGCATCCGCTTTGTCCACTGGGATCCCATGAAGGGCGGCGCATGGCAGGAATCCTTGAAAGACGCGGATGCCTGCATTAATTTGGCGGGCGAATCCATTGCCGCCAAACGCTGGACCAAAGCTCAAAAAATGAGAGTCATCGAAAGCCGCTGCGACGCGACGCAGGCCTTGGTCCACGCCATTTACAGACTCCAGAAAAAACCGAAGGTTTTGATCAACGCCTCGGCCGTAGGATTCTACGGCCCTCATGGAGATGAAATCGTCACGGAAAAAGACGGGCCGGGAAAAGATTTCCTGGCGCAAACCTGCAAGGCGTGGGAGGCACATGCCATCCGGGCCCAGGACTTTGGACTCAGAGTGGTGCGCTTGCGGATCGGAATTGTGCTTGAAAAAGGCGGTGGCGCACTCGCAAAAATGATTCCTCCTTTTCGATTTTTTATCGGAGGGCCTCTTGGAAATGGCCGGCAATGGATGAGCTGGATTCACCGGGAGGATATTATCGGATTGATTTTATGGGCGCTGGAAAATTCGCAAGTGAGCGGGGCGCTCAATGCCACGGCTCCCAATCCCATGACCATGAAAGAATTCGCCGCCATACTGGGCCAGGTCATGCGCCGGCCTTCCTTTGCCGCAGTTCCTGCTTTTGTTTTAAAGTTGCTGCTGGGGGAAATGTCGGACCTGCTTCTTAACGGCCAGCGCGTTATTCCCGAAAAAGCCCTTCAACTAGGTTACCAATTCAAATATCCCTCGCTCGAACCTGCCCTGAGCTCTATTTTCGCTAACTAATTTTGGCAAGCCGTCGGGCGAGACCGGATGAAGAGAGGGTCTGCGCGCCTTCATCGCCGGCGCGCCGGGCGAGGTTCCGGTCATCGGTCACGACCGTTACCGTCGCTTTATTGTCAAACTGCCTCAGATAATCCAGGATGGCCTCGTCGGCTGTTTCGCCTGAGAAAGGGAAATGAATTTCCACGCCCCGGACAAGCGGCTCAGCGTCAAAAAAATCCCGGGGCTCTTTGGAATCAAAAAAAAGGTGAATTTCGACATTTCCCTTCTTGGCCGCGGCAAGCCCGCCCAAGGCCCGGCTCAAAGCCGCGCGGGCCTCCGCCAAACTCCTGTCAAGGAGGCGCCGGAATTCGGGGAGCGCGTGAATCATGTTGTAGCCGTCCACCAAAAGCAAATTCATGGCTGGGCTAAGAGAGCTGGGTGAGAATGGTGTTTTTGAGGTATTGAAAGTCAATGGGCTTGGTCAAATAATCCGTAGCGCCGGCTTCAAAAGCCCTCCTGCATTCCTCGCTGTCATAAATGCCGGTGGCCATGATGACCGGGATATTATTGTCAAGAGCCTTGATCCGCCGGAGGGTTTCAATGCCGTCAATGCCCGGGAGGCAAATATCCAGCACGACAAGATGCGGCCTGCGCTCCTGAATTTTTTTCAAGGCCCCTTCACCGCTCACCGCCTTGTCCACATCGTAGCCTTCGGCCATCAAGTGAGAAACGATCAGGGCGACAATCGCTTCCTGATCGTCAACCACCAGAATCAGCTTCTGCAGTTCGCTCAATGGACCTCGAATTTAAATCTGCTTTTTGCAGAGATAAAAATCGTAACGCTCGTAATTGCCCTTCAGCCGCTCCTCGGCCTCCTCTTCGGTCTTGGGCGGAGGCACAATCACTTTATCTCCCGGTTTCCAGTTCACGGGGCAGGCCACGCCTTTGGCATCCGCAGTCTGAAGCCCGTCCAAAAGCCGCACCACTTCATCCACATTCCGCCCCACATTGAGCGGATAATAAATAATGGCCCGGACAATTCTCTTGGGATCAATCACAAAAAGCGTGCGCACGGTCACCGTGGTGCTCGCGCCGGGATGAATCATCCCGTACTTCTGCGCCACTTCCGTGGAAAGATCCGCGATCAAAGGATATGGAATCTTCACGTTAAGAATCTTGGCCAGGTTCTGCGTCCAGGCCAGATGCGAATGCACGCTGTCAATCGAAAGCCCTATCAATTTGGTCTTGCGTGCGCGAAATTCCTCAATCCTTTTCGCGAACTCAGTAAGCTCCGTGCTGCACACCGGCGTAAAATCCGCGGGGTGGGAAAAAAGAATAGCCCAGTCGCTTCCCTGCCACTGGCTGAAGGTAATCTGCCCGTGGGTGGTCACGGCCGTAAAATCAGGGGCAACATCGCCGATGCGGGGAATCATGCCGCCTGCAGGTTTTGCCTCCTGAGCCGGAAAATCAAAAGGTGTTTTTTGCGTGGAAGTTGGATTTAAAGTTGCTTGTGTCATGACTTTTCTCCTTGCTTGATAAAATCATTATACTGAAAATAAAGGCACCTTACGAGTTAAACTGTATTCTCCGTATTGCTGAATCAGTTTGGCGGCCAGCGCCGTCCACCCGGTTTGATGACTTGCGCCCACGCCCGCACCCGTATCCCCGTGGAAATATTCGTAAAAAAGCACAAGATCCTTCCAATGGGGGTCCTTTTGAAACTTCTCTGCCCCTCCGTGAACCGGCCGGTTTCCCTTGCTGTCCCTGGCAAAAATATTCATAACCCGGCGAGAAATTTCCTCCGCCACCTCCCAAAGAGTCATCATATTGCCCGATCCCGTGGGGCATTCCACTTTGAATTCATCGCCCAGATAATGGTGGAACTTCTGCAGGGATTCGATGAGCAGGAAATTCACCGGCATCCACACCGGACCGCGCCAGTTGGAATTGCCTCCGAAAAGGCCGCTGGTTGATTCCCCCGGATTGTAATCCAGACGATGCTCGGAGCCGTTGGTGAAAAGCGTGTAAGGATGATCCCTGTGATACTGCGAAACGGAGCGCACGCCGTAGGGGCTTAAAAATTCATTCTCGCTCAGCATCTTCTCAAAAATGCGCTTGAGTTTATCAGGCGGCACTACGGAAAGAAGCCGCCTTTCGCAAACGCCCGCTCGGCCGTTGCAAGTCACTTCCGTGGCAAGATCGGGTCTGTTTTTAAGAAACCAGTTGAATCGCCGGGAAAAACCCGGCAGTTTGAACATGAGCGATACTTCCAGCGTTTCCACGGCAAAAAGAGGAATCAATCCGACCATGGACCGGACTTTGAGCGGCACATGCTTCCCGTTGGGCAAATGCAGGTTGTCGTAAAAAAAACCGTCCTCTTCATTCCATAAACTTTCCCCGTCACTTCCCATGCGGTTCATGGCCTCCGAAATATAAAGAAAATGCTCAAAAAATTTGCTGGCAATGTCCTCATAGCTTGGATTATGCTGCGCCAGCTCCAGCGCAATGGCCAGCAGATTCAAGCAGTACATGGCCATCCAGCTTGTGCCGTCGGACTGCTCGATAAATCCTCCGGTGGGCAGAGCCTGGCTCCGGTCAAAAATTCCGATATTGTCCAGCCCGAGGAACCCTCCCTGAAAAATATTATTGCCTTCCGTATCCTTGCGGTTCACCCACCAGGTAAAATTAAGAAGCAATTTTTGAAACACCCTTTCCAGAAACAGCCGGTCCGCGGTGCCGTGCATTTTTTTCTCGATTTTGTACACGCGCCAGGCGGCCCAGGCATGCACCGGAGGGTTCACATCCCCGAAAGCCCATTCATAGGCCGGAAGCTGGCCGTTGGGATGCATGTACCATTCGCGCGTGAGAAGCAGGAGCTGTTTTTTGGCAAACTCCGGATCGATCATGGCCAGGGGAATGCAATGAAACGCTAGGTCCCAGGCCGCAAACCAGGGATATTCCCATTTGTCCGGCATGGAAAAAATATCCTCGCTATAAAGATGCTCCCACTCGCGGTTGCGGCCCATTTTCCGCTCCGGAGGAGGCGGAGGGCCGACTTTATCGCCTTCGATCCATTCCTTTACAATATAATTATAAAATTGCTTGCTCCAGAGAAGCCCGGCAAAGGCTTGGCGCTGGATATTTTTTTGTTCCGCCTTGAGGGCTCGTGGCGCGATTTTTTCATAGAACTCATCCGCTTCGTCCTTCCGGAGTTTAAATAACTCCTCAAATTCTTTTCCAAGGGCATCGCCCATTTCTGAACGATTCGCAAGCCGCAATTTCAAAGTCCAAGTCTCGCCGGGCTGGACCGTGCGCCGGTAACGAAGCGCCGCCTTGGTCCCTTCCCCGCGCGGATTCACCGCCTCCTTGCGATTGTGAATCACATAATCGTTGATTCCGTCTTTGACAAAAGGCGAGAAATTTTTAATGCCGAAAATACGCTCAACATTGGTTTCATTTTCCGTGAATAAAATTTCTTCGGCCGGCTCGGCCACAAGCCGCATACTGCCCAGGATCGGATGCAAGGCCGAAAGAACCGCTACATTTTGGGTGCCGGATTCCCGTTTTAAAACAGGTTTGGTTGCTTCACCGCCCCATGACCATGTGTTTCGAAACCACAGGGTGGGAAGTATCTCCAAGCGCGCGGGACGGGGACCACGGTTCACGGCTGAAATCCGGATTAGAATATCCTCCGCGCCGGCTTTAGCGTATTCCACGAAAATATCAAAATAGCGGTCCTGGTCAAACACACCGGTCTGAATTAATTCGAACTCGGGATCCTGGCGGGAGCGGCGTTTCGTTTCCTCCACCAGGCGCTGGTAAGGGTACGCGGCTTGCGGGTATTTGTAGAGCCCTTTCATGTAGGAATGCGTGGGCGTGCTGTCGAGGTAATAATAATATTCTTTCACATCCTCGCCGTGATTGCCCTCATTGCCGGTAAGCCCGAAAAGACGCTCTTTAAGAATCGGGTCCTCGCCGTTCCACAAGGCCAAGGCAAAACACAGCCGCTGATGATTGTCGGAAATCCCGAGCAGGCCATCCTCGCCCCACCGGTACGCGCGCGACCGGGCATGATCATGCGGAAAATATTCCCACGCCGTGCCGGCCGGACTGTAATCCTCGCGCACCGTGCCCCATTGCCGTTCGCTGAGATACGGCCCCCAGCGCCGCCAATGCGCCTCCCGCTTCTTATCCTCCTCCAACCTTTTCTCTTCCACCGTTAAATTATTTTTCATCTTTTCCCGTAATTACAAGGATCTGCTTCAGGGTTTCGCCTTCGGCAACGTTCGCTTGCCCACCTGCCTCTGGCAGGTGCTGCTTCGCTGCCAGCAAAGTATTTTGTGTTTCTTCACTGTAAGTGACGGGCTTTTGCCGCACGGAACGTAGCGAAACAAAAGGATTTTTTTGAAGTCATCCACCGGTTTCAAAGCCAGGGTAAAGCGTCATACCGCCGTCCACAAAAAGTGTGATCCCGGTCACGTAATCCGCGTCATCCGACGCCAGCCACACCGCGGCACGGCCGATCTCGACCGGCTCTCCGATTCGCTTATACGGAATCAGCTTGAGCAGCTCCTGATACGCCTCCGGCGTGCTCCAGGCCGCCGTATTGATGGGCGTGCGGATAGCCCCCGGTGCGATACTGTTCACACGGATGCGGTAAGGTGCGACTTCCTGGGCAATGCTTTTGGTCATCATCATGACCCCGCCTTTCGAGGCCGCATAATTCACATGTCCGGCCCAGGGAATCACTTCATGCACCGAACTGATGGAAATAATTTTGCCGGCCGAACAGGAAACTTCTTTCACGACTCCGCGGCGTTTGAATTCGTTGACCGCTTCCCGTGCGCAAAGGAATTGCCCCGTGAGATTGATGTCGATCACCCTCTGCCAATCCGCCAAAGTCATTTTTTCAAACGGTGCATCCTTCTGAACTCCCGCATTGTTGACCAAAATATCAATTGTGCCGAATTCCTTAAACATTTTTTGGAACATGGCCAAAATCTGGTCTTCCTTGCTCACATCCGCCTGAAACGCAAAGGCCTTTGTCCCGCATCGTTTAATTTCCTCAACCACGGCCTCGGCCTCATCTTTTTTCGAACCGTAATTCACCACCACATCCGCACCCGCGTGTCCGAGAGCAATCGCAACTTCCCTGCCTATTCCCGAACTCGCGCCCGTCACCATGGCCTTCTGCCCTTTGAGAAGTTTCTGAATGGGGCAGGAAGGCATCACCACTTCCGGCAAATTTTCTCTCGAAGATTGCGTTTTAATCATGGAAAGCTCCCTTAAAAATTACCGAGTCCGCGACCAGCTCAGCCAGGCCGTGAACAATTTTTTAACCAAAGGCGTAAGCCGGGTCCGGTTGTAAGCATCCGCCGCTTGCTTGATGACTTCGGCCTGCGTGGGATAAGGGTGAATAGCCTGCGCGATTTTTCCCAAGCCCACATTGGCCACGATCGCAAGCGTGAGCTCGTTCACCATCTCGCCCGCATGGCGCGCCACGATAGTAGCTCCCAAAATTTTGTCCGTGCCCTTTTGGACATGGATTTTCACAAATCCCTCTTCCTCGCCGTCCGCGATGGCGCGGTCGACCTCCTTAAGTTCCCTCACAAACGTCGCAATCTCGATGTCCTTCTCCTTCGCATCCTGCTCATACATTCCCACGTGAGCAATCTCGGGATCCGTGTACGTGCACCAGGGCATGGTGAGCGCGCTCAATTTTTTCTTGCCGCCGAAAAGCGTGTTTTGAATCACAATGCGCGCCGCCGCATCGGCCGCATGCGTGAATTTCCATTTCATGCAAATATCGCCGGCCGCGAAAATGGCGGGGTTCGTCGTTTGCAAATAATCGTTCACCAGAACGCCTTCGCGCTTGTCAAACTTAACGCCGACCGCTTCCAGATTCAGCCCCTCCACATTGGGCGCCCGGCCCGCACCCGCTAAAATCTCGTCCACAGCCACAGAGCCCGGCTTTCCCGCAGATTCATAATGAATGATCTTTTCATTGCCCTTGCGCTCGATTTTTTTAAGCTTCACGTCAAGCACCAGGCGGATGCCTTCGCGCAAAAACGTCCGCTGCACAATAGCCGCTGCGTCGCTGTCTTCACGGTTTAAAATGTGAGAGCCGCTGTGAAAAAGTGTGATCTCCGATCCCAAACGCCCGAAGGCCTGGGCCAGCTCGCACCCGATGGGGCCTCCGCCAATGCAGGCCAGGCGCCGCGGCCTTTCCGTAAGATTAAAAACCGTTTCATTGGTGAGGTAGCCCGCTTCGGCCAATCCTTCCACCGGAGGATCGACAGCACGAGCACCGCTAGCGATCACCGCCTTTTTAAAGCGCAACGTCTTGCCATCGACCTCAACCGTGTCCGGACCGGAAAAACGTGCGGTTCCGAGAAAAATATCCACGCCGAGATCCTTGAATCTTTGGGCCGAATCGTGATGACTGATATGCGCCCTGAGTCTACGCATGCGCTCCATGACTGCGGCAAAATCCACCTCCGCGCTTCCCGTTACTTTCACGCCGAAATTCGATGCCTCCATGATATCCGCTACCACGCGGGAGGAACGGATCACGGCCTTGGAAGGAACACAGCCCACATTCAAGCAATCGCCGCCGAGAAGATGTTTTTCGACCAGCGCTACTTTAGCGCCAAGGCCTGCCGCACCTGCCGCGGTCACCAATCCCGCGGTTCCGGCGCCTATCACCACGAGATTATACTTGCCCTGCGGTTGGGGATTGACCCAATCGGACGGATGCACATTCGATACCAGCGTCTGATTGTGCACATCCATCGGCGGGACAACGACTTTTTCCATAAGGGTCGGCATAAATCCTCCTATGAGACTCTCTTTTTAAGCGCTTTGCGGGCAATACGTGTCACATAAACCGTGACCACCACCGTGGCCGCGAGCCCCATCGCGTACAAAGCCCACTCCCCCGGCGTTCTCGCTCTTCCCTGAGTGCCCAGGGTTGCCAGATCGCCGGCCAAAGAGCCGATATAAACATACATCACGGTTCCCGGCATCATGCCAATCCATGAGGCGAAAAAATAATGCTTGAGGGAAACCTGGGTGAGCCCGAAAGCATAATTAAGCAAATTAAAAGGAAAAACCGGCGAGAGCCGCGTGAGCCCCACGATTTTCCATCCCTCCCGGGCCACGGCCTCGTCAATAGCCTTGAACTTCGCATTGCCTTCAATCTTTTTTGCCACCCAGCCGCGTGCCAGATACCGGCCCACAAGAAAAGCGGCCGTTGCACCCAGAGTGGCGCCGATCGACACCAAAATCGAACCCTTTAAAACTCCGAACAGGACTCCCGCTCCCAAGGTCAGCACGGAACCGGGGATAAAAAAAACACAAGCCAGAATATAAATCCCGACGAAAATGAGAGAACCCAGCGGACCAAGCACGGCGATCCAATCCAGAGACTTTTTCAGAAGCTCCTGGACATGAAAATACTTGGCAGCCGCCATCAATCCGATCACAGCCAAAAGAATCAGAATCGGTTTTACCTTTGCCATGATTGATACGGGGAAACTGCCGGCCGGTAGTTTCCCCAATGGATTGTCAGGCATTTTTGGAATCATTCAATGACCAGTCATAAAAGGTGTATTGGATTTTATAGTTGCCCTTGGCAAGCTCGCTGGAAGCTTCGGCCGGCAGATAGGGTTGGACAAAAGAAAGAACCGAGCCAGATTTTTTCACAAAGTCCTCCTGAAACCATTTAAAGATAGGTGATAAATTCAAAATATGGTCTTTGACATTTAACGAATTTTTATGCGGCGTGGCAAGAAATATTTTGCCTTGGTCCTCAAGCTGGGCGTCAAGCCGGTCCGCGGTGTAGGCCTCGCTCCGGAGCGGAGGGCAGCCGCGCGCTGCGCACACCAGCGCAAAATGAACGCGGGGTTCGCTGTAATTTTTTCTGAGAATTTTATGTTCAATCGTATTGAGCGTGCTGGGCTGGCCGAACAACCGTACCACGGGCTGATCCCACGGGCCTTTCAGAACATTGCCTATATTTTTAATGCTCCTCACCGGATAGTTGTCAATAATCAGATGAAGCGTTCTCGCATTGTAATGATTCATAAGATAGGCGATCTGCTGCGGCTTTGTCCACTGGTTAAAATCCGTTTCGGTCACGGTCTCGAGCCCTGCCAGGTACTGGTCCAGATTCGCATGATCGTCTTTCAAGCCCGTGTAATCCACAAGCCCGTCCTTCACGAACCGCTTCAGCACTTTGTTAAAAAGCGCATGCGAATGATCAAACTCAGCGGCATAGACGGCCTGCGAAATAATTCCGGCAAAAGAGACAAAGAAAAGCAGCCCGAAAATTTTTCTATTCATTATTTATTCACCTCCCCTGACCCCTCCCATCAAGGGAGGGGAAATTTTCGGAATCAAGGCTTGCTGTGCTCCTTGCGGGAGATGAGCCATTCCCTCAAAATTGGGATAAACGAAAGAAGAATCACGATGCCGATCACCCAGTGAATTTGCTTTTCAATATTCGGAATAGAGCGGCCCAGAAAATACCCCCCCAGCGTCATGCCGGCCACCCACGCAATACCGCCCACGATATTATAGGTGAGAAATTGCGGATAGCGCATCCGGCCGACGCCGGCCACGGTGGGCGCAAAGGTGCGGACAATGGGCACAAACCGGGCAATGACAATGGTTTTGTTGCCGTATTTTTCATAAAATTTTTTCGTCCGTTCAAGATGATCTTTATGAAAAAAAAAGGAATCCTCGCGGCTAAAAATCCGGGGGCCCAGATGATATCCGATCCAGTAGCCGGTTGTGTCTCCGGCAATGGCCGCAAAGGAAAGAATCAAATTAAGCATGCCAATGTTGAGGGTATGGTCAACCGCGGCGATCAGGCCGGCGGTGACAAGAAGCGAGTCTCCGGGAAGGAAAAAACCTGCAAGAAGGCCGGTTTCCGCAAAAACGATGATAACCAGAACCACATACCCGCCCCACCGGATCAATTCATCAAACCGGTAGAGATGGGAAAAAAAATGCTGAATCACTTCCATTGAATTCAAATCCTATTCAAGTGAGCCGCAGGGCGGCCTTGGCTTACGCCACGCCCGACTGGTTTTGCTTCGCCCGTTTATGCGCATAAAGCGCTTCATCCGCCCGGGCCATCATTTCCTCCATGGAAACGCCGCTGTCCGCCTCAAAGCTCGTGCTCCCGTAGCTTAAGGAGAGCCCGGTCAGGCCGGGACGGTTCCATTTTGCAAGATTTTCCTGCAGACGTCCAGTAAGAGTTTGCACGTTGCTCCGGCCGGCCTCCACAGCCATCACGGCAAATTCATCCCCGCCGATGCGGGCGATGATGTCCGACTTCCGGAATGTGGTCTTGAGAATTTCCGCCATATCCTTCAGGGCCTGGTCTCCTGCCAAATGCCCGAACTTATCATTAATGCTTTTCAAATGGTCCATGTCCGCCATGATGATGACAAGATCCCGCCGCGTACGCCGGGCCAGGTGCCAGTGTTGTTCGGCAATGGTCCAGAAGCCGCGCCGGTTATACAAGCCAGTCAGGTCATCCATAAGTGAAAGATTGCGAATGGCCTGCTGCATGCGATGCCTTTCCATGGCATAACGCAACGCACGGGTAAGAATTTTCCCGTCCAATTCTCCCTTCACCACATAATCCTGTGCGCCTTTGCGCAAAGTTTCGATGGCCAGCTTCTCGTCATTCAGCCCGGTGAAAACCACAATCGGGAGCGAAGGCGCCTGGCTCTGCACCCGCGTGAAAGTCTCCATGCCGTCACTGTCCGGCAGGGATAAATCCAGGAGCACGAGATCCGTGTTTCCCTTAGCCAGCCGCTTCAAACCGGTTTCCAGCTTGGCCGCGCATTCGATATGAAACAAAAGATTGCTTTCCTCCCCCAGAATATCCCGCAGAAGTTTGGCATATTCGGGGCGGTCTTCAATCAGAAGAACCTTGATCTGCGAAGATTCGCTCATTCCATCCTCTCTTCCTTGATTCACTTCTTCTTATTTTCAGTTGGCTCCAGCCCCAGCTGAATTTCTTTTTCCCCGTCGGTTAAAATAACATTGCCGGGATGAATGGCCACCACTTTTCTGCCCTCAATTTCATCCCCCACCACCACAATGCTGTCGTTAATAACCGCCTTGGGGCTGATCGCATCCCAGGCAATCCCTCCCAACACCAGGGCCGACCTGGTCAATTTGTCCTGGGACTCATGAGACATCACAAACGGGCTTTTGCCCCACTCGCTATAACTCCCTCTCTTGGGATAACGTTCTTCTGCCACCAAAACTTTAATGGGTTCAACTGCCGGCCGGGGAGCAGCTGCCGCTTCTTTTCTGGCAGCCTGAGCGCGTTGCCTCGCCTTGGAAGGCGTCACAATGCCGTAGATCAGACTGATCAGGGCCACCGCGCCTAAGACCATGAGGGCCATCAATTTTTTATTTTCCATGCTACCCCCGAAGATGCATATTCACGGTCAGTTTACTCTTTAGCTTGTCCTCGTCCCGCCCCAGGGGGGCCATCTCAAAGCTACGGACCGTCACCAGGCATTTCTCCAGCTCATCCAAATCCCCCAAAAATTCCCCCAAGGCTTGATACGAAGATTCAATCTCCATGTCAATGGGAAACAGCTGATAGACCTGGTCGGTTTTTTCCATTGGCCGCGGCGTGATAGAAAGAAAAGTGATGGTTCTTGCCCTGCCCCGCTGAGTCAACTCCTCAATCGCAGGGGCAATTTCATCCGGCCCGATAAAATTTGTTTCGCGCCCCTTCATGGCCAGAATCGATACATTCCTTCTGACCTGTTCCGCCCGGGCCTCCAGCATGCGGCAATCTGTGCCCCTGGCCTGGATTTTTTTCAACAGGGGCTGATAAAGAAAAATAAAAAGCGAAAAGGCTGCCACTGCCGACAGTCCTGAAGCAATGCCAATCACCCGGGGCCTGGTCATTTCCATGTCAATCCACCCAGCATTCCAGTTCAAACTCCGTGGCTGATTTGTCCCGCATTTCCTTGGCGGTCACTAATTTCACGCTATTGAAGACAGCCCGCTCCAGGTTGGCAATGAAAACAGCCAGGAAGCCCTCCTTTTCCTGCGCCGTAATCGTTCCCCTGATCGTCATTTTTTTCCCCTCCATCCTCCAGTCGGTGAGGGTGATGGGGCCGCCCACGATATTGCTCAAATCCATAAACACATCTTCCCAGTACGGTTCTCCTGCAATTAGCCGCATGGCGACACTTTTCTCCTCGGCCTTTTCAAGCTCAAACTGCAGACTGGAAAGCTCAAGTTGAGCCACGTCAATTCTTTTCTTGTAATTGGTGAGCTGAAGCTGCATGCCCACGTAAATAAATACCAAAGTAAGAATCGCCCCGGTCACCACGGATTTCAGGGCAGCGCGCTTCACGGTTTGCTTGGTTTCTTCCCTGATTTCAGGCGGCAAAAGGTTAATGCTTTCGCCGGCACACATGACCGCGCCAAACGCCGGTGCGAAAAAATGCAGCCCCTCTTCCATGACCAACCCGCGCGCATCGATTTTAAGATCCCGCAGGGGATGATCCACTTCAACCTCCAGCCCCAATTCCTGCGAAAGAAAATGCGGAAGCCCCTTCAACGAAGCGCCGCGGCCGCTTAAAACAAGCGTGTTGATTTCATGGCTGTTATTCTGCTCCCGGTAATAGCCAAACGAGCGGTCAATCTCGGCCGCAAGCTGCTCAAGCGGCGACCGCAGCATGGACAAAACCTGCATGGAGGCTATCTTATCGCCGATCATTCTGGACTCGGTTTCAGGCGGGATGCCCACCTCCCGCTTGACTCTCTCGGCTTCGGCCAAACTCAATTGGGTCCTCCCCTGCTCGGTGGCAAGAACGCCGGTCAAGGCCTTGGTAAAGTCCTGCCCCGCCAACGGAATCTTGCGCGAAAACATCAGGTTTTTCCCTTTCACAATAAGGCACTCTGTGCTGGAGTATCCCACATCCACCACACACTGCGTCCTCTCTTCTTTGGATTTTGGGGAGAGTTGCACCAGTTTATATAAACTATAGGAAACCGGCACCACAGCCGCCGGTTTGACACCCGCTTTCCGAAGCACGGCGGTGATGTCTTCCACAGTTTTTCGCGACGATGTCGCCACCACCACGCGGAGTTTTCTGATTCCCTCTTCAAAAGTTTCGCCCAGCACCTCAAAATCAAGCAATGCCTCGTCCATAGGAAAGGGGAAATAATTTTTGGCTTCGATACGAATGGCTTCTTTTAATTCTTGAGGCGGCATAGGCGGGACGGTCACGATTCTAACGGCTGTCCGGTCACTGTTGATCGAACCCGCGAACTGTGTTTTCCGGATATCAACGCCGCTCAAAAATTCCTTGAGAAAAGAAAGGCACTCCGCTTCCCTGGAGGCGGCATCTTCGGGACGCGAATATTCCTTGAGATCCGCTTTGACCAGGACAAGCCCGCCCTCCTTTTTAACCAGACGAACCAGTTTCAGGGAGGAAGTTCCGAAATCCAGGCCTATGAGAGAAGTTTTTTGAAGAATGCCGAAAGGTTCCACCGGTGCACCCAGTACGCGAAAAGAAACATCAATACGCCGGCAACCAGGAGAAATAAACCGGCCTTTTTATTGTTCTTGGCCATGCCTTCGCCGCTGAACAAAACCCTGCGCCCCCACTGATCGAGGCGGATAATCGTGTTAGGGCTGATAAGAAAGATCAGTCCGAAAATCAGAAAAATAACGCCGAGTCCCTGGAATATCATAGAATTTTCCCTCCTCTTATTTCACTCGTAATTTTCCTGCCGGTAACCGGTGGATGTCGTGTCTCCGGCAAAATTGGTGAATGTTTTATTGCCCAGTTCCCCTAAAATTGTTTTAATCCGGAACCCTCGGCCGTTGATATTCGCCAAAGATTGTACATAGAAAGCATTGGTGTCATAAGAAAATTCTGCCGTGATTAAGTTCACCCCCGTGGATCCGTTCACAGGAATTAAAGATGAGGCATCCGCATTGTCCAGCACATTATCCTGTTTATCCGAATCGTCCAGGTAGGCCCGGTTGGTCACAAAATCAAAAAAATCCGTGGTCACGGCAGAATCCGAAGAATAAAAACAGGTGAAAGGCGTCGTGGCGCGCGTGTTAATGATGTCCGTGGCCAAACTGGCCGCATCGCCTGCTCCCAGCGGAAGCGCATCAAACACCGCCCTCAAAACTTGGCTCGAAGCCGTATTGATATTGATCGGTGCCCTTGCGCCCGTGGGCCGCTGAACGTTGGTGTTGATAAAAGAGTAGACTGTCACATCACCCTTGATTGCATTATAAATGGTGCTGGTCATCCCCGTCACCTGCTGCAGTTCCTCCACACTGTCAAAATTATTGCCTGCCTGGTAATTCACAATATTGGTGGCCACGGTATTGGACGTGGCACTGTCAATCCCGTATTCCTCCATCAAATACCTCAAAAGCGCCTGGGGGGCGGTATTAATATGTACCTTCCCTTGTTCGGCAATTATACTCACGGACTGAATAGTCCCCTTCCCTAAACTAATGGGATAAGTCTGATAACTTCCGGTGGACCAGGCCTCCGTCCCGGTATCGATTTCGTAGGTGACTATGAGATAAATAGCATCTAGCCTAAGGTTCCTGTCGCCAGCGGTCCTTATGGCGCGAAGTGTAAAATTTGAACTCATAATCGTAGACCATGTCCAGGAACGATCCGCAGTGATATCCTGGGAATAATTCGCAAGCGTGGTACTGTTCGGAAGCGCCACGGTTAATTTTGTATTCGCACTCGGGAACACCCCATCGGTGGCATAAGACAATTCAAGCGTAGCGCCCGTCCCGCCCGTATTCCTGCTGGCGCGGGCGCCAAGGGATACTGACACGATCCGGGTATTCACGTAATTGGCGTCAAACGCGGTCAAATTCGCGGTCGCCGTGGCCGCACTGCTTGAAATCGTCGCGTTTGAATCATCCACGTAGGGAATGCGCGTCACATTGCTGACTCCCGCGCCGCCCGCAGTGGCAGTTGCGCCGCGGATAGTCGCTGTTCCGGTTTGCGTGGTGGTGGTGTAATCATTTCTTATCTCCCGCAAGGCCCGTTCCACCCCGGCTTCCGCAAGATAAATCATCTGGCCATCCTCAATTTGCGCGCCGATATCCCGGGTTTCATGCGTGGCCATAAAGGCAAGCGTGCCCACAATCACCGTTAAAATAACAAGAAAAACATACGTCACTATTAGAATATAACCGTCGCGGTTTTTTATTGGCATCTTCATGATTATAAATTTCTCAACCGGTATTCGGAGCGCGTCTGGAAAGTTTCATCCTGACTCTTGGCGGTGATATTGACTCCCACCACCCTGACCTGCGATGCCGTAACCGGAAATGAAAGCAGGTTATTATTGCTGTCATAATAGGAAAAAGCCAGACTGTTCACGGAATTCACCAGCGGAAAGGTGGTGCTTGCCACACGGTTGAGCGGATTCCCCGCAGTCCCGCCCCACGTGTACTGAATGGACTCCGCCACCCCGTCATTATCCGTATCCGCGGTGAAGGTAAGATTGGTCGCTTGAGCCGTGGTCACGGAAAGCGCCTGCCTCAATTCATTCCCCATCCTGATAATCCCCCGTCCCGATTCGCCCTTGATACTTGATCGCAGACTCTCGGTTACCGTGGTCGTGAGCCCGGTATTAAACACGCCCCAAAGCACGCCTACCAGCGCAAACATAAGCACCAGGGTGATGAGTAATTCAATGAGGGTGAGCCCCGTGCGGCTAGATATTCGAAGCATAAGTCACCAGCGAAACATTCAATTCATTGGCCTGAGTATTCCAGTAAACTGTGACCGTGACCTGTTTGAGGTTGGATTGAGGGGTCGTGACCACGACATCTCTCTGGAAAACAGGAAATCCCGAGACAGCCGCTTTGGCTTCATTCACGATACTGGCGTAGGATTTATTTTTTATTTCCTCCATCTTCTCCTCGGCCAAGTTGAGAGCGACCAAACTGTTCTCATTATCGCCTGCGGCAAAAAGGCCGAGCGACATGGACTCAAACATGGCCGCGAGGCCGGAGGTTAAGAGAAGAATGGTGAGAAGCAGTTCAAGGAGAGCAAAACCTTTGTGGCTTCTGCGCATAGAAGCAAGCTTACCGGGGCACGCCCAACAGCTGAGCTGGCAATGCAAGAAAAAAGGGAAACAACCTTACGGCGACGTATCTATGCTCATGTTCGAGACGTAGATGCAGCTTGTTCCGTTGGTCTCGACCACGGCGTTACTGGTAATCACCGCGCTTCCATTTCCGTCAGGACCCACGGAATAGATAATGTAAAACTTGCTGTTCGTACCGCCGACGACGTAAGTATAATTCGTAGCTGCGGCAGCAAAGGGATCCTTCGGAATCGTGGTCACAATGACCGGCTTGGTGGCAGCCGCTGTCAAATCCGTAATGGCCGCAGGATACACATTGGCATTATGAATATAGTAGCTTTCCACAGCCGTCTGAAGAGTTCTCAATTCCCCTTTGGCCTTGGAAATATTTCCTTCATCCTGAATTCCTTTGAATCTGGGAAGCGCAATCCCCACCAAAATGGCAATAACTGCAATAACTATAAGCAGTTCAATCAGTGTAAATCCCTTTTGTTTCATCGCAATTTTCATAAATAGCGCTCCTTTTAATCTATCTTTCTTTACCTTATATACGGCATTCATAAAATCCACTTAAACTATACTTTAAATGAAAATTTTTTTCAAGCATCAACCTCCTTGCCTTGCTCTGCGCAGAATTTTCATCATGTCAAAAATAGGCAAAAGCATAGAGGCCATGATAAGCCCCACAATGGCGCCTAAAATGCACAAAAAAAGCGGTTCAATGAGCGCTATAAATTTCTTCACCGCATACCCGACAGCCATGTCATAAAAATCCGAGACTTTGCCCAGCATTTCATCCAGATTGCCGGTTTCCTCGCCCACGGAAATCATCTGAACCGTGTCCGCCGGAAATTCCTGGCTTATTTTCAGGGACTCGGAAATTTTTTCACCCCTTTCCACCGCGTTTCGGACCTGGTCAATCACGCGCGCCAGCACTTCATTGGACATAACTTCACGGATAATTTCCAGCGAAGTGAGAATCGGAACCCCTCCGGCCAAAAGCATGCCCAGCGTGCGTGCGAATCTGGAAACAGATACTTTTCTATAAAGGGATCCGTAGATCGGGAAGGCAAGTTTAATACGGTCGCAGTGAAGCCGCCCCATCTTGGTGCTGGAATAAGCCCTGAGCGCCATCCATGCCGCAAGAAAAAAAATCGGCAGCATGAACCAGTAATGTTTAATCGCCATGCCCACTTGATAAAGAATCAGAGTCGGCAGGGGCAGCTGGATGCCGGCTTTCATGAAAAGGTCCGCAAACTTCGGCACCACAAAGGTCACAATAAAAAGCGTGACTGCAGCGCCAGAGGCAAGAAGGATGATGGGATAAAAAAGCGCGGCCTGAATTTTCTGTTTAAGATCGGCCTGCTGCTCGGTGAAAATGGCAAGGCGGGATAAAATACGGTCCAGTTTGCCGCTGGCCTCGCCGGCCTTGACCATGCTCACAAAAAGACGCGAGAAAACATTGGGATGCCTTGAGAGCGCCTCGGAAAAACTTTCCCCGCTTTCAACGCTTCTTGCCACATTGCCCAAGGTCTCCTTGAGATGCTTGTTTTCCGCTTGCCGGGCAAGCGTGGTGATGCTCGTCAGGATGCTCACGCCCGCGTTGATCATGTTGGAAAGCTGCACCGTGAACATGATCATGTCCTCGGTGCCAATCTGATTGAACAGGCGGGCCAGCGCTTCAACCCGGACCGTCGGCAGGGACTCCTCGACCTGGGAGGCCATGTATCCCATTTTGCGCAGTTTGTCCGCCAGCTCATTCTTGGAAGCTGCCGGCATGCTTCCCTTGATGAGTTTTCCGGCTGAATCCCTGGCCTTGTAAGTATAAACCGGCATCCTGTTATTCCTCGCGGCTCACGCGCAACACTTCCTCAACCGTGGTGAGGCCTTCCTGGATCTTGCGCACGCCCTCTTCCCGCAACGTCTTCATGCCCAGCCACTGCGCGTGTTTTTTAATATCGCTGCGGGTTCCTTTTTTCATGGTCAGATCACGGATTTTTTCATCCGGAATCATCAATTCGAAAACCCCGAGCCTTCCCCGGTATCCCGTTGCCATGCACTTCGCACATCCCCTGCCTTTGAAAAACTTCATACCTACAGGCAAGTCCGTGCCGAAAACCTTCAAGGCCTCGGCAGACGGTTCGTATTCCTCTTTGCAGTCCTTGCAAATGGTCCTCATCAGCCGCTGCGCCAGAATGCCGAGAACAGAGGAAGCCACCAGAAAGGGCTCTATTCCCATATCCGTGAGGCGCGTGACGGCTCCAGCGGCGTCATTGGTGTGGAGGGTCGAAAAAACCAGATGCCCGGTCAAAGCGGCCTGGATAGCAATTTCCGCGGTTTCGCGGTCACGAATCTCGCCCACCATGATCACATTGGGATCCTGCCGCAAAATAGACCGCAACCCATTGACAAAGGTAAAATTGACTTTCACATTGACCTGGGTCTGGCGGATGCCGTTCAACCGGTATTCGATGGGGTCCTCAATGGTGATGATATTTTTTTCAACCGTATTGATCTTATCCAGCGAAGAATAAAGCGTCGTGGTTTTTCCGCTTCCCGTAGGCCCGGTGACAAGAATAATCCCGTAAGGCTCATGGATAAGACGCTGATACCGGTCGAGGACCTCTTTGGAAAATCCGAGCTGGGTTAATGAAAGAAGCGCGCTCGAAACATCCAGCAGGCGCAGAACCACATTTTCGCCGTACAAGGTCGGAAGGCAGGAAACGCGCACGTCAATTTCTTTTCCTTCCATGCGGATATTGAATCTTCCGTCCTGGGGAACACGGCGCTCCGCGATGTCCAGATCCGCAAGAATTTTGATTCTGGAAATAAGCGCGGACTGCAAATGTTTGGGGGGCGAAGGAATTTCCCGGAGCATGCCGTCCACGCGAAACCGCATGTTCAAATTTTTTTCCTCCGGTTCGATATGAATGTCGCTTGCGCCCTGATGCACCGCCTCGATAATCATGAGATTGACCAGTTTAATGACCACCGGTTCTTTCACAATCCCCTCAAGCTCCTTGAGGTCCAATTCCTTCTGATCCTTAAGCCTCGGTTTCTCCTCATTGATCGAGCGGATCACCTCTTCCATGGACCCTTTCACGCCATAGTGTTCATCCAGGGACCGGCGGATCTCGGCTTCCGTAGCCACGGCCGGTTCAATGGTAAAATTGGTCTTCATTCTGAGTTCATCCAGGGCAAAGACATTCCAGGGATCCACCATAGCGCAGGTCAGGCGGTTTCCAATTTTAAAAACGGGCATCAAATCATATTTTCTGGCCAGCGGCTCGGGCACGAGTTCGACAATCTTGGGGTCAATCAGGTAATTTCCCAGTTCAATCCGCGGGACATTGAGCTTGTCGCTCAAAAGCTCCACCAAATCTTCTTCTTCAATCAATCCCATACGGACCACGACTTTTCGCAAATGCTGGCCAGAGCGCTTTTCCTCCTCCTGAGCCTGCGTAAGCTGCTCCCGGGAAATAATGCCTTCCTCCACTAGGGTTTCGCCCAAGGATCTTTTATGCTTCACGCACCGCCGCTCCCCACTTTTGTTTCTTCCAGAAGTTCCTGGATTTTGGCCAGCAAAACCTGTGAATCATACGGCTTCATGATATAAGCGTTTGCGCCCACTTCTTCGCCCAGTCGCTTGTCATCCTCCTGTGCCTTGGCCGTAAACAGAATAATCGGAATGCCGGCATAGCGGTTGTCCCTTTTGAGAAGGCTGCAGACTTTGTAGCCGTCGAGTTTGGGCAGCATTAAATCCAGAATAATGAGATCCGGTCTTTCCTTTTTGGCCAGCTCAAGGCCCGTAATCCCGTCCTGAGCCACCATGACCTCATATCCGTTTCCCTTGAGACGGGCCTCTACCACAGCCACAATATTTGGTTCATCATCTACCAACAAAATTTTTTTTCCCATAATTCCTTTCTCCTTATTTCGGTAAAAGTTCCCGGATTTGTCCCAGAAGTTCCTCCGGCGTATACGGTTTGGTCACATAAGCATCGGCTCCCGCGCTGACGCCAAGAGACTGGTCTCTTCCCGTTGACTTGGCGGTGAGCAGGATCACCGGGATATTTTTGTAAACAGGGTCCTCCTTCAGCATGCGGCACACCTCAAAACCATTGGGAGGCGGCATCATCACATCCAGCACAATCAGATCGGGACGGCTTTTTTTCACTTGCGCCAGCGCCTCTGCCCCCGAGGTTGCTGTGGCAACCTCAAAACCGTTTTTCTGAAGACGCGCTTCGAGCATCATCACAATATGCGGTTCATCATCCACCACCAGAATCTTGCGGCCCATCGATTCTCCTTCGTTCTCCTCAGGATTCAGTTCGCGTACCGTGCAAAAGAAGCATGACCTCTTCCGAGGTATCCCCGTCGTCAGGACAACTCGCGATTTTTGAGCTGATTTGAACAACATCCGACAGATTCTCCTGCCGTATTTTTTCCTCAAAACACTGCTGAATCCGCTTCAACACAAATCCGGCCGCCTCTTTGCCGGTCGCGGGCAGGCACGCATAAAATCGGCGCTCACCCGCAAGCACGGTATCCACCCGCTGGCGCAGCCCATCCTTCAGCCGGTGAGCGAGTTCTTTGAGCAAGGCCTCGGTCCTTTCCGGCCCCAACTTTTTAAAAACTGCCTCATAGTCCCGGATCTCCAATAATAAAACCGAAAGGCATGCTTTTTCCTTCAAAGCCGCTTTCAAGCTGCGCGAGAGATGCTCTTTAAAAATTTCTATCACCGCAAATTTGGGGAGGGAAAAAATAAACTGCGTCCCTTCCCCCTGCCGGCTTTCTACCTTGATTTTTCCGTGGTGTGATTCCACCAAACCTTTGGTAATCGCCAGCCCCAGCCCCGTCCCTTTTTCGCCCGGGCCTACTTTCCGTCCGAATTGTTCAAATTTGCTGAAAACGCGGATCAGATTGTCCCCGGAAATCCCTTTTCCCGTATCCCGGACGCGGCATTCCACAGACTGGGGACTGTCCTGAATGCTTACTTCAATAAAACCCCGGTCCGTAAATTTAAGGGCATTGTCTATCAGGTTTGTAAACACCTGCAAAATTTTCCCCTTGTCCAGATAAATGCGAATACCATCCGCCGGATAATTTTCACGGATTTCAATCCCCTTGAGCTGGGCCCGGGGCAGAAAAGCGGCGTTCACTTCCCTGGCCAGCTGAATAATATCCACGGGCTCTTTATCCAGCATCACCCTTCCCGTCTCGAGTTTGGAGATATCAAGAAGCCCGTCAATAATAAGCTTAAGTCTGTCTACGCCGTTTAATGTCATATTTAAAAATTTCTTTTGGCTCTGGCTGATGTCGCCATGCAGCCCTTCGAGCACCTGAAGCACCCCTTCCCGGATAATCGTCATGGGTGTGCGCAGTTCATGAGAAACCGTGCTCACAAACTCATCCTTCATCTGCTGAAGCTTCCGGTTCTCCGTGATGTCATGGATATAGGCGTTGAAACGGTAACTCCCTCCCGCATGAACCGGCCACACCGTAAGCACCACCGGGAACTCATGGCCGTCCCGGTGAAGTGCGGTCAGCTCCACGCGCCGGTTCAGCACCGGCCCTTCGCCGCTCGCTAAAAAATGCTTCAGGCCTTCCCGGTGCGCTTTACGGTGCTGCGGGGGAATAATCGTGTCCGCCACAGTTTTGCCAATTGCATCGCGGTAGGACCAGCCGAAAATAAGCTCGGCCTGACGGTTCCAGTCAAGGATCACACCGTTGGCATCCATGCCGATAAAAGCGTCATTGGCGGTTTCAATAATAAGATGCTGGCGTTCTTCACTCTCTCTAAGCGCCTCCTCCATCCGTTTCCTTTCCATGGCATACCGGAGGATCCGGGAAAACATTCTGGCATCCACCTGCCCCTTGATTAAATAATCCTGCGCGCCCATCTGCACAGCTTTAAGCGCGGCTTCCTCATTGTCCACTCCCGTCAATATCACCAAAGGCAGGGATGGGCACTGTTTGTTAATCTCCTCAAAAGTGACAAACCCCCTGCTGTCCGGCAAAAAGAGGTCTGCCAGAACCACATCAAAGGAATGTTGTTGGAGGCGTTCAAGCGCGTTTTTCAAACTATTCACACAGACAATATCGAAAACAAGTTTCTTGTCAGCGGACAGGGCTCCTCTAAGAAGATCCGCGTACGCAGGATCATCCTCAATAAAAAGAACCTGAACTTTTGAGCTATACATTCTTCAAACTCTTCCCTGCCCTCTTGTTGGCATAAAGCACCTCATCCGCCCCAGCCATCAGCTCCGTCAAGGTCACTGCCTGGATTCCGTCAAAGGACGTTATACCAATACTCATGGAAAGCGTATAGCGTAATTTTTTCGAACGGTTGCATTCCTCAAGATTTTGACGCAACCGTTCCTCCAGCTGTGCGCGGCTGTCCTTACTCGCCTCAATCGCCAGCAGAGCAAATTCGTCTCCCCCGATTCTTGCGATCACATCCGATTTGCGGAAGGTTTTTTTAAGAATTTCCGCGGTTTTGATAAGTGCCAGATCTCCTTCGCGGTGACCAAAATTGTCATCGATCATTTTAAGCCCGTCCACATCGGCAAGCACCAGCATAAGATTCCGCTTGGTCCGCACCGCCAGTTTAAGCTGTTGGTCCGCGAGCGTCATAAAACCACGTCGGTTGTAAAGGCCGGTAAGCTGGTCGATGAGCGACAAACTGCGGAGTGCGCTTAACAGGCGGGCTCTCTCGATGGCGTAACGGATAACTCGTCCGAGCGCTCTCTCCGAAGTTTCGCCCTTGACCAGATAATCCTGCGCGCCCCGGCTCACGGCTTCAAAAGCAAGGCCTTCTTCGCTTGGCCCGGCCAGCACAATGACAGGCATGGCGGGATACTGATGATTAATCCTGATAAAAGAATCCAGCCCCTTGCTATCCGGAAGCTCCAAATCCATCAGCAGCACATCAATTCCTCCCTTGAAAAGCCGGTCCACTGCAGTGCTTACCCGGTCCGCACATTCCACCTCGAAGACGGACAGCCCCTGCTCGCTGGACAAAAGCCCGCTAAAAAGCGCCTTGTCGTGAGAATCGCCCGCGACCAGCAGCACTCGAATCATTTGACCGGCGGCTTTAAAATCTTCTGTCATGGGAAGTTAAAATTTCCTAGCGTTTTTGGATTTTTGGGATATGATTGTCCTTCATTATGTATCGATATTCCAACCTATTTCTTGACCAATGCTGACGTTAAAGCGGGTTGAAAGACCCCGCGAGCTTAAATGGTACCAGGCCGGGGCCATGCTTTACGGCGATTGGGGAACCAGCAAAGCCTATGTTCTGGGCATTGCCTTTGCCCTGGCCGGACACGCTTCCTGGCTTTTTCTGGGAATCATGTCCGCGCTCACGGCCCTGATCGGCATTTGCTACATTATTATTTGCCGTATTTATCCTGATGGCGGAGGCGTTTACTCCTCGGTACGTCACCGCTCCAAAACCCTGGCCGTAATCGGCGCCTTTCTGCTCATCGCAGATTATGTGATCACGGCCTCCTTAAGCTCCCTTGACGCCTTCCACTATTTTAACTTCTCCCACCCGGAAATGTGGGCTATTTTTTCTATTCTCGCCATCGGCGCCATCAACTGGGTCGGCCCCACGAAAGGAGGAAGCATTGCCGTTGTCATCGGTATTCTGGCTTCAAGCGCAGCCGGAATCCTGTTTCTATTCACTTTGCCCCATTTGCCCCATGTTGAGCTGACCTTGCCAAAAGGAAATCTTTTTAGCAATTGGAACCACTTCGTAGGAATTGTGCTGGCCCTCTCGGGGGTCGAGGCCATTGCCAATATGACGGGCATCATGGAACTACCGGTTGAGAAAACCTCCAAACGCGCCATTTGGCCGGTTCTTCTGGAGGTCTGCCTCCTGACCTTTCTCCTCGGAATCGCCATGAATGCCATCCCTGGGCTCACCGATCATACCGAAGACATGCTCCGGGTTCTGGGTGATCACTATATCGGCCCATGGTATGGTCAAATTATCTCTGTCGTTTTTGGCTTCCTTCTTTTATCCGCAGCCAACACGGCCATCGGAGACCTGGTGAGCATTCAGTTTCTCATGGCCAAAGATAGGGAATTACCGGGGATCTTCGCAAGGCTCAACCGTTTCGGTATGCCATTTCTGGCACTTATGGTCGCGACCGCAGTCCCGGCCCTGGTGCTGATCTTCGAGCATAGTGTCATTCGGCTTGCGGCCCTGTATGCCATCGGCGTTGTGGGAGCGATCACGCTCAACCTCGCGTCATGCGCCACGAATTTCAGCATCCCTCTCAAAAAATGGGAAAGAATTTTACTGTCTGTTTCTTCAATTATTCTATTCTTAATTGAGCTGACCATCGCTTTTCAAAAACGTCAGGCGCTTCTTTTCGCCCTGACCGTCCTCGGAACCGGCATGGTTCTGAGATATTTTGCAAAACGTGCCGTGCCTGTGCCGATTCCGGAGGAATTGCTGGCCATGAATGTCCTCACGGTTTCTGAAGCCAAGGAAATCGCGCCTCTCTACAAGAGCTCGTCTCTGGTCGCACTCAAAGCCTTGAACCTGCCTCTTTTGGAGGAGGCGGCTCTGCGTACAAAAGCAAGGGGAGAAAACTCTATTTATCTTGCCTATGTGGAAGAGAGCCCTCCTTCCCGGGAGTTGCCTACGGAAATTGAACCGTCCGCTTACTCGCTTGATCTTTTGAACCGCGCTCTCAAGGATATGGAAACAAGAGGTCTGACGGGCATTCCTATCTGGCGCTTGGGGGAAGATCCAGGGAAACTCATTGCGGATGCGGCGCGGGAACTCGAAGTTTCAACCGTGATGATAGGCACGACGAAAAGAAGCGCTCTCACTAATCTCCTCCGCGGGGATGTGCTAAGACGTCTGGACAGAAACCTGCCCAAAGAATGTCATCTGGTTATCGTGGGGTAGCCTTTGTCATCCTGAGCGGCCCTACCCTAAAGGGCTACTGCGTTGAAGGGCTGCTTCGCGGAGCGAAGGATCTGCGTTCTTTATGCAGCGCAGAGAAGATTTTAAATATTTGCCGCGCCCCATGAAGGAGCGACAGTCCTGGTTGCAAAATATCGGGGGATTTGATTTCGTAGATTTGATTTTTTTGCACGGCCTCTATCCTGTCCCATCCCGGCCGTGACCGGATTTTCTCAATCCGCACTTTTTTGCCGCACCAGGAGGCCAGAATCACTTCGGGGTTCCTTCGAATAACTTCAGCCGGGTCCGGTTGTCTTTCTTTGGCGGTTTTACCTTGGCTTAATTCCTGAAAAATGTCTTCCCCTCCCAATTTTTGAAGAATTTCCCCCACCCACTCGATCCCGGAAATCAAGGGATCGTCCCATTCCTCAAAATAAACCTGCAAACGCTTTGGAAATTCGCGGGTTTTTTTCTCAAGCGAATCAAGCTCTCCGAAAAAACTATCGAAAACCTCCCCTGCTTTTTCTTCAAGCCCCAACAAACGCCCCACGGCCACAATGGTTTCGCCGACTTCTTTCAGGCTCCTCTGATTGGTCACAAAAACCGTGAACCCTTCGCCGGTCAATTCGCGGACCATATCTTTTTGGAGATCCGAAAAAGCGAAAATAAGATCCGGTTTTAAAATTTTGATTTTATCCATGCGGAGAGAGGTGAAGGCTGAAACTTTTTCTTTTAACCGCGCCTCGGGCGGCCTCACCGTGTATCCGGAAACACCCACAATGCGGTCGCCGGCACCAAGGGCATAAAGAATTTCAGTTGTTTCGGCGGTGAGGCAGATGATGCGTTGCGGCCAGGAATTCATCGGCGCCTGAGATCGCTGACCCGGCGCGGGAAAACAAGAGCGAACGACAGGAAAAAAGAGATGCAAGGGCGTCTCATCCCTTTTATTATAGCAAAAAAGGATTATGCCGCCACTGCGATCTTGCCCTGGGCTTTGAGCTCGGCGTACACTTTCTCAATCAACGCCACAAATCCGGCTCCGGCTTCCCAGAAGCCGTTATTATCAGGACGCAGGCCGAGCTTTCTGAGCGCTTCGGGATTATCTGCAATCTGTTCGAGCAAGCCAACGGCCCAATCCAGATTCATCCCGGCATCCCCCAGCGCTTTCTTATTTAGACGAATGCGAGTCATGCTGTTCATTTTCAATCCTGAATCTCCCGCATCCGTGAGACTGCTCAAAGTAACCGGCACCGCATCCATTTTGGCCGTCATCGACGAAAGTGCCAAATCAGAAAGAAGCGCCTGAGGAATGGCCTTGGCGCGGAATTGGCCCTTCCCGGCTTCTTCGTAAAGTTTCGCCATCAAGCGGTTCTTGGCCTGCTCCACCACTCCGACAAACAAATCGCCTTTATTCATACCATCAGCGATTTTCTTAGCCATCGCGGCCACTTGTTCCGGCGTCAACTCCTTATTCTGTGTGTCGAATATTTCATTCACAAAAAGAATCACCGGCTTCCGGGTCGCAGGAGGAATAATTTCCAACTGTTCGAAAATATCCTTGGTTTTGAGAATTCCTTCATTAGCGGCTTGAATAGCCTCACTCGACGCCTGCTCAGCGCCGGGCTGACGAACCAGTCCTAATCTTTCCCGGTAATAATTGATCACCACGGCTGCCGCGCCGTCCAGGTTATACACATCCAGCGTCACATCATGCGCCACATTCAAAATTGATTCCGGCAGGGCGCGGCCGGAAATTTGAGAATAGGATAGAACTTGCGCATTCGCTTCTTTCTGCTCTTGTCCCAAACTGGCGCCGGTATGACGATGGCGGCCTGTAGGCCGGTCTGAGAGAATGTGTTGCAAATCGAACAAATCCGATCCCAGCGGCAGGCGGAAAAGATCAGAGAAAACCTCATCCACAAGATCAGCACGGAGCGGACGGGAAATTCTCAAGCGTCCGTATACACTGAATGCCTGGCCGGTTTTTGGATCCGTGTAGTGATGAATCAACGGCTGATTCGGCTTGAGATACCCTCCTTCCTTGACTACAGAGACATTCTGATAAATTTTTACCTGGCCGTCCTCATAAGTGAACCTGGCCGTTCTACTTTTCAAATTGATCCTGACCGTAACATCCTCGTCCTGAATCCTGAGTGGCGTGGATTGAGAAACCAGCCTGCCGTTTGGATTCAGTTTCTGATAAAGGTGACCATAAACGATTTTTTGCATTCCGTCCGCATCCCGAAAAGAAACAATCCTGCTCAGGGAGCGATCCGGCACCTGTTCTCCCCTTGGTACAATGACTGAATCCGTATAAATCGTCACTGCGCCGTTCGGGGCCGTGACTTTGGCGGAATGTTTTTGAAGGTCGATAATAAATTGTTTCCCGCCTTTTTCAATAATGATGGGAGCCGGCTGAGAAACTGCCGTCACCGTGATCGGGTCAGTTGTCAAATCAAGTTTATAACGTTCTCCACCTGCTTGAGTGACGATGATGGTGTTTGTGTTGATGACATCCGCATCGGTGACACGACCAGGAGTTGGCAAAGTAACGGCAATCCCTCTAAACGAATGATTAACAGCATCCTGTCGTCGCAGCGAGACAACCAGCAAAGTATTGGAACCATTGGTCAAGACCGCCCATTGATTGTCATTAGAAGTGGCCTTGATTCCCAGAATTTCTGACGCCTCATTGAAGCCATTGATTTCGTGGGTGGCGTAAGTGGCAAAGAGGTTATTGTCCGCACGGTTATAGAGGTAAATGTAAGGTGTGACATTCCCCACTTGCTGGAAGTAACGGATTTCGACAGTCCCTTCCGGGGTTCCGGCAGTCGCGAGCAAAGTGGACTTCAGGACATCAGGCGGTATCGCTCCCAATCCTTCATCGCTTGCATAACTGGAGATAATCCGTGAAGCACGCACGTCGATCAGGGATGCCTCGATGGAACCGTCTGCCTTTCGTACCTTCACTTCTATGAGTTCATTGGGAAAAATGCCGACCGTCATGACTTTGGCGCCTTCGAGAACCAGGTGACCTCTTTCAAGCTGTCCAAAGAAAGAGGCTTGAACATTGGTGATTAAATCGACTTTGCCGTTTCCAAGATCCACGATGATGGTATCCCCAACGTAGCGTATATTCTGATTAGTGAGCGTGCCATCGGGATAAACGGCTTCAAACGAACCCTGGTCGGCATCCTGCACGCGCAGAACATCCACACCCGCCCTTTCTGGAACCCTGAAGGTGATGCCTGAAGTAGCCGCGGGAGGCTTGGCTCCCTCAAGGGTCACTTTCTTTTCATGGCCGTTTACGTCGGCCTTGAGTTCTTGGGTCGTAGGATCGTAGCGGTAATTCGTTCCCTCATGGAGATTGGGAATGTCTCGAGTAGGATTCTCAAACGAGAAAGTATAACCACCGGTGCCCTCAAACTTTCCCGTTCTTGCGCTAAACACTTGCGCGTAATAATTAGTGTAGGACCCTCCCTCAAATTTTGAGAAGGCGATCAAATATTGGCCATCCGTGGTGGTCGCACGCTTAAATTCGCTCGGCAGGGTGGGAATATTAAGTGTATGAAGATTGATTGTAGTGTCCTTCTGACTCAGACTCCGCAGGACTACCGCCTTATCCCCTGAGGGAAGTGTGGTCCAGGTGATTTGGCTAAGGCCGTATTCAATGCCAATATTAATTTTGGCCTCAGGATTATCGATTCTCTGCACCTGAGCGTTCCGAGGAATCGTGGAAAAGGCCACATACTCTCCATCCGGAGAAACATCCCGCTTGTTAAACACCTGATCTCCGTAAGATTCAATCGAGGCAAATGCCAATTGTTGAACCTGTCCTGTTTCTAAGTTGCGAAGATAAAGATACAATCCATAAACGCGGGGGGCATCCGTCCGGAACCCAAATTTCTCATTGGATTTTGCCTTGGTCCATAGCGTCCGATCCGTCAGATCATAATAATAGGAAGCAACAACATTGCCTTGAGCATCTGTGACCTTAAAAGTCGCATGCGTTCCGTCGGAAGACACATCCACATCCTTAAACTCGCGGCTACTCGTTTTCTGAACGTAAGTCACCACATACGTTTGGCTGGATTGCAAATTCAAAAGTTCTAAGCTCCGGTAAAAATTCGTATCGTTCCCATTGATTCCGTCCACCACTCGAAACGCAAAATTCGGATTTGATGCCGCGCGCGTATAACCCTCGGGCAGAGCCGGAATTTCCTGACCCGTATCAGCATTGAAAAATCTGGTCGGAGCGCCGTTCCTGTAGGTGGCCTGAATCACATTCGAGGATCCCTCCTTAAACCGTATATCCGGCAGTTCCTCATTTGTAAACGGCTGATTGTCCCGCTCCACAAGCTTGATCGACCGCCCTCTTGCACCCGTATCCGTATTCACCACAACAATCGTTTGCGTCTGAATCACATGTCCTGTGTAGAACGATTGCGACACTTGCCCCGCGATCACATACTTCCCATCAGGAGAGGCATCCGGCACTCCCACCGCTACCGTGTAATTGCCCTGGATATTGGCCGATTGCTTGCTAACTTTCGCCACCACCCGTAAGCGCCCGTCCTCCACCTTGAACACATCATAGACCGTCCCCTCGGAAGAACTGGGAATGAGCCGCGCCTTATAAAAATAAGCTCCATTCGAGACCGTGGCCAGCAATGCCTGCACCGCCGGCTGATTCGCAAAAATACTGTTGAAACTCACAAAATAAATAACCGGCTTCTCCCCGGCATCCGATACATAATAAATCCCGTCGCTTAAGGCTGCCAGTCCAGTAATCGCCAAATGCTCAAGCGGCAAATGAAATTGGGCATTCGAAATATATCCCCCCGCATTCCGGGCAATCAAAACTCTTCCCGTGGGGGCTTCATTCTTGATGGTGTAAGTATAGGGTCCGCTCTGAACGGTCATTTCCTCTTCATCCGGCCGGAACGGATTCACCCCGATCTGAAGATCTGACAATCTCACAGCCGTCAAAAAATCAGAGTTTGTATCTACCTGCGCGTATTTCCCGTTCGCACTGAACTGAATCTTTTCCGGTATTCCCAAAATGTCGTCCACCTTTGTCTTATTCGTTCTCAAATTATGCGCAGCTAGCGTAGCATTGCCGTATCCATAGATAACCACTCCGTCCTGCGACGCGTTCACCACAGGCGCCACATTCGCGTCATGCAAAAGCTCGCGTGTTGTCACCACTTGATTGTCTCTCACCTCATACACCGTCAAGGTCTTCCCAGCTCCGGCCTGCGCACTCGTAGGCCGTATTGTGTAGTAAATATTTGAATTTCCGTTCGTCTGCACCGCATCGGAAGGAATTCCTGCCACGGATTCACCCTCCCCTTGCGTCGCCGGCACTAATCTCTCCGCACTCATGGCTCTTGCAGCCTGACCCGTCGCAGTCAAGGTAACAACAGGGCCGTCTGTCACAGCAATCCGGTACACTTTCGTGATGTCAGCCCTCATCTTTATAACAATATGCCCGTCCTGCTCATAGGTTATCTCAGAAACTGTATCCGGATTGAAAATATCAACCGTATCCAGTTTGAACGATCCCAGAAGATTTCTCGTCTCGTCCCACACAAAAATCAAACCTGACGTCTTGCCGGACAGTATCACCGTCTTGCCTACATACGGATTGGGATACACTGCCGTCTTCTCTATCCCGGCACCAAAATCATAGGCGATCTCAGGTCCGCCAGTTTCCCTGACCACCAGAGTCCGGTTCCCACTTACATCGTAAACCGTGATCACATCGCCCGTGGCTGTTCTGCCGCTTGCAAGATCTCGGAATCCGCTCACACGAAGTGCCTCAGGCTGGCGATAGTTTACTTCTGCCGTCACATCAATAGCTCCGGGCGTAACCGGGGTTGGCTGGATTTCACCCAAAATGATACGGTAGGATTCACCATTCGCCTTGCTCACCACAGCAACCTGGGCGGACTCGTACTTCACAGACTGTACCAGATACTCCTTCCCATACGCAGGATCAGAGCTGAACCCGGCATCGGGTACTTTAAGGCGGACAAGTTCATTCCTACCCTGGTTCCATCCGAGAATGGTTGAGCTCGGCGTGCCGAAGAACACAAGGCTCGTTCCCCCCTGCGGATTGGGATAAATTTTACTGTTCTCATTACCGGGCCATCCATAATGCAGAGCAACGCCGCCGTTTGGAATAATTTCCATGGTGGTATTTCCGTTAACTTTATACAGCGCGAGATTGTCTCCATCCGTCGTGCTGACTTGCTGAAATGGATGAATTTCGGCAGGGACAAGATAATATGGATTGGGCGGAACCGCCGTCACCTCCGGACGCACCTCGCCTGTTGCAGCCGTGGCCGGAGCCATCCGGGCTGATTGCGAAAAATTCGATGTGTTGTTTTCACCTGCAACAGGCGAACCCACCAAGGCCGGCGGCTCCAACATGAAGGGTAGCGGCTCGAATTGTTGCAGTGGCCCACCGCTTAAAAGGGAACGATCTTCCAGACGTTCCGGCCCCAAAAGAACTGAGGGCGACCGCCGACGTGCGGGCTGCGGTTTTCCTTGAAATAAGGAAACGAAGCTAGTTCCTAAACTGACTACGCCCGCCAGAGCTGCGCGGCTCCATTCGGTTCCCAAACTCCGCGCTTTGACAGGTTCAGGTTTCTTTTTATCCCCCAAACTGGCCGCCAGGGCGAGACTGCTAATTACCGTTACGATGCCTTTCTTCACGGTTTCGATCTTGCCTACCAGATCATCCTCCGACTGGCCGGGTCTAATCCAGTCTGTTAGGCCAAAGTTGGATTTGAGCAGTTCCAGATCAGTCGCCAAACCCCTTAGAATGCCGCCCGCTTCTTTTATTTCTCCGGCCTCAAGTTTCAGAATCGCATCGACAAGGCTGATCTTGGCAGCCCGCAGCTCACCAGCAAGATCGTTGGCGGGATTCGCAGGAAAATCGATGTACAGCCGGTCCAGCGCATCGCCAATTTCGTTCCTCAGCTGGTCAATGATCTCCGGTAAGGGTATCAAAGACTCTCCCGCGGCCCCCAAACTCTGCGCAACCGCCTGGACAGGAGTGACGGCGCCGTCCGATTTGCGCCTGATGACGGCCATCTGATTGGTGTCATGGAGCCAGATGTTTGCCCTGCCTTTATTCTCGACCATGGTGCGAATCATAGGCAGCATGTACCACAAGCCTTCCCGCATCTGCATCCGGGCAAATTCACCGAGAATGAAGATCTCGTTTTCTCCGCGGGATCCGCCGGCCCATTTTGGAATCACATCCCGGTAAAAACGGCGAGACAAGCGCTTGGTTTCATCGACATGAAGCGCCGGGACGACTTCATCTACGTACTGGAGAAGGTTGGAACTGAGCCCGTATACGGTCATATCCATCAGCAACATCTCAAGCTCGCGGCCGAAGATGGGTCTTCTTCCACTAAGGACATCTTCAGAAAAGGTGGTCCCGGCAGGGCTATAGGGGGCATGCGGATCATCCGGCGCAAGAGTTTCCTGTTCCGCTACCAGTGCTCTTAGCAGTCTCTGGATCTCCGAAGCCTTGTAAATCTGCGGACCGGTGATGATGGAGTACCGGAAGGTTTGCCCATCCTGTGTGACCCTGATATAACGGATTCCATCCCCTTGATAAAGATGGGGATCGGATCCCAAAAAGTTTATTCTCAAACCCACCACGCCCCAGACATATTCGGGGTTGATGTCTTTCTCCGGCAGAGTTGGATCGTAACTGAGATTTTCAATGCCTACCGAAACATCAGGAGTCTCTCTCGCCGACTTATAAGCAGGGTTTGCGATGTACTTGGTATTGCCGGAGGGCGAAGTCGGATCGTAACCGCGATTTTTCACAATGCCCATATCCTCAAGGTAAACGGCGATATGATCCCGGACATAGCCTGTGGCCACGGTTTTACCCGTTCCGGCCGGTCCATAGATGGCTACGATCACCTGATCGGGACGTGATCCCACGTTGCCGCGGGCTTTCTCCGCTTTACGCTTTTTGATTTCGCTTGATTGCCGGCGCAGCCACTCGGCAAAGGGGCGGTCGGTAATCTCAGCCATCCGTCGATGCAGTTCGTTGATCTGATTATTGAGCTGCTTGATTTCATCGAGAGGAGCAAGGGCTTTGTCCAAATCGTGAATCTTTCCTTTAACCTCTGCTATCCGGGCTTGAACCGCCGCCGGGATTTCCCTGCCTCGTATAAAGTACCATTCCTCTTTGAGGGCCATAAGCTCTTTCTCGAGTTTCTCCCGGGCCGTGTAGAAGCCGTCCGACATGGCCTTTACCTCAACCGTCGTGATGCTCCTCCCGACCACCAGAGCCGCCCCATTTCCTGTGGAGGTGTCCTTTCCCCCTGAAGGCCCACCCTTTTCCGTATGTTTCACATCGACATTGAACATCCGCCCATCGGCGTAGACTTCGATCCGTCCCTTTTTTGTATTAATGTGTCCCACAATCACCGCATCAAAACCCAGCTTGTCAATTAACTGCCCATATTGTTGGGGAACATGACTGGTCGCATCTTTCCTACCATGCTGTATGGGCGCATCTACTTCTTCATATTTTTTATCCCTGATATGAGGCGACGAAGGGGCATAGATATTCAGAACATCCTCAATCCCATTCCTCAAATAAAGCGGCGAATAATACCCCATTGCCAGCTCATTCGCGAATTTTAAATCCTCCGCGTAATCCGTCAGATATTGTCTCAGCCGAACCCCCAGCGTCGCGGGATCCCCTGACAAAACTGCCTCATAAGCTGCATAAAGCCGGCTTAAGCGGTCCTGCATCCCATCCCAATATCCCAGTAAAGTGTCCCTGGCATTGCCTCCTTCCGGAATCACAAGCGCATTTCCATTAAGGTCCGCCAGCTCCATTTTCTCCGTCACCGGAATTCCCGCATGGATCAACAGAACCTGAGGATGCTTCTTCCATTGAGGATCTACCTTCTCGATCGCGTCGTCAATCTGCCCCAGCACCGGGTGAATCTTTAAAATGTCGTAAAGTTTCGCCCCTTGAAGCATCTTCCGCGCCTGCTCCATTCCCGGCTTTTTCTGTTGCGCGATCTGAACCATCAGCTCAAAAACCATATCCTTTTCCTGTTGAGACAACCGGAAATAAGTGCGCAAATCCTCAATCTCGGACGGGCTTAATATCGCAGGAAGATCTCTGTCTTTAAAGGTACTCTCATCCTGCTGCCTCACCTTCGGGAGGATCTGTGTCCGCACCCTGTCCACCAACGCCGTATCCAGCGTCGGATCGATAGCGATCTGTCCATTAGGGATTTTGGAAAGCCCTACCAGATTCCCTTTTACTTTGAGGTGAATGTTGAGAGCCGCCATCGCATAAATGGTGCCCAGACGCGTGGGAACCGAAGCCCCTTCTTCAAGCAAGCCTCTTGCCCTCAAGGCTGCCTCAAAGTCCTTCAGTTGATCCTTCTTGGGAAAATTCCCAAGCACATTGCCTGGTGCAATATCCTTGAGATGGCCATAGAATTGGTCCGCATAAGCTTTGAAACCATCAAGATTAAGTCCATAAGTCTCGGTCACAAGACTTTCATTTCCATACGCAAGCTGCCACCTGAGCCACTCCCCAAACGAACTGATATCCCCCAGAAATCCAGCTAAACTCACCATGTCATGATTTCCCAGCGTCCTCTGCCTCGCAAACTGATCCCCGAGTTTCAACAACATTTCCAAATAAGGCCCACGGTCTACCAGATCTCCATTCAAGGCAAGCTCCATGTTCGGCACAATCTCGGAAACCTTCCTGGCCCCCTCGACTGTGCCATGCACATCCGAGATCACGCTGACATCTCTCTGGGAAAATATCCGGTACAGAGCCGGCCTGAGCCGATTAGCTGTCGCAGGGTTACTCATGAGGTCGCGTAAATGTCCCGTCACTTCGCCCGCGGCGAGAATTTCTTCGAGCAACTTTCTAGTCAAATTCACCGCGACATCGGCTATCGGCCGGCCCACGGTCTCGATTTGATACTGGGCCGCTAATTCCAGAATGCCCGGCGCTTCCTCAGGATGGATTTCCTGCGAATGCACCTCGCCTGAAGGCGCTCCAGTCACTGGATCCGTTGCGCTCATGGCTTTCTCAAATACGGTGGGCGTAAACGTTGAGGCTTTCTGGATAAAATGCTGCGGCACTTCGTTCAGATCATAAGTTCCTGTTTCCGATTTTGATTTAAGCCGCGGAGGCGCTCCACGATCGTCAATGACTCTTGACTCAAACTGTATGCTTTGCTTATCTGCCCGGCTTTTTCCCGAATTATCCAATAACTCCTTAATAGCTGCGTCTCGCTCTCGCATCAAGCTATCGCGCTGGACAATGATCTCCTGGACCTGGCTTTCCAGTTTTTTGACTTGATTCTCTTCTTCAGGGGTGATCCTGAGCGGCATGGCATCGATCACGCCCAAAGCCTGGGGGAATCTGCCTCCCCACTTCTCATCCATCAATTTTTGCAGTTTATCGATCAAATCTTTAAGGACCTCCGTGCGATGAAGAAGACGCTCGTTCTCCACCTCAAGTTCTTCTCTCTCCTCGGCTGAGAGCTGTCCGGCTAGGAGCTCGGCTTCCACCTCGGCCTTTCGCGTGTTCACCTCCTCGCGCTCCTTTTTAAATTCATCCAGCTTCGTTTGCTGTTCCCTCAACATGACAATTTCCTTATGTGTAATTTTGAAATTCTCGAACACCTCCATGTCAAAGAAGAAGGGCAGAAAAGCGTACACGCCTTGAAGGATATAAACAATCGTGGGTTTCCCCTTGAGCGTTTCATGGATTTGGAGAACTTTTCCTTTTTCGTCAACTTTGAGTTTGAAAAGAAAATCGTTATTTTTGAGGTCCAGGTTCCTTTTAACCACGGCATTTTTCTTGGCGGCCTGAAGCCGGGGGGTCAGTTCTAAAAGTCTTTCGTGGGGCGCGCCTTTGAGCACCCTCTCGAAGAGGAAGGTGTAATAAATAGCTAGGTCCATTTCATTTTCAATCGCATCGATCAGAAAACCGTTGCCCTCCGCGCTGCCGTCTCCCTTGGGATCGTAAATGCGGTAGAGGGTATCAAAATAAATCTTCCGGAAATTGCCCTGGACATCGTCCATCATCCGGTACTGAGAAAAGACATTGTAAAGGTAGCGCACATTCCGCGCGTTCGCCGCCTCGTCCAGACCAAAGAGCTGTACATCATTGATCCATTCCCGTTTGGCTCTCTGCGTCCCAAAATAGAGGGACTGAATTCCGGACCAGAAAGCGGGGTCAAGGCCTTCGATGCCTCTGGGAAGAAAATTCTGAATGTAGACCTGAATAAGAACCTGGGCCAAAAAGGCGGGCCTTTCCTGCGGATCGTGCCCGGGATGATTCTTTTGCCATTTCTCCCACATCTTATTCCACGTGGCCCGGGTTATATGGATTTCAATGGGGCCTTCTGCTTTGCCTTCCTCTCCTTGTTTCTCGGACTTTTTCTGGGCCAGGAAGGCAATAATTTCGGGCCTGCGTTTGCCCCGATTTTCTCTGAGTTGATAGAAGAGATCTTTTCCATTATCATCGATCACGAAGACTATGCGATTGTTTCCCTGCTCTTCGCCTGCTGATATAAGCTGGAGCAGAGTCTCATAGGTGTCACCCACTTTATTCTCTTTAATCCAACGAATCACTTTCGGGGGCACCGCGACCGTCTGCTGCGGAACAATGGCCTTCCGTTCCCCTTTGGCTCCATAATCCCGTTCCAGCTGGTATTTCTGATCTTCATCAAGAGTATCAACGCCGACAGCGGTCAAGACTGCATGATCGCCTCCCAAAACCTTTCTCCAAGGCGGAACCGGCTCGGTAAGGGTTAACTTATAGCCCTTTCTTCTGGCAACTTTCCACATTTCGCGTTCGAAGGCGCCGACCGTAGGGTCTTTGCGGACGGTGTAGTCTCCCTGTACTTTCTGGAAATATATTGGCGATCCGTTTTCCAAAAACCAGAGGTTCAGATCGCTTACGCCCCGGGCACGGGCGTCCGGACTGGCGAGAAACAGCTCCATGCTGCTGGCCAGGCGATGGGCGCTGATCCCGGCCTGCGCTCCCAGAAAAGCCTCAATGGCCTCGTGGACTACAAGCTGCGCAAGAAAATGAACCGCCTTGGATGGGATAGGTTCCTTGGCCGGATCCGCCGGCATTCCCAATTCCTCCCATAATCCCTTTGTGATATGGATGAGGGCCTTCCATTCCTTTTTGTCCTGGGCCGCCGGCACTTCCTCGATGGAGAGAAATCCCATGACGCCCATGGGGTTCTTATATTGGTCCAGGCGGGGATACAGACGCGGGTCTCCCGAATCAATATTGCGGTGGTTGAAATGCCAGGCCTGCTCAACGAGCCATCTTTGATCCTGGAGGTCATCGATCTGGAACTGGAAAGCGCCCATTTCGAGCAATACCCATAATTGTTCTTTGAACGTAACGGGTTCGCGCTTGCGGCTTCTTAGATCTGCCTCATCTTCGGAACTTAAAGAAAAAACATTTTGAACCAATTTTTTCACCGGGTCGTAGACAGGAACTATGGGGGATCCCCTTTTTTTCAATCCTTGGCTGAGTCCGGCATAAAAAATCTGCTCCGCGTTGGTGAAATCGTCCATTGCCGGGGCTTTCTTGGGGACAATTCCCTGTGTGACCTCCGGATTAATTTGATAACCGTCTTTCCCAAGCACCAGGGCCGGGTTAAAATTTGCGCCCGCGATATCCGGAACGCTTCTTAAACCCTCAGCCTCCGCATCTCCCAAACTCTGTGCCTGTGCCGAGGCGATGGCTGCAATGACGGCTGCGCCGATTCCGGAGCCGTCTTTGGTGAGGCGTACCGCGATTTTCTTCCCGCTTCCCTCGCCGAACACGCGATCGGCCAGCTGGTTGAGCGCTTTTCTGAGTTTCTGTTTATAGCCCGGATACTTTTCATAAAGAGATCCGTCCACGGCGATGATATGAGAGGCCGCCAAGAGGGGATCCTGCTTCTTAATAGAAGCGATGATGGCCGCAGCTATGATTCTGGCCGAACGAGTAGCGACCAGCTCCACAATCTTTTTAACAGTGTGCCAGTCTTCCGGTGTGATATCGCCGGCCGGAATACCCAGGCCTTGAAGGATCAGGCGCCCGCTTTCGAAATCTTCTTTTCTGTGCCGGGCAATGGCGTCCATGGTAATGGCGTTGAAGCCACCAGAACGGGGATAAGCATGGGTAAAGGCATGGGGGATTCTTCCTGTGCGAGTTTTGAAGAGCACACGGTTTTCCTTCGGACCTGACATAAGATCGAGAATGATGCGCCTTGCAACTTCGCTGAGGTATTTGCCGGATGTCATTTTCTCAAGAACGTGCCATCCCCGGACATCCGATTCGTCCACCGCATGATCGTAACGGGTCAGGAACGTGTCGGGGAATCCATCGAAATTTCCCCATTCCATATTGACCGCCATCACGCCCTTTGCGGTTCCTTCGGACAGCTTTGGAATCTCCTCGGCCGCAAGAGGCATGGCATCATTGGTGCCGGTTCCGAGAATAACTCCTCCCGAAACGGTCTTGCCGGTTCCCTTCGCCGCTTCCTGCCAGGCAGCCGCAGCCAAAGTTCCCACCGTGTCATTCACGAGGGCGGCAATCTTGACATTCCGGGTTTTCTCCGTTTCGCTCAAGGCTTTCTCCAGCAGTTTGACGGGATCCTGCCCCTCCACTCCGGAGGTATAAAAACCTTTGCTCATTTGCGCGGCAATGCCGCTCCGGATGCCAGTTTGGTTCACGCCAAACGAATAGGTGAACCCAAGATTGATGGCCTCATCTGGTTCAACGACCTTCTCAACCTCTTGGGCAAAAAAAGCGAAGAGTTCCTGCGCCGTCGCAGTTGCATCTTTTAATCTTTGCGGAATCCTTTTTCCATCTCCCTCTTCCGTATTTTGTTTTAAAACTGTTATGGCCCCGTCGGGGTTTAATTTGAATTTGATCGCCCTAACTTTTGTCCCGCCAAAATCAAGCGCCACAAAGGTCCCTTGCTCTTTCCCTGTCGGCATCGGCACCCAGGCCGGATACATGGCCAGAGAACTTTCCTCGCCTTTAAGGCCCCTGTCCATTTCCTCCCCAAAACGTTTTGCGATTTGTTCCATCGTGTCCGGAGACACGGTCAGACGGCCAGGCAGCTGCTTGAGGATCTGCTTCTTATCCGCTCCCAAGCTTTTTCCGGTCACGCCCGGAGTTTTTTCTTGCAGACCTAAAGGGGACTCTTCCACATACACATGCGGCGCAGGGACAGTTTGTCGGATCACATATTCACGCAAGGCCGCCGCATAATCAGCGTTGTGCTGACTTGCCATGACAATGGCTTCACTCACCGTACTTAACGTCGGATAATCAACCTGGTTTGGAAATACGTTTATAAGAACGTCAACTACAAATCGGGATGGGAGATATTTCGTATGCTCCTGGAAATAAAGTTTTAAAGCGCTTTCCAGAACCGCTTGACTTTGTTTCTCATCTAAATTACGCGCTATGGATTCCACTTGCACGCTAAGAAATTCAACCACTTGCAAATAGGCGGAAGCAGGCGGAGGGGAAAAAGGCACGACGTTGGGTTCTTCTCCTTGCCCTGTACCGGTTTGATTCGAATGATCAGCGTTCAAAACGGGATTAATGGGTCTTGGTCTGGCAGCAAGATCTTCCGGCAGGATTTCAGGTTTGCTTGAAGATCTCCTCAAAAAATGCTCCCATTCCAGTTCCCTGAAAAGTTGCCTAAAAAAATTCCCTGGTACGCCTTCCCCTTGCACCCATTGTTTAATAATCTCCTCAGGAACCCCATTCGGCTTCTGCGCGTGGACAAAATTTGCACCAAGCAAAAGCATCGGCAACGCAATTGCGAGGGCTAAATTTTTGGCCATGCCCAAACTGGATCCTTGTATGGCAAAACCTTTTTCGAGTTTCCTATATTGGAGTTTTTGTTCTTGCGGAGCCGCCTTTTTTTCCTCTCCCAGTGAGGCGGCTTTGCGGACTTCGGCAATCACTTGATTCCTAACTCCTGAGCGTGTCGAAACCTCGTTACCGCCCCACAAAGCAACCTGTCTCTCTTCTGGCTCGAGGTGCGTCGCCACCATCACCTGCGATTTGCCGGCCTCTTCAGCCGCCGATTGCTTAACTTCTTCCTTCAATTCCACTGCGCCCAATTTCGTTTTTCCCAGCATGGCATTCAGATAAATCTCATGCGTATCCTTCACCTCGTGAATCCGCGGGCTCACCAACACATAGGACATGCCTTTTGCCTTCACCAATTCCTCCAAACCTTCAGCATGAAATCCTCCGGTCACCAGCACGGCTTTTGTTTCATTTTTCTCTTTCATGGCCTGAACCGCTTTTTCTATAAAATGTTGTTCCCGCTCCTGGGCCAGCCGGTAAAATTCCAACGCTTTGGTGAATAAGTCATTTAGATTCTTCGCTCCGCGAAGCAGCCCTTTAGGGCCGCTCAGGATGACACTTGAATTCTCCATTCCGTCAATCCGGTTTGTAAATCCTTCCGGATCAAAAGCCTCTTTCCTTCCGGTGATCTCCGCATATTCCTTCCGCGACAGCTCAAGCTTAAAGAGCTTTTCCAATAGAAGCTCATCCTTGATAAGACCTAAAAGTTTTTTCTCCTCTTTAGTCTTGGCCAGGGCCTCAAAAATTTTCTCCGTCAATTCCTTTGACTCTTTGAACAATTCCTCGGATTCAATCTCAGTCTGAAACACCAAATACGCCGCATACTTCGAAAAGTTCGGATATTTTTTGAAATCCAGCCCCTTCACCTTTTCATGAATTTTCTCCAGCACAAATCGGGGATTGGCCTGTTTATCAAAACGTTTGGATCCTTCCATCCCGGAAAGCGCTTCATACAACCCTTTGTCCACTTTCCCTTTCACCGCTTCAAGTAAGGCTTTCTTCTCTTCTTCGATCTTCTTCACATCAAGCTTCGCCTCCAAGTCCTTCAGCTTAAGCACCCTCAAAATCGCCGGATACGCATCCTGATTCACAGGATCCTTCAAATCCAGCGACAAACGAATCTCCGCCCCCTTCGCCAATACATTGATATAGTTCAGCAGATTCGATTTCTCCTCCTGCTCCTTTTTCCACTCCTTCACAAAATCCCTGAGAGCATTGGTGAAAATCCGGCTCTCAAGAACCTGGATCCGGCCTCCCGCGCTTTCCAGAAACCCCTTGGTGATGTCCGCGCCCCGGATCACTTGCCGGAACAATTCCACATCTTTCCGGTATAGCTCCGTCTTTTCAATTCCGTAACCTTTTGCTTTCTCCTCCCCGGTCAATAGAAACATCTCCGGCCCCGTGAATTCGCCGTGCTTCATTAGAATATCCGCCACTTTGACATTCAGCTTCTGGTCTTTGAAAAAGTGAAACAGTCCGGGATTGAGCTTCTCATCCGCCCCTTCCAATAATAGAAGACGCATACCGTACTTCTCATGAAGATGCTGAATCATCCCCTGGATATGCTGCTGGGCTTCATAATTGCCGTGAGCGTCCTGAATGTGAACAATCACACCCGTTCCTTCGGACGAGGGATTCATCTTTTGAATCTCGCCCAACTCTTGCGGAATTTGGATGTCCAGTTTTACCGGAGTGACTTCTTTGGAGAGCGAAGACAATTGAACAAGTTCAGGAGCGGCAAAAGCGATGGTTTGAATTAGAAAGGCGAAAGCGGTGAGAGCGGCGATGATTTTTTTTGGCATCTTATTTTTTACTTTTTAAACTAATTTAGTTTAATAATAAATTTACCACTTAACTTATTTGTTGTCAAGGTTAAATTTATTATTTTTTATACTTTTTAAAGTATATAAAATAATTAGCCATTATAAAAAATATTTCGTGTTAAAATAATTTGTAACATATTTAATTTGAATAGGTTATAGATTGAACTACATTTTTTCCCAGGAACTTTGGTAGGCGCCTATGGACTCGGCATATTGGAGGAAACTTTGGTAAAAAGGAAGGCAAGATAACGTCCCGCTGTCACCGATAACAATCAATTTTCTGCGCGCGCGGGTCATGGCCACGTTCATTCTCCGGGTATCGGTGAGAAATCCCAGTTCGCCCTCGACATTGGACCGCACCAAAGAAAGAATCACGGCCTCTTTTTCGCGGCCCTGAAAGCTGTCGACACTGTCCACTTCGATACGCGGGTCATTGATCTTCATCATCAGAAGCCGGGTTTGCGCGCTGTAAGGGCTGATGATGGCAATTTCTTCCGGCTTGACACCCGCCTCAAGCAGTTTGCGAAGCTCCTCCATCACCAGATCTGCCTCCTCCGGATTATACCGGGATTCACCGCCCGGCTGTTGATGCTCTTCAAATCCGCGGCCTGCCGTATCGAGAAACACCAGAGGTTCTCCGGTTTCGGGCGTCCGCTGAACATGCCCGAGATCCGAAAGCGTATGCTCTCTCACCGATTCATCTGCAATCAGTTTGCCGCCGTAAAATTCCGACGAAGAAAAATTCATGATTTTTTCATGCATACGGTATTGGATATCCAGCATCATTTTGAAACGATTCTTCACCAGGGAGTACAGCCACGCAAAAAGAGTCACTCCTAACCCCTTTTTTTCAGCTTCTGCGGATTTAACCGTCGGCGGCAGCTGAAAATGATCTCCGGCCAGTACAATTTTTTCCGCTTTAAGAATGGGAATCCAGGAGCTCGGCTCCGTGGCCTGGGCCGCTTCATCCATGACTAGCACGTCAAAACGGCGGTCTTGCAGGACAAAATCCCTGGAACTCGCGTGCGTCCCGACCATCACCGGCGCTTCCCTTAAAACCTGGGCCAGAATATCCCGGTCCAAAGTCCGGATTTCCTGTTCAAGATTCCGGATTTGCTCCCTCAACTCGCGTTGCTCTTCCCAACTTAACGCGCGGCGGTCACGGTGGCGTTCGCGTTTCATCCTTAAACGTTCAAGTTCCGCCTCACGCTCATCCGCGATCTTGGCATAAGGATGATAGGCCACCTTGTAATCCAGCGTATGCGCCCGAAGATGCTTCATGATTCTGGCCGGATGCCCGAGCCGGAGAGCCGGCACGCCGGCCTTGACCAGACAAGCCAGGATATGGTCGCAAGCCGCATTGCTCGGCGCCGTGGCAAACACAAATTTTCCGTGCGCTATTTCCTGCCGGATAATCTCAATCAGCACGGTAGTCTTGCCGGTTCCGGGCGGCCCCTGAATCAGACAAATATCCGGAGACTCAAGCGCCATCCGCACCGCCTGTTTTTGCGAAGGATTGAGACGCGCGTTAAAAAAACTGAGGGATTCCATCTTCACCGGATCCCCCACAGCTGGCTCTTTAAGCCCAAGGAGAACATTCCTTATATAGGCAAGCCTGCCGTGTTCCGCCTCGCGGGCCTCCTTTAAGGCGCCGTGAGTCTTGCGGTAAGTGCCGAGGGATGCGGTCTTGCTTAAATAATAAAGCTCTTCGCCTCCCACCCAGGGCGGAAGATCCCGGTGAAAGGCCACGGTGATGGAATCCGAGGTCCTTTCATAAACGGTGCCGGAAGGAATATCCGCGTCGAAGATTGTATCCTTGGAAAGTCCTACGATGTCCCCTGCTTCAAACGTAAATGACGGCAGGGGCTTTTTATTTTCATACCGGAAAGTGAGCATGCGGTGTCCGGCCGCATTAAAATGAGAGTCGGCGAGAACGAGGCGCAAAAGAGCTTTTCCCGCCTGCTCTCGCGCCTCGAGGGAAAGCTCGGCACGCTCCCGCTCGTAAGCGGCGAGTTCCTCCTTCTCCTCCAGCCGCACCAATTGCGTCAGCCGGAAAAAATGCTTCTTAATCTGTTCCTGGTACATAGGCTGTCTGTTCGGAAGACGCTATTAAAGGTACTGTTAGAAGAGTCCCTTCCGGCCATTGGTCAAGCATATTGACATAACCATTGACACCATGGCACACGGCATCCGTGCGGACCGCTTCCTCCTTAAAGTTTCGGATAAGCCCTCCCATGGCCCTTTGAGGGTTTTTGAGAAAGTATGTGTTTTCCGCGGAATATGTATTTTGAATAAGCCAGCGCGTGACAAGCAAAATGGATTGTTTGATCCTCATTAAATCCGCATTGTTCCACCCTTCCCGAATGCCATAGAGATACAGTTCGGAAAAGACCTCGTTGATCCAGCCGGCCCCGCTTGAAGAGAGCTCTCCTTCAAAGCGGCCGCAATTCAGAATATCCTCTGCATTGCTGAATTGACGTTTCACTAATTGCCCCGTCAATTTCAGCAAAACGTCCTTCGCCTCGGGATTGGAAGTGGCCTTGTAATAATCCAAGAGCGACATAATCCCCCAACTTGTAGGAATCGGATCATCTGCAAGACGATAATCATCTTGAAGGAAATAATTTTGCCGGCGGGCTCTTTCCATGATCAGGTTCGCGAGCTTTGTCGCGGCGGTCAGATATTTTTCGTCCTGAGTCACCCGGTACAAGCGGGACAAGGCAGAAAGAACCTGCCCATGATAAAGGGTCGAAAAGCCCTTTCCCTCGATCCACCGGCTGTCCTTTAGACGATAAGAAGTCGTTAAAGTACCATCCTCTTTTTGCGTTGTCAAAAGCCAGTCGCCGGCCTTTTGAGCGGCTTGCAAATACCGGGCATCCTCAAAGCGACGGTAAAGTTCTAAAAGCGTAAAAATTGTTTTCGAGGCCGTCCCCACCACAAAAGATGATTCCTTGGCACCATCCTTTAAAGAAAGCGAGTAATAAAAGGCCCCCGCATGGGGATCCTCCGTGACTTGCATGGAAAGTAAAAAATCGGCAATCTGAGGAATTCTCTTTGCAATTTCGGCATCGGCGTCCCAATCATAAACCTTCATCAGCGTCCAGAGACTTGAGGCAGAGTAAATAGTCCTAAGCCGCTCTTCTGATTTATCCGCCAAGGCGTCATAGCGTTTATAAAACCCATGGTAATCGGGATCCATGGCACGCAGCAAATAACCTTTGGCAGCCCGGATCTTTTCTTGAATGATTGCCTTATCCACAGATCGGACCGCCACAAGATCCTTCCCCACAATTTCTAAAGCTCGCCCCTGATACTCGACCCAGGAAAACGGCTCTTGATTTTCTTTCATAACCGACAGAAAAAGCCGGGCACGTTTTATCGAACCGGATTCCAAGGTGTTTTGGGCTTTGGCTTTTTCTACGGCCATCCTAAGAGCCTCGTCCAGCCTATCCGCTTTTGCCCTCACGCTAAATAAAAGACGGCCTTGATCATAAGCCTGAAGTAAAACACCCCATCCATTCTTGGAATCCTTTAAAAGACCCGGGGGAGACCGGAGCGGAAGTTTCAAAAGCCTGACGGACATATTTCAGCATGCCCTCGCCCTTTTGAGAAGGCTTCTGACAACCCACAAAAAACAAAAGTGCCAACGCTACCAACAAAACTTTCCTATAAGTCATTCCTATGATTCCAATATCGATCATTGGTTCGCTGCTCGGCATCGGATCTTATGGCTTTTATTTTTTTTCTGCGGCCCCACCCGTCAATTGGCGGGTGGCAAACATTTTCTCATAAAGCCGACGGTGCGTTACGAGAAAACGCCGGTTAAAATCGGCGGCGATGGCCTGCGCAAATCCCACGAGCTCATTTCTGGGAAGGGTTTTGAGCCACAGACCGTGATACCGGTAAAGCTCCGATAAGCTTTCTTCAAGCTCGCGCTCCTTATCCGGATCCATTTTACTGATCACGGGGCTCAAGAATTCTCTCCGGAACGGCAGGAGAAGCACGGTTGAAACCGAAATCTGCTCCTGGCCGGATTGAGATGTCCCCGCATGAACTGCGGTGATTCTGAATTCCCAGTTGGCGTCCCGGTCGACCCTTACGGCGTCTCCCAAAGAATCCAGGGCTCCCGCAAAGGCCCGGATGGCCTCTTCACGCAAGTCTTCATTGCCGATGAATTCAAGGAGAACCGTCGTTCTAAAAACGGGCGTTTTTTCTGCGGCATCCTTCGGAAACGCGGTTTGCGGGAACAGCGCGATCAAGCAAAAAAAAATTAACAGCCGGAGGATTTGAATATTCAACATAGCGTTAAGATTATAACTCCCACATCAAAAGGCGCTATGAAAATGTACGCAATAAAAAAACCCTCAAACGATTAACATCTAATGTTCGGTACCGGTTCTGCCCAGAACTATTTAAAAAGTTTATCATAACTTGAGTTCTGCAAATTTCATACGGTGTTAAGCAAATGTTGTTGAGGAATTGTGTTTCTGAAATAACGAATCTTTTGGCGGAAACCCTTGAGATGCTTTGGAGCCGACAAGGTAATCAGATTGTAAG
>Ga0209515_10001001_pt1 | contig 48814 bp, 42 predicted proteins | sample Subgroupgradi54m_FD_187454 | JGI IMG/M metagenome (GOLD analysis project Ga0209515, IMG submission 187454) | Subsurface groundwater microbial communities from S. Glens Falls, New York, USA - GMW60B uncontaminated upgradient, 5.4 m (SPAdes)... ... | reverse complement strand
TTCGACGCGGTGGTCCGCATCGACACCCCCGGCGAGGCGGACTACTACCGCCACGGCGGGATCCTGCAGTACGTGCTGCGCAAGATGCTGGAGAGCTGAGGCAGGCCCCCGTCACCCCGGACAGCGCAGCCGCGACACGTCGATTGGCCTCACCGAACGGCTTGACCCTGACACCGTGTCAGGTCCTATACCGGGAGGGGTCATGTTCAGTATCGGAGACTTCGCCAGACACGGCCGCGTGTCGGTACGCATGCTGCGGCACTACGACGCGATCGGGCTTCTGCTGCCGGCGTGCGTGGATCAGGCCACCGGATACCGCTTTTACCGGGCCGACCAGTTGGCCCAGCTGAACCGGATCGTCGCGCTGAAGGACCTCGGCTTCAGCCTGGAGCGGGTCCGGACGATCCTCGGTGAGCAGGTCAACGGCGAGGAGTTGCGCGGCATGCTGCGGCTGCGGCAGGCCGAGCTCACCGCCCAGATCGAAGCCGACACCGCGCGTCTGCGGCAGGTCGAGACGAGGCTCCGGGCGATCGAGGGTGAGGGGCAGATGCCTGCCACCGACGTCCAGCTCAAGACCCTTCCCGCAGCGCGGGTGGCCGAACTGACCGCTACCGCGGGCAGCTACGGACCCGACGACATCACCCCGGTGATCCGGCCGCTCTACGCCGACCTTCTCGACAGGCTGGAACGGGCCGCGGTGGCGGTCACCGGCCCGGCGATCGCGTACTACGAGAACACCCCGGACGGCAGCGTGCTGGTGCACGCCGGACTGCCCGTCGCCGCCGACCCCGGCGACGACCACGACTTCGCCATCGTCGACCTGCCCGCGGTGCGGGAGGCTGCCACCCTGGTGCATCGGGGCTCGATGGACGACGTGATGCCCAGCTACGAGACCCTGGCACGCTGGATCGACGCTGGCGGCTACCGCGCCACGGGGTACGCCCGGGAGTTCTACCTCGCGGCAGCGCCTGACGAGTGCGATGCCTGGGTGACCGAACTGCAGGAGCCGGTCGTACCGGCCTGATCGGGAGACGCCATGGAAGATCTGTGTTACCTGCCGGCGGGGGTGCTGGCAGATCGGCTGCGGCGTCGGGAGCTGACCGCCACCGAGGCACTCAACTCGTGTGTCGAGCGGATCGAGAAGCACAATCCGTCCCTCAACGCGGTCGTCTCCGCGGACTTCGACCGGGCTCGTGAAGCCGCCGTGGCGGCCGACCGGGCGCTGGCGCTTGACGAGACGGTGGGGCCGCTGCACGGCGTCCCCATGATCCTGAAGGACGGGCACGACGTCGCCGGCCTGCGGACCACCGTCGGTACCGAGGTCTTCGACCGTACCCCCGAGCAGGACGGCACGGTCGCCGCCCGGCTCCGGGCAGCCGGCGCGATCATCGTGGGCCACAGCAACGTACCGCCGTTCCTCGCCGACTACCGCACCGACAACCCGATCTTCGGGCGCACCAACAATCCCTGGAATCTCCACCGCACGCCCGGCGGATCCAGCGGCGGTGCCGCGGCCGCGCTCGCGGCGGGGTTGACGCCGGTCGAGGTGGGCTCGGACCTGGCGGGCTCGCTGCGGTTGCCGCCACATTTCTGCGGGGTGTACGGGCTGAAAGCCACCGAGCATCGGGTGCCGACCACCGGGTTCTTCCGTCCCCCGCACGGCACACCCCGGTCGGTGCGGGTGCTGGGCTCACTCGGTCCGATGGCGCGCGATCTGGACGATCTCGAACTCGTCCTGCGGGTGATCGCCGGCCCGGACGGGCAGGACAGCGAGGTACCGCCCGTGCCACTCGGCGCCCGCCAGCGACGTCGGCTGCCCGAGCTGCGGCTGGCAGTGGCTCCGGCACTGCCCGGCACGACCGTGGCGGCAAGCCTGCGAGGCGAGGTCGAGCGGGTGGCGACGCGCGCCTCCGACGCCGGGGCGCGCGTCACGCAGCGACTGCCAGACGTCGACTGGCAGGAGCTACGGCTCTTCGGCGAGCTGCTGACGGCCGTTACCGGGGTGTTCAATCCCGGCGCTCAGCTCAGCGACGAGCACCGGGGCCTGGCCTGGTACCTGGCGGCGCTGGACCGCCGAGACCGGTTCACCGGCGCCTGGGAGGCGTTCTTCGACGGGCAGGACGCACTGATCCTGCCACCGGCGATGACCACCGCGTTCGGCCACGACACCACGGCGGACGCCGAGCAGGGCCACCTGATGGTCTTCGCGAACCTCGCCGGGCTGCCCGCGTTGACCGTGCCCGCCGGCCTCGACGGGGACGGCCTGCCGATCGGCATCCAAATCGTCGGGCCGCGCTGGTCCGAGCTGCGGCTGCTGGACATCGCCGGCGCGCTGGAGGAGGCGGACATCCTGCCGGGATTCACCAGGCCCCCCGGATACTGCCCCAGCGCGCCCAGGACCAGAGACATTTCCGCTGCTCAGGGCTGACGCAGCGCCGACCGTCGATTGGAATACCTGTACTAACCCGTACCGGCCCGGCCAAGGCCGACTTCGTCGGTGGGCTGCGCCGGCAGCGGGCCCGCCGCTCCGGCTTCAACCCATGGGAGTACTGCCGCTGCAGTACCCGGCCGGCCAGGACGCAGCCTCGCTCGGGCGTATCATCGCGGGCTATGTCTCGTCCGTACCAGTTGGCGGTCGACCTCGGTACCTGCAACACGGTCGCCGTGGTCGATCGGGGCGGCGCCATGCCCCGCGCCCTCCTCTTCGACGGGTCTCCGCTGCTGCCGTCGGCGGTGTTCGTCGACGCGGCCGGCACGCTGCACGGGGGCCGCGACGCCGAACGGTTGATGGTGACCGACCCGGCCCGGTTCGAGCCCTACCCGAAGCGCCGCGTCAACGAGGGCACGGTGCTGCTCGGCGACCATGAGGTTGCCGTCACCGACCTGTTGGCCGGCGTGCTGCGGCGGGTCGTGGCCGAGGCCGGGTTGGCCGGGGTACACCCGACCGGCGCCACGGTGCTGACCTGTCCAGCCGACTGGGGACCGCAGCGGCGGGCGGTGTTGCAGCAGGCTGCGGCGGCGGCTGGTCTTGGTCCGGTGGCGCTGCTTGAGGAGCCGGTGGCGGCGGCCCACTACTGCGCGCAGGTGCTGGGCCAGCAGGTGGCCATCGGGCGGTGTGCGGCCGTGTTCGACTTCGGCGGCGGCACGCTCGACGTGACCGTGGTCCAACGGGATCCGGACGGGCTGCGGGTACTGGCCACCGGCGGCCTTGACGACCTGGGCGGCGCGGACGTCGACGCGGCCCTTGTCGGACACCTGGGCCATGTGGTGTCGATGATTGCCGGCTCGGCGTGGAACCGGCTGGTGAACGCCCGCACCACTGGCGAGTTGCGGGACCGGCGCACATTCTGGTCCGAGGTGCGTGCCGCGAAGGAGATGCTGTCGCGGACGGCCTCCGCGCCGGTGCAGGTGCCCGGCACCGACCACTCGGTACACCTGACCCGCGACGAACTGGAGCGGGTGGCCGGGCCGCTTGTCGACCGGGCCGTCGACGAGACCCGTCGCGTCCTGCAGCGGTCCGGCCTCGATCCCGCCCAGCTCGACGCGGTACTCCTGGTCGGCGGATCGAGCCGGCTGCCCATGGTGGCGACCCGGCTGCACGCCCGGCTGGGCATCGCACCGGTCGTGCCGGAGCAGCCGGAACTGCCCGTCGCGCTCGGCGCGTTGCTGCTCGCGAACGCGTCGGCGCAGGTACCGCCGCGGCCCGTACCCCGCGGCGCCGCCCCGCTGGCACCCGCCCCGCCCGCACCCGCCCCGCGGGTGCCCACGCCGCTGGCGCATGCCCAGGCCACACCCACCCCGCTGGCGCATGCCCGGCCCGCACCCACCCCGCTGGCGCATGCCCTACCCGTACCCGCCGGGCGACCTGGCGTGGTCATCGGTCCCGGAGTGACCCTGGTCGGATCGGTGGGCGTCTACGGGGATGCCGATCTGATGCCCCACGCCGACGAACCGGCCTCGCCCGATGAGCCTGACGAGCCGAACGTGCCCGATCAGCGCCGCGCCCTGCGCGCCGCCGCTGCGCGTGGCGCGGCGGCCGGGATCCGTCGCCGGCTCCGGTTCTGGTTCGGCCTGCTGCTTCCGTTCGCAATCATCATGGCCGTTACCCCGTGGGGTCGGGATCTCTACACGAGACTCACCGGTGCCGGGCAGTCCGCCCCGACCGTCAGCCCGGCCCCGAGCACCGGCCCGCGGCTGAGCGTCAGCCCACCATCCGGCCCGGCCAACACCCGCGTCAGCCTGCTCGGCCACGGGTTCCAGCCCGGCGAAGAGGTGAACCTTGCCGACAACGGGCGCCAGTTCCACACCCTGCAGGCGGCAGCGGACGGCACCGTCACCTACTCATTCCAGCCGGGTACGGAGAAGTTCAGTACGCCGGGACCGCAGGTGCTCACAGCCACCGGAAGGCTGAGCGGGCGGGCGGCGCAGACCACGTACCAGTTGACCGCGACCTGACCAGGACCAGTGACGGGACCAGACCACGCCGCTGTCGTCCCTGAGCCTGCCGATCTTCGGGTCGTAGCGTCCAGATAGACATTTCCGCTGCTCAGGGCTGACGTAGCGTCGATTGTCGATTAGAATGTGTGTACTAATCCGCTCGTCGTTCGCCTACCTTTTCGATCACCCGCCCGGTCGAAGGGAGCACCCCTGTGCCCACCGAACCGCTCACGCCCTACGTCACCCTGCTCGGCTTCACCCGCTACGTCACCCGTACCGGCCCGGCCAAGGCCGACTTCGTCGGTGGGCTGCGCCGGCAGCGGGCCCGCCGCTCCGGCTTCAACCCGCACGGCCCACTGGTCAAGGCCCTCAAGTCCGACATCCAGTTCCGCACCTCCGGCAGTTACCTGGCGCACGTCGCCGAGACGGTGCACCCACGCTGGCGCCCGCTGTACGAGGCGCTGGTGCCCGGAGCATCGGCGTACCTGCACTCCCTGGGAGACCTGAACAGCTGCTGGCTGGTGCCGCCGCACGAGTGCCTGGCGATGGTCGGCAACCTCCCGGTAAAGATCAACCCACACTTCGGGCTGCGCTACGACGACGGTCGGGCCGAGGCGGTCCGGCTGCACTTCGACGAGAATCCGCCGACCGACGACTCGGTTGTGGCAACCCTGCACCTGATGGGGCGGCAGATGGACCAGCTCCTGCCCGGCGCCGAGCCGGTCGTGGTCGACGTGCGCCGCGCCGAGGTGCATCGGGCCGCGCCACCGGGCGAGCAGGACCGCTCCGCCCGGGTCGAGCAGTGGCTCACCGGCGAGGCGGTCGCCTTCGCCACCATGTGGAGCACCGCCGCCTGAGCACGGGCCCAACCCTCGCGGGCCGGGCGCCAGCCGGGAACAAGCCGTACGTACGGATTGCAGGCGGCCCGCCCGAACTGTCACGATCGGCTCATGCCCAAGGTGAGCCAGGACCAGCTCGACGCCCGGCGACGCGAGATCCTCGCCGGCGCCCGCGCCTGCTTTGCCCGGCACGGATACGAGGGCGCCACGGTACGCCGGCTCGAAGAGGAGACCGGACTCTCCCGTGGCGCGATCTTCCACCACTTCCGGGACAAGGAGTCCCTCTTCCTCGCCGTCGCCGAGGACGACGCCGCCACGATGGTCGGCATTGTGGCCGAACATGGACTGGTCCAGGTGATGCGCGACCTGCTGGCCCGCACCGACGGCGAGACCGCCGACCCGACACCCGCTCACGGGACAGACCCGACGCCCGCCAACGGGACCCGCACCGAGGCGGACATGGCGGGCTGGCTCGGCACCCAGCTGGAGGTCTCCCGACGGCTGCGCACCGACCCGCAGTTCGCCCGGCGCTGGGCGGTCCGCTCAGCCGCCATCGCCGCAGCCACCCGGAATCGGCTCACCCGCCAGCGCGACGCCGGCGTGCTTCGCGACGACGTACCCGTGGACGTGCTCGCCGTCTTCCTCGAACTCGCCTACGACGGCCTGGTCCGGCGCCTGGCGCTGGGGCACAGCGACACCCAGTTGGAGTCGGTGCTGAACCTGATCGAGGAGACGGTCCGGCGCGCCGAACGGGTTGGCCCCGGCCGCTCGTAGGATCTGCAGGCATGGACCTTCGCCTGACCGACCGGGTGTACGTGCTGACCGGCGCCTCGCGCGGGCTGGGCTTCGCCACCGCACAGTGCCTGGTCGGCGAAGGGGCGAAGGTCGTACTGTCGTCGCGGGCCCAGGAGAACGTGACGGCAGCGGTGGACTCCCTCGGCGGCCCCGGACACGCCACCGGGCTCACCGCCGACCTGGCCGACCCGGCCACCCCGCAGCGCCTCGTGCAGCTCGCGCTCGACCGGTACGGCCGGCTCGACGGGGCACTGGTGTCGGTCGGTGGACCACCCCGGGGTACCGCGCTGCAGGCCACCGATGAGCAGTGGCGCGCCGCGTTCGAGACGGTCTTCCTCGGCGCCGTACGGGCAGCGCGCACCGTGGCGGCGCAGCTGACCGCCGGTGGAGTGATCGGCTTCGTCCTCTCCAGCTCGGCGCGTACCCCGATCGAGGGCCTCGGGATCTCCAACGGGCTGCGGCCGGGTCTGCTCGGGGTGGCCAAGGACCTGGCGGACGAGCTCGGCCCGCGCGGCATCCGGGTGCTGAGCCTGCTGCCGGGCCGGATCATGACCGATCGCAGCCGTGAACTCTTCGCCGCCACCGCAGATCCCGACGCGGCACGCACGGCAGTCGAGGCGGCGATCCCGCTGCGCCGCCTCGGCGAACCCGAGGAGTTCGGCCGGGTCGCGGCGTACCTGCTCTCCCCCGCCGCGAGCTACCTGACCGGACTCGCCGTACCCGTCGACGGCGGCGCGATCCGCAGCCTCTGATCGTCACCCGGTCCTGGTGGGAGTCGCGGCGGCAGTGGGCGCGCCGGGCCTGGTGATCGGTACGCAGTTGCCGGTCTTGTAGGTGCCGTTGCTGTCCGGCACGAGCCGGTGGGTCGCGGTGGCGATGCGGGCGCAGACCTTCTTCGCGGTGGCGCCGATCGCCTTGAAGTCGTTGCTGCTGGCCAGGCGCACCGACGGGTTCTGGTCCTCCACGTACCACAGGCCGGGCGCCGAATTCTGCACACCCATGCTCATGTCGGCCGGGGTCGTCCCGTCGCCGCCGTAGATGTGCAGGTGGTAGCCGCCACTGACGTTGGGCGACGCACCGGCGAAGTTCGCCTGGTACTCGATGGTGATCTTGTTGCCATCGAAGGTGGCCTTCGTGAGGCAGACCCACCGCGGGTTGCTCTGGATCTCGGGAGTGCACTGCTCATCCGGGGGCAGGGCCGACGCGGCACTGGCCGGGGCATTGTTCGGCGCGGCACTCCCCTTGTCCCCGCTGTCCGCGGTGGGGCTCTGTGAGGCAGACGTCGCCCGGCCGGTGAAGTCGGCGCTGGCCAGCACGATCCCCCCGCCGATGAGCAGGGCCACCACCGCAGCAGCGGCGGTCACGAGCATCGCCTTGCGCCGGCGTACCCCGTCCGGTGCCGACGGCGCGCCGCCGCCCGCGGAGTACGCCTGCGGAGCCTGTCCGACGGCCGGGGGGTATGCGGCCGCCGGGACTCCTACGGCGACCGGTACGGCCGCCCGGCCGGGCCTGATCGGCGGGGGCTGCGGCGGCGCCCCGACCGGCGGTGCCGACACCGGCGCACCCGGGTACGGCGCCGCGGACACCGGCGTACCCAGGTACGGCGCCGCGGAGACCGGCGTACCCGGATAGGGCGACGCCGACACGGGCGACCCGGCAGGCGGCGCCGGAGCGGGCAACGCCGCGAGCGAGGCGCTCGCGAGCCAGGCCGCGCCGAGCGCGACCGCGTGCTTGGGGTGGGCGTCGACGGCAACCGGACGGCCGAGCTCGGCACCGACCAGCTGGGCCACGATCGGCATCCGCGACGACCCGCCGACGAGCAGCACCGAGTGCAGCTGTTCGGCAGTCACGCCAGCGGACTGGATGGCCCGCTTCAGCGCCTCGATCGAGCCCTGCAACGCCGGCCGTACCATCGCCTCCAACTCGCCCCGGGTGAGGCGGATCTCGGTGGAGACCTTGGGCAACAGCACCGGGATGGAGACGTCGGTGTCGGCGGAGAGCGCCTCCTTGGCCTGCACGCACTCGTCCCTGAGCCGGGCCACCGCGGCGATCACCAACGGGTCGTCCTCGTCGAGCTCGGCCAGGGTGCTGCCGAGGGCACGGCTGACATGACTGAAGACCGCCGCGTCGATGTCGATGCCGCCGAGGCGTTCGATGCCCTCGGGCTGTCCGAGGATCTCGAAACCGGTCTGCGTCTTGCGCAGTACGGCCGCGTCGAAAGTACCGCCGCCCAGGTCGTACACGGCGACGATGGCACCCGGCTCGACCCGTTGCTGCTGGGCGTAGAAGACCGCCGCAGCCTCGGGCTCGGTCGTGTAACTCACCGGCTGGTCCAGGCCGGCCATCCGTACCGCCTGGCGCAGCAGGTCGGTCTTGTACGGGCCCCAGTTGGCCGGATGGCAGACACAGATCGCCGACGCCGGGCCGCCCTCACGGCTGGCCACCTCGTCGATCACCGAACGCAGCAGCCGGGCCATCAGTGCATCAGCCGAGTACGGCACTCCGCCGAGCAGCAGCGGCGTGGTGTCACCGAGCCGCCGCTTGAACTCGCGCGCCACCCGCTGCGGTTCGCTGAGTCCACGGCGGTTCGCCGCCTCACCGGTCAGAAACGTCTCGTCCTCGCGCAGCAGTACCACGGACGGGATGGCGGCGACCCGGCTACCGAGTGACACGATTTCGGCGTGGCCGTCGCGCCACGTCGAGATGGCCGTGAAGGTCGTTCCGAGGTCGACACCGAGTGCATACATCAGTACTGCTCCATTGGTCGTGATCTACAAGAACGTGCCGTGCCTGCCGCCAGTCTCCCCTCCCCGGGCAAGTGCTGACAGCATCCCCTCGCAGGACCGGATGGCGACCCGCGCCGCCACCACCATCTCGTGCGTGGTCAACGGGTTCTCCGCCCGGCGCTGCCAGCGGGCCAGCGCCAGCGCCGCGGCCGAGGCCAGCTCGGCGGGCCCCGCCTGCGGGGCAAGCCGCAGCCGTACATGCGCCGCGCCGCCGACGCCGCCGATCACGTACTCCAACTCCTCGATGACCTCCGGCTTGGCACTGATCCAGCCGGCCCGCAACGACGACAGCACCCGCAGCTCGTCGAAGGGGTGCGCGGAGGCGATGATCTGTTCAACCTCGGCCGCGACGACGTCACTGCCCGGCCGCCGCGCGGTACGGCAGAGTGCGCCCAGGGCCAGCAGTGCGGACCGGCTCTTGAGGACATCACGGCGCTCGAAGAAGAGCGAGTGCAGCACGTCCTGCAGCTCCCGGATCCCGCTCTGCCCGGCCAGTTCGCGGGCCAGCTCGGAGGCGGTCGAGGCGACCCCGCGACGCAGCAGGTCGGCCGCGAGCCGGACCCCGAACAGCCCGAGCCGGACCAACAGCTCCTCGCGCTCGATCGAGGTCAGGCCGAGCTCGGGCATCCGGGTGCTGAAGCGGTCCGCTGACAGCAGCAGGACGTCGGCCTCTGCGGCGGGTACCGCGGCGACGTGGCGCAGCTGCCGTACCTCGTTCTCGGTCAGCGTCACCGCGGTCTCGGCGAGCAGCCCGGCCACCGGTACCACGGTCTGCACCACTCGCCGGATGTTGGGATCGGTGCCGAGCCGGGCCGCGACGCAGCGCGCCGACGCCATCGAGTCGAGCCGACCGACCGCGATCTCGTCGGCGCGCGAGAGCACCCCGATGGCGTTCACCGGGTTGGGCCGGGAGACCTCGACGTCATGGAACGCCCGCAGGAACTCCACATCGCCGGCGTGCGCGTGCCGCATCAGGTACAGCACCGCGTCAGCGGGAGTCTCCTCGTCCTCGGGGACGAGCAGCTCCCAGGCGCGTCGCGATACCTGCTCGGAGAGCGACCCGATCCCCGGAGTGTCGATCAGTGTCGCGGTCCGCAGGGTCTGTGACGGCCAGGTCACCACCATCCGCTCCACGTCATCGGGGCGCAGGCCGCCGAGGTCGACCTCGAGCGCACCAGCGGAACGGGTGAAGCGCGCCTGGCGCGCAGCTGCGTGCTTCGGGTGCAGCAGTACCTGGTACGTGTGGCCGTCGGAGTACCAGGTGACGATGCGGGTGCACTCCCGGGTATCGGTCGGCGCGAGCCGTTCCCCGACCAGCGCGTTGAGCAGGGTGGACTTGCCGGCCTTCACCCGCCCGGCCACCGCCACCCGTAACGGCTCGTCGAACCGGTCGTGTACCGCGGCCAGCCGCGCCTCGTGCGGTGTCCCCCGGTACACCTGCATGGCCCGGTGCAGCACCGCGCGGGTACGGTCGACCAGGCTCATCCCGGCACCCTCGATCGGGCCGCGGCTCATCGGGTCACCGCCACGGCCCGCTGCCGGAGCTCGCCGAGGCGGGCCAGCCCGACGTCGAGCTCCGCCAGCCGGGTCACCTGTTGAGCCCCGGTGAGCTGCACCGCCTGCCGAGCAGCGGTGTGCGCCTGCGCGGTGCAACGATGCAGCTCGGCAGCGATCGTGCGGTACTGCTCACCCCACTGGTGCTGGAGCCGGCGCAGCGTCTCGCCCGAGTTCCTGCCGATCACGACCCGGGCCTCGTCGCAGTACCGGCGGATGGCGTTCTTCGCCTGGGCCCGGCGCTGATCGAGCTGGCGCAGTTTCTCGTCATGCGGGCCGTCGCGCCCCATCACCAGCGAGTTGCCGGCGCTGAGCGGGCCGAGCACGATACCGGCGCTGAGCGGGCCGAGCACGATACCGGCGACACTGCCCAGCGTCGTGAAGATCGGGCCACCGTCCGAGGCGCTGCGCAGTGCCGCCACCGCCGACCCCCCTGCGGCGACCCCGCCGAGCAGCTGACTGAAGGCCGGGTCCAAGAAGTCGGTGGCCTCGGCCCGGAAATGCTGCGCCACCTCCCCGATCAGCGCATCGGCCCGCTGCCGCAGCAGGGCGTGGTTCTCCAGCAGCTCGCGGGATACCCGGGACTGCAGCCACGGCGGCAGCTGCGGCCAGGCCTCGACCGGGTCAACATCGCAGAGGGTCTCATCGGCCTCACCCACGACGCAGCGGATCCGGTTGCCCAGATCCTGGTCGAGCTCCGCGGCCAGACCGGCGACACCGTCGACCAGGGCCCGGTGCCAACGCGCCGCCGGTGTCGCCAACGCCGCGATCCGTTGCGTCGCTGCGGCGAGGTCGGACAACACCTGATCGGCCGTCGCCGGATCGCGCAGGGCCGTCCGCTCGGCCGCCAATTGCCGGATGAGCTGGTCGCAGGCTGCCTCGACCTCGGCCGCCGCCTTGCCTGCCGCCCGGCTTGTCGCGGAGCCGGTCACCTGCTCGGTGACGAAACGCACCAGTTCGGCAAAGCCCGACTCCGCATCCACCGGGGTGTCGGCCACGGTCGTCGCGTGCCGGCGCAGTACCGACGAGACAGCGATCAGCGGGATGTCGGCCGGCTTTCGAAGGTGTTCGGCATCGAGGTCGCGGACCATGCGCCAGCCTGGGAAGAAGTCGGTCTTGGTAAGGACGCAGGCCACCGTGTCGCACGCGCTACGCGCCCGGTGCAGGAAGTCCAGTTCGCTGCGGGTGAGCTCCTGCGCGGCGTCGGTCACGAAGAGTACGGCGTCAGCCAGGGCGAGCGCGGCGAGGCTGGCGGCCCCGTGGGCCGAGGCGAGCCCACCGACCCCCGGGGTGTCGACGATGACGAGCCCGTCGGCGAGTAGCTCGTGCGGGACCTGGATCTCGACACCAACCACCCGCTGCTGTGGGTCAGCGGTCCCGACCCGGCCCTGGCCACCCTCGACGACGAAGCCACGGACCTGGTCGATTCCGATCGGCTCCCGGCGCGGCGGCTCGCCGTCGACGAGCAGGTCTGCGCGGAGCACCGGTCCGTCCCGCACATAGGTGGGCACCGCGGTCGCGATGTCGTCGTCGACCGGGCAGACCGCCGCCCCGACCAGAGCGTTGACGAGGGAGCTCTTGCCCTGCTTGAACTCGCCCACCACGACGAGATGGGCGAGGGGACCGACGAGCCGTCGCTGCGCCGCGGCAAGGCGCTCGGCAAGGTCCGGCCGCCGGTGCGCACGGCACGCCTGCGACGCCAGTTCGAGCAACGCGGTCGCCTGCTCTGCCGCGCCACGCTGCGAAGCCAGGGGTCCCGCTGCCATGATCGTCCCCAATGGTCCGTGTCCCGTCCACCCGCGCAACCGCCGGAAGGCCCGCATCCGCTGCCTACGAGCTTCGAGGCTCGATGGCTCATTCTCCACCGGACGTACCACTATCCACAGAGGACAGATCAGTGCGGCCCCGATCCCGCCTCCGGTGCGGGGTACTCGACGTAGCCGGTGGACGGCACCACGACCGGCCCGCCGCCGATCTCCCCGGCGAACGGGCGCGGTGACTCGGCGACCGCGAACTGGGTGCGGTACAACTCCGAGTAGAGCCCGCCGGCCAGGACCAGCTCCTCGTGGGTACCCCGTTCGACGATCCGCCCGGAGTCCAGCACCAGGATCTGGTCAGCGTCGCGCACGGTCGACAGCCGGTGCGCGATGACCAGGGCGGTACGCCCGGCGAGCGCCTCGGCCAGCGCCCGCTGCACCGCGGCTTCGGACTCCGAGTCCAGATGTGCGGTCGCCTCGTCCAGGATCACGATCGACGGCGCCTTGAGCAGCAGCCGGGCGATGGCGATGCGCTGCTTCTCCCCACCGGAGAAGCGGTAGCCGCGCTCACCGACCATGGTCTCCAAGCCGTCCGGGAGCGACCGGACCAGCTCGCCGACCTGGGCCCGCTCCAACGCGGTCAACAGCTCCGCGTCGGTGGCCTGCGGCGCGGCGTAGCGCAGGTTTTCGGCGAGGGTCTCGTGGAACAGGTGCGAGTCCTGGGTGACCACGCCGATCGTGTCGCGTAGCGACTGCAGCGCAGCGTCGCGCACGTCGATGCCGCCCACCAGGACGGCGCCCTCGGTCACGTCGTACACCCGGGGCAGCAGCATCGCCGTGGTGGACTTGCCCGCGCCGGAAGGACCGACCAGGGCCACCAACTGTCCAGGGTGGACGGTGAAGGAGACCCCACGGAGTACCGGCTCGGTGACCGTACGGTCCAGCGTGGCCACATCCTCCAGCGAGGCGAGCGACACCTCCGCGGCGCTCGGGTACCGGAAGTGCACATCGCGGAACTCGATCAGCCCCGCGCCGGCCGGCACAGTACGCGGATCCGGGGCCTCAGCGATCCCGGGGGCCAGGTCGAGCACCTCGAAGACCCGCTCGAACGAGACGAGTGCGCTCATGACGTCGATTCGGACATTCGACAACGCGGTCAACGGGCCGTACAGCCGGGTCAGCAGCAGCGCCAGGGTCACCACGGTCCCCGCGCTGAGCTGGCCGTGCACCGCGAGCCAGCCGCCCATCCCGTAGGTCAGTGCCTGGGCCAGCGAGGCGACGAGCAGCATCGCCACGAAGAAGGCGCGGCCGTACATCGCCGACACCACGCCGATATCGCGCACCCGCGCGGCCCGGCCGGCGAAACGCTCCGCCTCCACCTCAGGCCGGCCGAAGAGCTTGACCAGCAACGCGCCGGACACCCCGAATCGCTCCGTCATGGTGGCGTTCATCTTCGCGTCGAGCTGGTACGCCTCACGGGTCATGTCGGCGAGTTTGCGGCCCACCCGCCGCGCCGGAACGATGAAGACCGGCAGCAGGACCAGCGAGATCGCGGTGATCTGCCACGAGAGGGTGAACATCACCGCAGCCGTGAGCGAGAGCTGGATCGCATTGCTCACTACGCCGGACAGCGTCGACGTGAACGCCCGCTGCGCACCGATCACGTCATTGTTGAGCCGGCTGACCAGGGCACCGGTCTGGGTACGGGTGAAGAACTGCAGCGGCATCTGCTGCACATGGTCGTACACCTTGCGGCGCAGGTCGAGGATGATGCCTTCGCCGATACGGGCCGAGTACCACCGCTGGACCAGGGAGAGCAGCGCGTCGGCGATGGCCAGTGCCGCGATGAACAGTGCGGTGCGCACCACCGCACCGGCCGCGCCCGGCCCACCGCGGGTGATGTCGTTGATGACGCCACCGGCGAGCACCGGTGTCGCCACACCGAACCCGGCGTCGAGGATCACCGCGAGCAGGAACACCGAGATCTCGCGCCGGTACGGCCGGGCGAACGCGAGCACCCGCCGGGCGGTTTCCCGCCCCACCTTCCGGCCGGAGAGGTCAGCGTCGCGCCGCATCGAGCGCAGCATCTCCCAGCCGGCCATGCCGCCCATCGGGCCGGTCATGGTGTGGCTGTCCGTTGACGACCGCGCTGGTCTGCGCTCACGCCGAACACCTCCGCCTTCGTCGCAACCGGCACCAGTGTTGCGGACTTCCGCCGCTGCGGCCACTTCCCGAATCCTGGCGCCCAGCGGTTGCCATGGCGGCAGCTCGCCACCAAGATCCTGAAAGTCTGGGTGGGCTACTCGCCGATGCCGGCGAGGTCGCGAATCCGGCGCAGCTGGGCGGCCCGCTCGGCCGCCTCCTGCTCGGCGAAGCTGCGCCCCGCAGCGCCGGCGAGCAATGCCTTGATCTCCACGACGGCGTCACGGTTCGCGCTGAGGATCGCGGCGGTCAGGTCGGCCACCGCGGCGTCGAGCTCGGCCCGTCCGACCACGAGATTCGCCAGTCCGATCCGCTCGGCTTCGGCAGCGGACACCCGGCGTCCGGTCGCGCAGATCTCCAATGCCCGCGCGTACCCGACGAGCTCCACGATGCGTTTCGTTCCGCCGAGGTCCGGTACCAGACCGAGCTTGACCTCCGCCATGCAGAGTTGCGCATCATCGGCGAGCACCCGCAGGTCGCAGGCGAGGGCCAGCTGGAACCCCGCCCCGATGGCGTACCCCTGCACGGCGGCGACGGTGATGAGGTCCGGTCTGCGCAGCCAGGAGAACGCCTCCTGGAACTCGGCGATGCGTTGTTCGGCCCACTGCGGCTCAGCCGTAGCGAGCTGAGCTAAGAGCGGAGCCTGCCCGGCCGGACCGGGGGCAGATCCCGACCCGGCCGCGGACGCCGACGGCGAATCCTGCCCGCCGCCGACGTCCAAGCCTGCCGAGAAGGCCCGACCCTCGCTGCAGACCACGACGACGCGCACCTCGCCGGGCAGATCCCGGCCGAACTCGCGAAGCGCTGCCCACATCGTGGGAGTCTGCGCATTCAGAACCTCGGGCCGGCACAACGTGACCGTCGCGACCGGACCCTGGCGATCGAGCCGAACACCAGGCGGCGTAGCGCTGGACGCCTGGGCGTCGCTGGGCAACGCCGGCTGGGTCACGCCTTCTTCCGCCGCCGAGCGCCGCCGCGCTGGCGCAGCTGCACGCCCGACTCGGTCAGCACACGGTGGACGAAGCCGTACGAACGCCCGGTCGACGCGGCCAGTGCCCGAATGCTCTCGCCGCCGGTGTAGCGCTTCACGAGATCCTTGGCGAGCGTCTGGCGTTCGGCCCCGACGATCCTGCGACCCTTCTCCGTGCTGGTGGTGGCGGTGGCTGCCATATTGATTCCTCACGTCCCAGACTGAGCGATTGGTTGCGGTCTCACCTATTAGACCAACTCCGTCGATCATGCGCCACCTCTCGACATGACGCCAACCGACACGCACAGCGTTATCAGCTACCCGATAGCGTGATGGGCCGTGAGCGCGAGGAGCGCAGCGAAGCAAGCCCCGCAGCCGCGAACAGAGGAGTTCCGTGAGCGCGAGGAGCGCAGCGAAGCAAGCCCCGCAGCCGCGAACAGCTGGAGCACCGGTGACCCGTGAATGGCGCGACGCCGTCGGATGGAGTGTGCTGGCCGTCGCCGGGCTGGGTCTGACCGCGCTTGCCGTACGGGGCGGCGCACAGCTCGGTACCGCTGGCGCACCGTTCCTGGGCAGCTACCGGCTGCAGCTCGGCCCGGGCACCCTGCTGGCGCCGGTGGTCGCGACGGTGGTACTGCTGGTCGCGGCGCGGGGCTGGCTGGAACGGGCGCCATGGAGGGTGGTGCTGCTGTGGGGGTACGGGGCGACGCTCGGCTGGGCGCTGTCGCTCGCGGTGGCCGACGGCGCATCCGGGCTCACCCGCGCGCTCGGCTCACCGGACGAGTACCCGGCTGACCTCGCTGCCGTGGGTGACGACCCGCACCATTTCATCCTGCACTTCACCTCGGACGCCACCGGGCTCTCGGTGGCCACCCGGGGCCACCCGCCGGCGCCGGTGCTGCTGCTGTGGGGGTTGCAGCGGCTCGGGGTCACCAGCCACCTCGCGCTCGGCGTGCTGCTCACCGCGGTCGGCGCGCTCACGGTGCCGCTCGTGCTGGCCGCGGTACGTGGCGTGTGTGGCGAGACGCCGGCCCGGCGGTACCTGCCGGTACTCGCGCTGGCGCCCTATGCGGTATGGACCGCGGTGAGCATGGACGCGGTCGTGGCGGTGTTGGGCGCGGCGATGGTCGCGGCGGGGGTACGCGCCAGTGCCCGTGAGCGCACCGGCTGGGCCGCCACCGGCTGGGCCGGCGTGGCCGGGCTGCTCGCCGGGGTGGCGGCACTCTTCTCGTACGCCGTGCCGTGGCTGGGCCTGTCGTTGGCGCTGCTGTACTTCGCCCGACGCCGCGCATTTCTCAACGTGGCCAGCGGGCTCGCAGCGCTGCTGCCGCTACTCGCCGCCTCGTTGCTGGGCTTCTCCTGGGCCGACGGGCTCTCGGTGGCGCACGCCGACTGGGCAGCCCGGGTCTCCCCGAACCGCTCGGTGCTGTGGTGGAGCGGAATCAGCCTGGTGGTGCTGCTGCTCGCCGCTGGGCCGCCGCTCTTCGCGAGCCTGCGCAAGGTACGCAACACCCCGGGCTGGCCGTTCCTGGTCGGCGCCGGCATCGCGGTGCTCTTCTCGCTCGTCGCCGGGCTGGCCCGGGGCGGGGTGGAGCACGGCTGGCTGCCGTTCTTCCCGTGGCTCACCGTGGCCGCGGTGGCGCCCGAACGGCAGGCGGGCGAGGCGGTACCGGCGCCGCTGCTGCTGGCCGGGTTGGGCGCACTGGTCGCGCTGGTGGTCGAGGCGGTGCTGGTCACACCCTGGTGAGCGCTACGCCGGCTCAGGCCAGCTCGACCAGCTCCAGCAGGTCGTCGCTCCAGGCGTCCTCGTCCCCGTCGGGGAGCAGGATCGCCCGGTCCGGCTTGAGCGCGCTCACCGCGCCCGGGTCGTGGGTGACCAGCACGATCGCGCCGGGGTACCGGGCGATCGCGTCGAGCACCTGCTCCCGGCTGACCGGGTCCAGGTTGTTCGTCGGCTCGTCGAGCAGCAGCACGTTCGCGCCCGAGCAGACCAGGGTGGCCAGCGCGAGCCGGGTCTTCTCCCCGCCGGAGAGCACCCCGGCCGGCTTGTCCACGTCCTCGCCGCTGAAGAGGAACGCGCCCAGGACCGCACGGAGCTCGGTGTCGGTCAGTCCGGAGCCGTACTGCGAGGCAGCGGAACGCATGTGCTCCAGAATGGTCCGCTCGACATCGAGCGTCTCGTGCTCCTGGGCGTAGTACCCCAGCCGCAGGCCGTGTCCGGCGAGGACCTCGCCGGTGTCCGGCGGCAGCACCCCGGCGAGCATCCGCAGCAGCGTGGTCTTGCCGGCGCCGTTGAGCCCGAGCACCGCGACCCGCGAACCCCGGTCAACCGCCACGTCGACATCGCAGAAGATCTCCAGCGACCCGTACGACTTGGAGAGCCCCTGCGCGGTGAGCGGGGTCCGGCCGCACGCCGCCGGTGTCGGGAAACGCACCTTGACCGTCTTGTCGGCGACCCGCTGCTCCGCGGCACCGGCGAGCAGCTTCTCCGCGCGGCGGGCCATGTTCTGGGCGGCCACCGCCTTGGTCGCCTTGGCCCGCATCTTGTCCGCCTGCAGCTGCAGTGCGCCGGCCTTCTTCTCGGCGTTGGCGCGTTCGCGGCGCCGCCTGCGCTCGTCGGTCTCGCGCTGTTCCAGGTACGCCTTCCAGCCCAGGCTGTACATGTCCACAGTGGACCGGTTGGCGTCGAGGAACCACACCTTGTTCACCACGGACTGCAGCAGCCCGGCGTCGTGGCTGATCACGACCAGCCCGCCCGCATGGCCAGCGAGGAATCCGCGCAGCCACGTGATCGAGTCGGCGTCGAGGTGGTTCGTCGGCTCGTCGAGCAGGAGTGTCCCGCCGCCGGTGGCGGCGGCATCCCGGAAGAGGATCCGGGCCAGTTCGATCCGGCGCCGCTGGCCGCCGGAGAGCGTACCCAGGGACTGTGCCAGCACCCGGTCCGGCAGCCCGAGATTGCTGCAGATGCGGGCGGCTTCAGCTTCGGCGGCGTACCCGCCCAGGGCCGCGAAGTGCTCCTCGACGCTGCCGTACCGGCGGATCAGCCGATCGTCGGCCTGCTCGGCCAGCTGGACCTCCAGCTGCCGCAGCTCCGCGAGCATGGTGTCCAGGCCCCGAGCGGAGAGCACCCGGTCCCGGGCGGTGACCTCCAGGTCGCCGGTACGCGGGTCCTGCGGCAGGTACCCGACGGGGCCCCGGGCGTCGATCCGCCCGGCGTAGGGCTGTCCCTCGCCGGCCAGCACCTTCAGCGTGGTGGTCTTGCCCGCGCCGTTACGGCCGACCAGCCCGATCCGGTCACCGGGCTGCACCCGCAGGGTGGCCTCGGACAGCAGGATGCGGGAGCCGGCGCGCAGCTCCAGGTCGGTAGCAGTGATCATTAGGATTGCGAGTGTACCGGCCGGGCAGCTCCCCGCCCGAGGGTGGCTTTGCCGGTGCGACCAGGGTCACGGTGGAGCAGGCCCCGCCGGAGTTCCCGGCTGGCCGGCGAGGTGGATCCGGACGGCTCGCGCGGCCCGCACGGCCGCCTCCAGTACCGCGTGCCTGGGATCGGGTACCTCCAGAAATCGCCCCGCCCGCAGCGACGCCAGCGGGGCGAGCCTGGGGTCGGCGAGCACCTCGTCGACCAGACGCCGGTCTCCCCCGGTCACCAGCGCGGCAAGCGAGGCCCGCTGCGGCAGCAGCAGCCGGACCGCCAGGTCGGCTGCAGAGTCCGCCAGAGCCCGCGCCTGGTTCTCCCGCCGCCGCGCGAAGCGTTGCTGGGACTGCCCGCCCGCGGCCGTCCGGCCCTGGACGTACCGGCTGTCCACTTTGGACGCCACGAGGGCGGTTCCCTCGGCGACTCCCACGCCGTACCCGCCACGGCGTACCAGCAGCAGGCCGAGCCGGCGGGGCACGGTGGCTGCCGCAACCAGCTGGGCGACCTCGTCGGCCGGCCCCACCCCTGGCGGGGAGTACAGCCGGGCGGACTCGCCGTCAGCCGCCCGCAGCCACAGCGCCGCGCCCTCGGCGGCCGGATCCCCGGCCACTGCCGGATCCCGGGCCACTGCCGCATAGCCGCCGTGCCGCTCGGCAAAGCCGGCAAGCCATCGTTCAAGACGCTCCGGGTCGACCTCGACCCAGCGCCCGCCGCCCGCCGCTGGCCTGCTCACCATTGCTCGACCGTAGCCGGCGCCGCGCCGGCCTCGGCCGGGATTCCGGTTGTCGCCGTCACGGCGCAGGCCATGGCCGGCGACCGGGACCGGGCGATCGAGGCCGGCTTCGACCACTACCTGACGATGCCGATCAACCCGAGGACCTTTGCCATCGACATCGACAGTTGGCTACCGGTATGACCGACATCGGCACAGCCCCACCCAGCCGTGCACCCCAGCGACACCAGGGGCGCAACCAGGGGGGCTGACAATGTGCGTATTCTTCGATACCTTGGGTCAACTTTTCGGCTCTTACCCTCGGGAGCACGGGTGGCGCGCGGCCCCGCCGCGGTGGCGGCGCTTGCCGTCACCGCTGTCCTACTCTTGTCCGCTTCGGCGTCTGGCGCGCCGTCGGACCCCCGCTCGCCCGGGCCGCCGAATACTCTCGCCGCGGCTGCGCCGGGCAGCGCGAGCGCCCGGCCGTCCCCGTCGGTCTCGCCATCGCGGCCCTCCGGGAGCCCGTCGCCGTCGCCCACCGCGACCCCACCCGGCCCGGGTGCGCAGAGTTATGACGTCCGGCCTCCCGGGCCGAGGTACGGGGCGTACGGCTCGCTCAGGACGACCGGTTCCACCACGGTCGCACTGACCTTTGACGACGGCCCGGACCCGGTCAACACCCCGGCGCTGCTGGACCTGCTCCAGCAGTACAACATCAAGGCGACCTTCTGCGTCGTCGGCTTCCGCGCGCGCGACCGGCCGGACCTGATCCGCCGCATCGCCGCCGAGGGGCACTCCCTGTGCAACCACTCCTGGCAGCACCTCACGGATCTCAGCCAGCGGACAGTTGACTACATCAACTGGGATCTCCTGAACACGATCTATGCGATCCACAGCGCAGCGCCCAACGCACCGGTCAGGTACTTCCGCGCCCCGGGCGGCAACTTCACCCCCGCGCTGATCGCGATGGCCCAGAAATTCGGAATGTCGCCGATCTACTGGGACGTGGACCCACGCGACTGGGACCACACCGACGGGTACGGCGACGCCCACATCAACCGGGTCATCGGAGCCGTGCAGTACCAGTGCAGGCAGGGATCGATCGTGCTGTCCCACGACAACGGGCAGCCGAACACCGTCGAGGCCTACCGGGTACTGCTGCCCTGGCTGAAGGCCCGCTACACCCTCGTCCCGTTGCTGTGAGCGGGGTCCGGGTGAACGGGCGCCCGATGGACGCCGACGTAGAAGGCCATGCCAGTCCCGTATTGCTCGATGATCAGCCGGGCAGCATGGTGCTGGTGGGGCCGGGCGGGGTTCGCGCTCAGACGTTGAAGCCGAGCGCCCGCAGTTGCTCGCGGCCCTCTTCGGTGATCTTGTCCGGCCCCCATGGTGGCAGCCAGACCCAGTTGATCCGGAAGTCGTTGACCAGTCCGCCGCCCGGGCCGGTGGTGAGCGCCTGGCGGGTCTGATCCTCGATCACATCGGTCAGCGGGCAGGCGGCCGAGGTGAGCGTCATGTCCAGGGTCGCCACGTTGTCGTCGTCGACGTGCACGCCGTACACCAGACCCAGGTCCACCACGTTGATGCCCAACTCCGGGTCGACGACGTCGCGCATCGCCTCCTCGACGTCAGCGAGCGCCGCCTTGCTGGCGGACGGCGACACCGCACCGCCGGCCGGGGCCGCCTCAGCCGTCACGGCCTCAGCCGTCACCGCCTCAGCCGTCACCGCCTCAGCCGTCACCGCCTCAGCCGTCACCGCCTCAGACAGGGCCGTACCGGCCTGCGGGGTCGAAACCTCGCTCATGTCGTACCTCCCACCGTCGTCGTACTCCCTGGGGCCGTGCCGCTCTCCGCGGCCCGGACCAGCGCGTCCTTGAACGCCATCCAGGCCAACAACGCGCACTTGACCCGGGCCGGGTACCGCGCCACGCCGGCGAAGGCCACCGCGTCGCCGAGCATCTCCTCGTCCGGCTGGACCTGGCCACGGCCGGCCATCAGCGTGGCGAACGCCTCGTGGCGGGCCAGCGCCTGCGGCACGGTCAGGCCGAGCATCAGGTCGTGCAGCACGCTCGCCGACGCCTGGCTGATCGAGCAGCCCGCGCCGTCGTAGGAGACGTCGGCCACCACCGCAGCGCCGCCGTCGCCACCAACGCCGAGGTCGATCCGCAGCGTCACCTCGTCGCCGCAGGTCGGGTTCACGTGGTGCGCCTCGACGGCGTACGGCTCGCGCAGGCCACGGCCGTGCGGGTGCTTGTAGTGGTCCAGGATGATCTCCTGGTACAGCTGGTCCTGCATCAGCCGAAGACCTTCCGCACCTTGTCCAGCCCCCGTACCAGCGCGTCGATCTCGTCGGTCGTGGTGTAGAGGTAGAACGACGCGCGGGTCATCGCCGGCACCCCGAAGCGCACGCAGGTCGGACGCGCGCAGTGGTGGCCCACCCGCACCTCGACCCCCTCGGCATCGAGGATCTGCCCCACGTCGTGCGGGTGTATGTCGCCCAGTGCGAACGAGATGGTGCCACCCCGACCGACCGGCACCTCCGGGCCGAAGATCCGCAGACCGGGCACAGTGGACAGTGCATCGAGGGCGTACGCGGTGAGCTCCTTCTCGTGCCGCGCAACGACGTCCATGCCGATCGTGCCGAGATAGTCCACGGCGGCACCCAGCCCGACCGCTTCCGCGATTGCCGGGGTACCCGCCTCGAAACGCATCGGCGGCAGCGCGTACGTCGACCCGGTCATCGCCACGGTCTCGATCATCGAGCCGCCGCCGAGGAACGGCGGCATCGCGGTGAGCAGCTCGTAGCGCCCCCACAGCGCACCGATGCCGGTCGGGGCGCACATCTTGTGCCCGGTGAAGGCGATGAAGTCGACCCCCAACGCGGCCACGTCGACCGGCAGGTGCGGCACCGACTGCGACGCGTCCAGCAGCACCAGCGCACCCACCGCGTGGGCCCGGGCCACGATCCGCGCGGTCGGGTTGATCGTGCCCAGCACGTTGGAGACGTGCACGTACGACACCAACCGGGTGCGCTCGTTGATGAGATCGTCCACATCGGACTCGTCGAGCCGGCCGGCGTCGGTGATCCCGAACCAACGCAGCGTCGCGCCGGTGCGCTGGCACAGCAGCTGCCAGGGCACGATGTTCGAGTGGTGCTCCATCTCGGAGATCACGATCTCGTCGCCCGGCCCGAGTCGCAACCGTGGGTCGTCAGCGGTCCCGGAGAAGGCGTGCCCGACCAGGTTGATCGCCTCGGTGGAGTTGCGGGTAAAAACGATCTCCTCGGGGCGGGTCGCGCCGACGAACGCCGCAACCCTGGCCCGGGCGCCCTCGTACGCCAACGTCGCCTCGGTACCCAGTGAGTGCACCGAACGCGACACGTTGGCGTTGTGCCGCTCGTAGTGTTCGCGCACCGCATCCAGCACCTGGTACGGCTTCTGCGAGGTCGCCGCCGAGTCGAGGTACACCAGCCGGTGGCCGTTGACCTCGCGGTCCAGGATCGGGAAGTCGGCGCGCACCTTCTCGACGTCGAGGCCCGCCAGCTGCGTGCTCACCCGTGCCTCCCTAGCTCTGCGCCGGCCCGGTACCGGCCAGGTAACGCTCGTACCCCTCGGCTTCGAGCTTCTCGGCGAGCTCCGGGCCGCCCTCCTCAACGATCCGCCCCGCCACGAAGACGTGCACGAAGTCCGGCTTCACGTACCGCAGGATCCGGGTGTAGTGCGTGATCAGCAGCAGCCCGGTGTCGCCGGACTCGCGAATCCGGTTGACCCCCTCGCTGACCACCCGCAGGGCGTCGATGTCCAGCCCGGAGTCGGTCTCGTCGAGGATCGCCACCTTCGGCTTGAGCAGCTCCAGCTGGACGATCTCGTGCCGCTTCTTCTCGCCGCCGGAGAAGCCCTCGTTGACGTTGCGCTGGGCGAAGGCCGGGTCCATCCCGAGCCGCTGCATCGCGGACTTCAGCTCGGCGGCCCAGGTGCGCAGCTTCGGCGCCGCACCGTCGACCGCGGTCTTCGCGGTACGCAGGAAGTTGGCCACCGACACGCCCGGCACCTCGACCGGGTACTGCATGGCCAGGAACATCCCGGCCCGGGCCCGCTCGTCGACGCCCATCGTCAGCAGGTCCTCGCCGTCCAGCGTCAGCGAACCGCCGGTCACCTGGTACTTCGGGTGCCCCGCGATCGAGTACGCCAGCGTCGACTTGCCCGAGCCGTTGGGCCCCATGATGGCGTGCGTCTCGCCGGCCCGCACGGTCAGGTTCACGCCGGCCAGAATCGGCTTCAGCTCGGGCTGTCCGCTGCCGCCGGGCAGCTTGACCGACACCTGCAGGTCGCGGATCTCCAACACACTCATGACACGACTCCAGGCTCTGGGCTGACACTCACGTAGACATCGCCGTCGCGGACCTCGACGGGGTAGACCGGTACCGCTTCGGTGGCGGGCAGCTCGATCGGCTCTCCGGTGCGCAGGTCGAAACGCGACCCGTGCAGCCAGCACTCCAGCGTGGCGCCGTCCACCTCGCCCTCGGAGAGCGCCACGTTGGCGTGCGAACACTCGTCGTGGATGGCGTAGAAGGCATCGTTGTCGGCGTGTACCAGCGCGACCGGGGTGCCGTCGACGGCCACGCTGGCGACCTGACCCTTGGCGAGCTCGTCCGCGCCACAGACCCGGGTGAAGGTCATCCGCCTACCTCTTCCAGGCGGGCGTCGATGGTCGCCGCCAGCCGTTCGCGAAGCTCCTGCACCGGAATCCGGTCGAGCAGCTCGCCGAAGAAGCCGCGCACCACGAGCTTGCGCGCCTGTTCGGCCGGGATGCCCCGGGCCATCAGGTAGAAGAGCTGCTCGTCGTCGAAGCGCCCGGTCGCGCTGGCGTGCCCGGCACCGACCACCTCGCCGGTCTCGATCTCCAGGTTGGGGACCGAGTCGGCCCGCGCCCCGTCGGAGAGCACCAGGTTGCGGTTGACCTCATAGGTGTCGGTACCGGTCGCCTCGGCCCGGATCAGCACGTCGCCGACCCAGACCGTGTGCGCGCCCTTGCCCTGCAACGCGCCGCGGTACGCCACATAGCTGCGGCAGTCCGGCACCGAGTGGTCGACCAGTAGCCGGTGCTCCAGGTGCTGGCCGGCGTCGGCGAAGTACAGGCCGTACGCCTCGCACTGGCCGCCGCGGCCGGTGTAGTCGACGCTGGTGTACTGCCGGAGCAGGTCCCCGCCGAGGCTCACCTGGACGTGGGTCAGGTGGGCATCGCGATCCAGCCGGAACTTGAGGTGCTGTACCTGGACCGCGTCAGCTGCCCAGTCGGCGACGGTGATCAGGGTCAGCCGGGCGCCGGCGCCCACCGCCACCTCGACGTTGTCGGCCAGGGTCACCGAGCCGGTCTGCTCCAGCACCAGCGTCGCCTCGGCCAGCTCCCCGACTTCCAGGTAGGTGTGCCCGAACGCGAGCCCGTCGGCGCCGGCCCCGACCAGCCGGATGACGGCGGGCGCGTCGAGCACCGCACCGCGCGCCACGCTCACCAGCAGCGCCTGCTCGGCGCGCTCGTACCCCAGCGCGCTGATCCGGTCGAACGGGGTGAGCACCGAACCGATCCGGGGGTCACTGGTGTCCACAGTGGAGACTGTGACCCCGGCCGGCAGTTCGCCGTACTCGTGCTTGGGTGCCACCCCGCTGGCGACCGCGGTGCCCGGCGCCGAGTCCAGGCCACGCAGCCGCTTGAGCGGGGTGAAGCGCCACTCCTCCTCCCGCCCGGTCAGGGCGGGAAAATCGGCGACGTGGTACGAGCGCAACGCCTGCGACTTGGTCTTCGGCGGACCCAGCGTCGTCGACGGCGCGAGCGTCGGGCTAGTCATTTGTCTGCGTGCTCTCCGTTGTCGCGTGGCGGCCTGATGGGGCTGACCTGGACCGGTATTCCGGTTTCCGGCGATGGGCGCTAACCCACCGCACCTTCCATCTGCAGTTCGATGAGCCGGTTGAGCTCCAGCGCATACTCCATCGGAAGCTCCTTGGCGATCGGCTCGATGAAGCCGCGCACGATCATCGCCATCGCCTCGTCCTCAGTCATGCCCCGGCTCATCAGATAGAACAACTGGTCCTCGCTGACCTTGGAGACGGTCGCCTCGTGCCCCATCGAGACGTCGTCCTCGCGCACGTCCACGTACGGGTACGTGTCCGACCGCGAGATCGTGTCGACCAGCAGCGCGTCGCACTTCACCGTGGACTTCGAGTGGTGCGAGCCCTCCAGCACCTGCACCAGCCCGCGGTAGCTGGTCCGGCCACCGCCCCGGGCGATCGACTTGCTGATGATCGTCGACGAGGTGTACGGCGCCGCATGCACCATCTTCGCGCCGGCGTCCTGATGCTGACCCTCGCCGGCCATCGCCACCGAAAGCACCTCACCCTTGGCGTGCGGGCCGACCATGAAGACCGCCGGGTACTTCATGGTGACCTTCGAGCCGAGGTTGCCGTCGATCCACTCCATGGTGGCGCCCTCGTGGCACACGGCCCGCTTGGTGACCAGGTTGTACACGTTGGTCGACCAGTTCTGAATCGTGGTGTACCGGCACCGCGCGTTCTTCTTCACGATGATCTCGACGACCGCGGAGTGCAGCGAGTCGCTGCTGTACACCGGTGCGGTGCAGCCCTCGACGTAGTGCACGTAGGCGCCCTCGTCGACGACGATCAGGGTCCGCTCGAACTGCCCCATGTTCTCGGTGTTGATCCGGAAGTACGCCTGCAGCGGGATCTCCACCTGCACGCCCTTCGGCACGTAGATGAACGACCCTCCACTCCAGACAGAGGTGTTCAGCGCGGCGAACTTGTTGTCCCCGACCGGGATCACCGTCGCGAAGTACTCCCTGAAGAGCTCGGAGTGCTCGCGCAGTGCGGTGTCGGTGTCCAGGAAGAGCACGCCCTGCTCTTCGAGGTCCTCACGGATCTTGTGGTAGACGACCTCGGACTCGTACTGGGCGGCCACCCCGGCGATGAGGCGCTGCTTCTCCGCCTCCGGGATACCCAGCCGGTCGTAGGTGTTCTTGATGTCCGCGGGCAGCTCGTCCCAGCTCGCCGCCTGCTTCTCGGTCGAGCGGACGAAGTACTTGATGTTGTCGAAGTCGATCGTCGACAGGTCGGCGCCCCACGCCGGCATCGGCTTACGGCCAAAGAGGCGCAGCCCCTTCAGGCGCAGCTCCAGCATCCAGGCCGGTTCGCTCTTCTTCGCCGAGATGTCACGCACCACGTCCTCGTTGAGCCCGCGGCGGGCGGTGGCACCGGCGACGTCGGAGTCGGACCAGCCGTACTCGTACCTGCCGAGCCCGGCGAGCTGCTCGGCCTGGGTGGGCCCGGTGCCCGACTCAGTGATCTGCTCGGTCATCTCTGCACGGTCCTCACGGTGTCGTGGTTCTGTTCGACAAGGCGGTACCCCGGGATGTGCGTGGTGCACACTCCGTCGCCGTTGGCGATCGTGGCAAGGCGCTGCACATGCGTGCCGACCAGGCGGGAAATCACCTGGGTCTCGGCCTCGCACAGCTGCGGGAACTCGGCGGCGACGTGCGCCACCGGGCAGTGGTGCTGGCACAGCTGACCCCCCGAGGAGATCGCTGTCGCGCCGGCAGCGTACCCCTCCGCGGTCAGCGCCCTGGCCAGCGCATCGGCCCGGGCGAGCGGGTCGTCGCCCGCCTCCAGCATCGCGGCGCGGCAGCGCTCCTCCAGGGCGGCCACCTGTGCGGCGGCGAACGCGCTGACGCCCTGCGGGCCGTCGTGCTCGGCGATCCAGCGCAGCGCGGCGGTGGCCAGGTCGTCGTAGTGGTGGTCGAAACTGTCGCGGGCGGCCTCGGTGAGCGAGAAGACCCTGGCCGGCCGGCCACGTCCGCGGGGCCCGCGCTGCGGGCGCTCGCGCGCCTCGACCAGGCCCTCGGCGAGCATCGCGTCGAGGTGGCGACGGATCGCCGCGGAGCCGAGCCCCAGCGCGTCACCCAGCTCGCCCGCCGTCGCCGAACCACGCTGCAGCAGCATCTCGCCGACCCGGTCACGGGTGCGCCCGTCGACCACGGACGGCGACGTGTCCGGGTCACCCGGTTCAGCCGCGCGCTCCACGAGCAGGACGGGGGTTTTCACAACGCCAGTGTTACCTAATTCATCGGCGAGGTGCAAACCGGCTCGCCAGTGATCCGGACCACGCCCGTACCATTCGGTCGGTGACCAGGTTCCGCCGGCTGCTCGGCAGCCCGTCGTTGCTGCGCCGGCTGGCCCTGGCCAACCTGGTGGCCAACGTCGGCATCGTGGTGACCGGAGGGGCGGTCCGGCTGACCGGCTCCGGCCTCGGCTGCCCGACCTGGCCCCGCTGCACCGCCGGGTCGTACGTGGTGACGGCCGAGATGGGCGTGCACGGCGTGATCGAGTACGGCAACCGGCTGCTGACCGGGGTGCTGGCCGGGCTCGCGGTGGCCTGCTGTGTGGCGGCGCTGTGCCGCACCCCCCGATCAGCCCCCGTGGTCCGCCTCGCCGCGCTCGTGCTCGCCGGGATTCCGGCACAGGCCGTCCTGGGCGGCGTCACCGTGCTGACCCAGCTCGACCCCTGGGTCGTCGCCCTGCACTTCCTGCTCTCCACCGTGCTGATCGCCGTGGCGTACCAGCTCAGGCGGGCCACCGGGCGACCAGCGGTCGACACCGAGCCGCCTGCTCCCCTGCCGGCCCGGGTCTCGGCGGCCCTGCGCGGTCTGGCCTGGCTCACCGCGGCAACGAGCGCCGCCGTCCTGGTCGCCGGAACCGTGGTCACCGGCAGCGGACCGCACGCCGGCGACGCAAAGGCACCGCGGACCGGGCTGGACCCCGGCGAGATCGCCCAGTTCCACTCCGACCTGGTCTTCCTGCTCGTCGGTGTGTCGGTGGCGCTGTGGTACTCGCTGCGTACCGTCGGCGCCGCGCCAGCCGCCCGCCGGGCCGCGGCAATTCTCGTCGGCGTCGAGCTGGCCCAGGGGTCGATCGGCTTCGTGCAGTACTTCACCCATCTTCCGGTGGTCGTCGTCGGGGCGCACATGGCTGGAGCCTGCGCGGTGTGGATCGCCGCGCTGGCCGTACTCCATGCGACCCAGGCGTCGCTCCCCACGGCGACCACCAGCCCCGCCGGGGCCGACCCGGCGACCACCAGCCCCGCCCGGGCCGACCCGGTGGGCTCAGCCCGGTCCGGCAACCCGCCCGCCGCTCGCGAACAACCCAGCCAACGAGCGCGACCCGGGCGTTAGCCCGGGTCGCGCGGTTGGTTGGTTGGACAGATTCGGATCGATCAGCGGGAGAGCGAACGACGCCCCATGGATCGCCACAGGTTGTTGCTCGGACGCATCTGCTCGGCCAGTTCTCGAAGCCAGGTGTTCTCGACTGCAACACCGGCCTCCTCGCAGGCCTGCCGAGCGATCTCGGTGGTGTCGGCGAACTGGTCCGCCCAGGCGCCGTCCTCCCCGACAAGCACGATGCGAGCACCGCGCCGGCCGACGTACTCGATAACTGCCTTGGCCCCGCCGTGGTCGCCTGCGAACGACTTGATCCCGGCGATGAGGCTGCCGGGCACGGACTGATCAAGGGTCATGGTCGTATGGGAACCATCTGCCATGAACGCCACCGTAACCACAGCACAGGCCTTCTGCCCGGCATGTGAGCGGAAACTGTGATGAGGGCAACGAGCCTGCCGGGGCAGTTGCCGCCGGTTTCGGCAGCCGTCATTTGCCTTAAATCCCGCTAAAATCAGCGCCCTGGCCGGTCGTCTGAGGTCGCCAACCCGATCCGGGGCGGCACCCATCACCCGCTCAGCGGATGAGTCGGGCGATTCGTGGCTATATTCGGACAAAGAGGAAGCTGGACGCAGATACCGACCAGCTTCGCCAACGCAGCAGCGTCACCAACGGACCAGGGCGTCGACCGCGATGGCGACCGACAGAATCGTCAGGTACGTGGTCGACCAGTGGAACAGCCGCATCGGCCGGAGCGGCTCGTCCCGCCGGGCGCGCCGGTACAGCAGATGCGCCTCGCGCAGCAGCGCACCACCGGCCAGTACCGCCACCACGCCGTAGATCGGGCTCATCCCCAGCGGCCACAGGGCCAGCGAGGCGGCCACGGTCAGCCAGCTGTACACCACGGTCTCGAAGCCCACCCGGCGCGCGGTCGCCACCACGGGCAGCATCGGGATGCCGGCCCGGGCGTAGTCGTCCTTGCAGACGATCGCCAGCGCCCAGAAATGCGGCGGCTGCCAGAAGAAGACCACCGCGAACATCACCCAGGCCGGCCAGCCCAGCCCGCCGGTCACCGCGGCCCAGCCGATGAGGACCGGCATCGCGCCGCAGATCCCGCCCCAGAACGTGTTGGCCGGTGTGGTGCGCTTGAGCCACAACGTGTAGACGAGGTCGTAGTAGGCGATCGCGGCAGCCGTCAGCGCGGCGGCCAACAGGTTGGTGAAGGCCGCCATCAGCGTCACCGAGACCACCGACAGGGTCAGCCCGAAGATCAGCACCGCCCGCGGTGAAATGGTGTGCGTCGCCAGCGGGCGCTTCGAGGTACGCCGCATCAGCGGGTCGATGTCGCGGTCGATGTAGCAGTTGAGGGCGTTGGCCGCGCCGGCGGCGAGTGCTCCGCCGATCAGGACCACCGCCATCAGCCCCACCGGCGGCACCCGCCGCTCCGCCAGCAACATCGCCGGAACCGTGGTGACCAGCAGCAGTTCGACGATGCGCGGCTTGGTCAGCGTCAGGTACGCCCGGAAGAGCGCCATCGTCGACCGGCGGCTGACGACCCCGCTGAGCACGGTCGGGCGTACCGGTGGCTCACCCCGGGGGTCGGCCGCCACGGGCCGGGCACCCTCGGCGAGCGTGCTCACCGCTGCTCCCCGGGAACCGCCGGTGCGGGCGCCCCTCGACGAGGCCGGCGGGCCACCGGGAGTATCACGCGGGAGTGCCACCTTCCGGCATCGGCAACGGACCTTCGTCGACCCGGCGGGACAGCCAGCGGACGACGGAGCGGGCCAGTGACCGGGATAGTCCCGGGCCACCGCATCGTAGAACACCGTACGCCCAGGCTGAGCCGGCACCCCGGGCGCCGGGAAACGCCACGACACCCCGGCCGGTACACCCGGCACGGTCGTGCGTGGGGCGGGCGCGCGGTGGGTAGGGTCATCCGTGACGACACGGACGCGCAAGGAGCAGAGCCAACGTGACTGAACTCACCTGGTCCGACCTCGACCGGCGCGCGGTCGACACGATCCGGGTTCTCGCCATGGACGCGGTGGAGAAGGCCGGCAACGGCCATCCGGGTACCGCGATGAGCCTGGCGCCCGCGGCATACCTGCTTTTCCAGCGGGTCATGCGACACGACCCCACCGATCCCGGCTGGCTCGGCCGGGACCGGTTTGTGCTCTCCTGCGGGCACTCCAGCCTCACCCTGTACATCCAGCTGTACCTCGCCGGCTACGGGCTCACCCTCGACGACCTGGGCCAGCTGCGGCAGTGGGGCTCGCTCACCCCGGGGCACCCGGAGCACGGGCACACGCTCGGCGTGGAGACGACCACCGGCCCCCTGGGCCAGGGGCTGGGCAACGCGGTCGGGATGGCGATGGCGGCGCGGCGCGAGCGCGGGCTGCTCGACCCTGACGCCGCGGCCGGGCAGAGCCCGTTCGACCATTCCGTCTACGTGATCTGCTCGGACGGCGACATCGAAGAGGGCATCAGCCACGAGGTGAGCGCCCTGGCCGGGCACCAGAAGCTGGGCAACCTGATGGTCATCTACGACGACAACCAGATCTCCATCGAGGACGACACGACCATCGCGAAGTCCGAGGACGTCGGCGCCCGCTACGCCGCGTACGGCTGGCACGTCCAGCACGTCGACTGGCGGGGGCCGGACGGGTACGCCGAGGATGTACCAGCGCTGTACGCCGCAGTGCAGGCCGCGAAGGCGGAGACCGGGCGGCCGTCGTTCATCGCGCTGCGGACCATCATCGGCTGGCCGGCGCCGAACAAGCAGAACAGTGGCAAGATCCACGGATCGGCGCTCGGCGCTGACGAGGTCGCCGCGACCAAGCGGATCCTGGGCTTCGACCCGGAGCGGTCGCTGCAGGTCGACGACGAGGTGCTGGCCCAGTGCCGTGGCGTCCTCGATCGCGGCCGGGGCGCCCGCGCCGAGTGGGACACCGCGTTCCAGGCGTGGCGGGCGGCCAATCCGGAGCGCGCCGCGCTGCTCGACCGGCTGGTCCGGCGGGAGCTGCCCGGGGGCTGGACGCAGTCAGTTCCCGAGTTCGCCCCCGACGCCAAGGGGATGGCCACCCGGGCCGCGTCCGGCAAGGTGATCAACGCGATCGCCCCGCTGCTGCCCGAACTGTGGGGCGGGTCGGCGGATCTCGCCGAGAGCAACAACACCACGATCGAGGGTGAGCCCTCGTTCATCCCGCCGGAGTACGCCACCAAGGCCTTCCCAGGCAACGAGTACGGCCGCACTCTGCACTTCGGGGTCCGCGAGCACGCCATGGGTTCGATCCTCAACGGCATCGTGCTGCACGGCGGCACCCGCCCGTACGGCGGAACGTTTCTCGTCTTCAGCGACTACATGCGCCCCGCGGTGCGGCTGGCGGCGCTGATGAAGCTGCCGGTCGTCTACGTGTGGACGCACGACTCGATCGGCCTGGGCGAGGACGGCCCGACCCACCAGCCGGTCGAGCACCTCTCCGCGTTGCGCGCCATTCCCGGCCTGGACGTGATCCGGCCGGGCGACGCCAACGAGACGGCATGGGCCTGGCGGCAGGCGCTGGAGCACGCCGACCGGCCGAGCGCGCTCTGCCTGACCCGGCAGAACCTGCCGATCCTCGACCGCACCGCGTTCGCCTCCGCACAGGGTGTGGCGCGGGGCGGGTACATCCTCGCCGAGGCCGCCGACGGGGCGCCCCAGGTGATCCTGATGGGTACCGGCTCCGAGTTGCAGCTCTGCGTCGCCGCCCGGGAGTTGCTGCAGGCCCAGGGGGTGCCCACCCGGGTCGTCTCGATGCCCTGCCAGGAGTGGTTCCGCGGCCAGGATCCGGAGTACCGCCGACGGGTCCTGCCACCAGCGGTGCGGGCCCGGGTCAGTGTGGAGGCGGGCATCGCCATGTCGTGGCACGATCTGGTCGGTGACGACGGTGAGTGCGTGAGCCTCGAACACTTCGGGGCGAGCGCGCCGTACCAGGTCCTGCTGGAGCAGTTCGGCTTCACCCCGGACCGGGTCGTCGCGGCCGCGCACGCCGCGCTGTCGCGGGTCGGCGCGGTCCAGGGTTCGACGACGGGCAACTGAGCCGTCCGCAACTGAGGAGTGACGATGGTCGACCGATTGGCGCAACTCTCCGCCGCCGGGGTGGCGGTGTGGCTCGACGACCTGTCGCGGGAACGGCTCGTCACGGGCGGGCTGGACACGCTGCGGCGGGAGCAGCACGTGGTCGGCATCACCACGAACCCGACCATCTTCGCCAACGCCCTCGCCGACGCCGATGACTACGCCGACCAGGTCCGCGACCTGGCCGCCCGCGGCATCGGCGTCGAGGAGGCGACCCGGATGATGACCGCCTACGACGTGCGCTGGGCGTGCGACGTGATGCGCCCGGCGTGCGACGCCTCGCACGGCGTGGACGGCCGGGTCTCGATCGAAGTCGACCCGCGGCTGGCCTTCGACACCGCCAGGACCGTCGCCGAAGCGAAGGCGCTGTGGTGGCTGGTCGACCGGAAGAACCTGTTCATCAAGATCCCGGCGACCCGCGAAGGGCTGCCGGCGATCACCGCCACGCTCGCCGAGGGGATCAGCGTCAACGTCACCCTGATCTTCGGCCTCGACCGCTACGACGAGGTGATGCAGGCGTTCCTGGCCGGACTGGAGCAGGCCCGGGCCAACGGCCACGACCTCTCCACCATCGGCTCGGTCGCCTCGTTCTTCGTGTCCAGAGTGGACACCGAGGTGGACAGGCGGCTTGACAAGATCGACACCCCGCAGGCCCAGGCGCTGCACGGAAAAGCCGCGGTGGCCAACGCGCAGTTGGCGTACCAGCGCTACGAGAAGGTGATCGCCAGTGAGCGCTGGCGCGCCCTGGCCGAGGATGGGGCGCACCCGCAGCGTCCACTGTGGGCATCGACGTCGACCAAGAACCCGGCGTACCGCGACGTGATCTACGTCGAGGAGCTGATCGCGCCGGGCGTGGTGAACACGATGCCGGAGCAGACGATCCACGCCTTCGCCGAGCACGGTGAGGTCCGCCCCGACGCGGTCACCGGGTCGTACGCCCAGGCCCAGCACGTGCTCGACGAGCTCGCGGCGGTCGGGATCGACTACGACGATGTGGTGCAGACGCTGGAGCGCGAAGGCGTGCAGAAGTTTGCCGCCAGTTGGAGCGAACTGCTCGACGGCGTCGCCAAGTCGCTGGGAGTGTCGCGTTGACCAGCGGACCTGACGTGACTGCCGCGGGCGGGCTTGCGGTACACGGAGCCCGCTCGGTGCCGGGCGCCGCGGACGCTGTGCAGGCGCTGGTCCACGACGGAGTACCCGGGCTGCTCGCCCAGGGCGACCCCACGCTGTGGGGTCCGACCGCCGAGCCCGAGGCGAAGGTCCGGCTCGGCTGGATCGACACGTACCGGCGCAGCCGCGCGCTGCTGCCGCGCCTGGCCTCGTTGAAAGACGAGCTGAGCGCCGCCGGCATCGACCACGTGGTCCTCGCCGGCATGGGCGGCTCATCGCTGGCACCGGAGGTGATCTCCCGTACCCTCGGCGCAGCGCTGACCGTGCTCGACACCACCGACCCGCAGCAGGTCCAGGCCGCGCTGCGGGATCGGCTGGAGCGCACCGTCGTCGTGCTGGCCAGCAAGTCCGGCGGCACCGTCGAGACCGACAGCCACCGCCGCGCGTACCTGCAGGCCTTCGCTGAGGCCGGTGTGGTCGACCCGGGGCGGCGCTTCGTCGTGGTGACCGACCCTGGCTCGCCGTTGGAGGCCACCGCGCAGGAGATGGGCGCGCACCTATTCCTCGCCGACCCCGATGTCGGCGGCAGGTACAGCGCACTCACCGCGTTCGGTCTGGTACCCGCAGCGCTGGCCGGCGTCGAGGTGGCGGCCCTGCTCGACGATGCCGAGCAGTTCGCCGCCTCGCTGGCCGGCACTGGCTCCGACGGCACCGGCGGCACCGGCGGCACCGGCGGCACCGACGACGGCAGCAGCAGCCCCGACGGCGGCAGTAGCAATCCGGCGCTGATCCTGGGCGCCGCGCTGGGCGCTGCCGCGCTGGCCGGACGGGACAAGCTGGCGCTCGTCGACGACGGTACCGGCATCGTCGGGCTGGGCGACTGGGCCGAGCAGCTGATCGCCGAGTCCACCGGCAAGGACGGCCACGGCATCCTGCCCGTGGTGGTGGAGTCGCCGGACAGCCCCGGCGCGACCGGCGACGACATCCTGACGATCTCGCTGGGCGGGGCGCTGGCTGCGGGCCCGGTGCCGGTCGACGGGACGGCCCCGCGGGTCGGGGTCAATGGGCCGCTCGGCGCACAGTTCCTGGCCTGGGAGTACGCCACGGCGGTGGCCGGGCGGCTGCTCGGCATCAACCCGTTCGACCAGCCCAACGTGGCCGAGAGCAAGGACAACACCAGGCGGATCCTGGAGTCCGGCACGCCGGATTCCGCACCGCCCGCCTTCACCGACGGCGCCATCGAGGTGTACGGCCACGAGCTCGGCCACGCGTCCACAGTGGAGGGTGTGCTCGGCTGGCTGCTCGGCCGGCTCGACCCGCGCGGGTACCTGGCCGTCATGGCGTACCTCGACCGCCACGGTGACGCCGACGCCGCCCGGCTGCGGGCTGCGCTCGCCGGCCACACGTCCAGACCGGTGACCTTCGGCTGGGGCCCCCGGTTCCTGCACTCCACCGGGCAGTACCACAAGGGTGGCCCGGCTGACGGTGCGTTCCTGCAGATCACCGGCGCAGTGACCGGGGACCTGGCGGTGCCCGGCCGGCCGTACACCTTCGGAGCGCTGCAGGCCGCGCAGGCCGCTGGTGACCGCAGCGCACTCGCCGGCCGCGGGCGCGCTGTCGTCCGGCTGCACCTGAACGAGCGGGCCGCGGGCATCAGTCAGCTGCTCGCCACCGCCGGCTCGCTGCCCCGGATCTCCTGATGGCCGACCAGGCGCCCGGCTCCGTGGGCAACCCGCTGCGCGACCCGCAGGACCGGCGCCTGCCCCGCATCCCCGAACCGTGCGCGGTGGTCATCTTCGGGGTCACCGGCGACCTGTCCCGCAAGAAGCTCATCCCGGCCATCTACGATCTGGCCAACCGGGGACTGCTGCCCCCGGGGTTCGTGGTGCTCGGTTTCGCGCGGCGCGACTGGGGTGACGGCGACTTCGAGAGCATGGCGAAGAAGTTCGCGCAGGAGCACGCCCGTACCCCCTGGCGGGAACAGGTCTGGGCCCGGCTGGCCGGCAACATCAAGTTCGTACCCGGTTCCTTCGACGACGACGCGGCCTTCGACCTGCTCGCGGGTACCCTCGACGAATTGCGTGCCTCGCACGGGATCCCCGGCAACGCGGCCTTCTACCTGTCGATCCCGCCCGCGGCCTTCCCGGTGGTTCTCAAACAGCTCGAACGCACCGGGATGAGCGACAACACCCGGTCCGGTGGCTGGCGCCGGGTGGTGGTGGAGAAGCCATTCGGCCACGACCTCACCTCGGCGAAACTCCTCAACGACCTGGTCGACGACGCGTTCACGGCGCAGGACGTGTTCCGCATCGACCACTATCTGGGCAAGGAGACGGTCCAGAACATCCTGGCGCTGCGCTTCGCCAATGCCCTGTTCGAGCCGGTGTGGAACGCGCGGCACGTGGAGTCGGTGCAGATCACCATGGCCGAGGACGTGGGTATCGGCACCCGGGCCGGTTTCTACAACTCGGCCGGGGCAGCCCGCGACGTGCTACAGAACCACCTGCTCCAACTGCTGGCCATGGTCGCGATGGAGGAACCGACCAGTTTCGGCGCCGCCGAGATCCGCGTCGAGAAGCTCAAAGTGCTGCGGGCGATCACGCTGCCCGCCGACATCGCGGCAGCGACGGTACGCGGGCAGTACCTGCCCGGCTGGGTGGCCGGTGAGCGGGTGCCCGGGTACCTCGACGAGCCGGGCGTACCGGCAGACTCGACCACCGAGACGTACGTGGCGGTGAAACTCGGCGTGCAGAACCGGCGCTGGGCCGGAGTGCCGTTCTATGTGCGGGCCGGCAAACGGCTGCCCCGCCGGGTGACCGAGCTGGCGGTCGTCTTCGCCAAGGCCCGGCACCTGCCGTTCGGGCCGGACGACGTGGAGATGCTCGGCAGCAACCACCTCGTCATCCGGGTGCAGCCCGACGAGGGCGTCACGCTCAAGTTCGGCTCCAAGGTCCCGGGCACCACCATGGAGGTCCGCGACATCACGATGGACTTCCAGTACGGGGAGGCGTTCACCGACACCAGCCCCGAGGCGTACGAGCGACTCATCCTCGATGTGCTGATCGGTGACAAGACGCTGTTCCCGGACGCCGCCGAGGTGGAGGCGAGCTGGCTGGTCGTCGACCCGCTGGAGGCCAGCTGGGCCGAGACCAAGCCGGAGTCGTACCGGGCCGGTGAGTGGGGCCCGCGGGCCGCTGACGATCTGCTCGCCCGCGACGGCCGCAGCTGGCGAAGGCCCTAGGGACGACCTGAGCACGCACGGCGCCGGCGGCAGACGACCTGAGGGGGCAACGCATGATCGCACTGTGGGACACCACGGGCAACGCCGTGGTCAAGGCGCTGGCTGCGGAGCGGCGTAGCGCCGGCGGGGTGACCAGCGGGCTCGCGCTGACGCTGATCGCGGTCGTCGACGAGGAGCACGCACGCGCCGCCGAGGCGGCCGCCACGATCGCGGCAGCCGCGCATCCGTGCCGGCTGCTCCTCGTGGTGCGCACCTCCGTCACCGACCAGCGGTCCCGACTCGATGCCGAGGTGGTGGTCGGCGGACGACTCGGGCCCTGCGAGGCGGTGGTGATGCGGATGCACGGGCGGCTGGCGCTGCATGCCGAGTCGGTCGTCGAGCCGCTGCTAGCACCGGACGTACCGGTGGTCACCTGGTGGCTGTGCCGGCCGCCGGAGCGCATCGCGTACGACCCGCTCGGGGTGGTGGCCGGACGGCGGATCACCGATACCGCGCAGGCCGACGACCCGATCGACGCGCTGCGGGTACGGGCCGATGACTACGCGCCAGGCGACACCGACCTGGCCTGGACCCGGATCACCCCGTGGCGGACCCTGGTGGCCAGCGCCTTCGACACCGGGCGGGCCACCGCGGTCAACGCCACGCTCACCGCACCGGCCGCCGATCCGAGCGCGGCCCTGCTCGGCGGCTGGCTCAGCACCCGGCTCGGGATCACCCCCGCGCTGGACCCGACCGGCGCCGCGGGCGGCTCCGCCGCCGGCCGTGACCGGGGCGCCGCTGGCCTCACCGCGATCCGGCTGAACCTCTCCGACGGTGGCACGATCGACATCGTCCGGGAGAACGGCAACGCGGTGCTCAGCCGTACCGGGCTGGCGGATCGCCGGCTGCCGCTGGAGGACCGCCCGCTCGGCGAGGAGCTTGCCGAGGAACTGCGGCGGCTCGACCCGGACCAGCCGTACGCCGCCGCACTGGCCGCCGCGACCGGACGCTCGGGTCTCAACGACCGCTCGCCCACCCGGGTTCACCTCTGGCACGATCCGGCATTGGCCGAACGCCCCGACCGCGCCGACGTGGCCCCGGTGGCGTCATGAGCGAGCAGAGCGAGCAGACAGTTGTGGTGCACGCCGACGCCGCCCTGCTCGCTGAGGCGGCCGCGGCCCGGCTCGTGGTGCGCCTGCTCGACGCCCAGGCCGAACGGGGTACGGCCGCAGTCGTCCTTGCCGGTGGCCGGATCGCCGCCGAGGTGTACACCGCGCTGCGGGTCAGCCCGGCCCGCGATGCGGTGGACTGGTCCCGGGTGGACGTCTGGTGGAGTGACGAACGTTTCGTGCCGTCCGGACACCCCGACCGCAACGAGGTCCAGGCCCGCGCCGCGCTGCTCGATTCGCTGCCCCTCGATCCGGCCCGGGTACACCCGATGCCGCCCTGCGACACCGCCGACGGCGACGACCCGGAGGCAGCCGCGGGACGCTACGCGCAGGAGCTGGCGGCCGCAGCGGGACCGGGGCACGCCGAACTGCCCCACTTCGACGTGCTGCTGTTGGGCGTCGGTGAGGACGGCCATGTGGCGTCGGTCTTCCCGGAACATCCGGCGGCGTACGAGACCCGTCCGGTCTCCGCGGTGCGGGGCAGCCCGAAGCCACCGCCGGTACGGCTGACGCTGACCCTGCCGACGATCAACACCGCCACGGAGGTCTGGCTCCTCGCCTCCGGGCCGGCCAAGGCGAGCGCAGTGCGGATGGCCTTGACCGGCGGCGGACCGGTACAGGTGCCCGCGGCCGGGGTGCGTGGAGTGGAGCGCACCCTGTGGCTACTGGACGCCGCCGCCGCGCGCGAAGTCCCTGCCCGCTTCCGCAGCCTCCGCTGAACGCCGAGCAGTGCGCTGAACGCCGAGCAGTGCGCTGAACGGCGGTCAGTGGGCCGGCAGGATGAACCTCAGCCACAGCCCCAGGCCCACGATGCAGGCGAACCAGAGGATGCCGACCAGCACTGTATAGCGGTCCAGATTCTTCTCGGCGACGGACGAGCCGGCCAGGCTGGACGAGACCCCGCCACCGAACATGCTGGAAAGCCCGCCGCCCTTGCCCCGGTGCAGCAGGATCAGCAGGATCAGCAGCGCGCTCGTCAGCAGGAGCAGCACCACCAGGGTGTACGCGAACGCCATCATGGCAGGACAGGTCCTCTCGGTTGCGCCGCGGGCCATCCTACTCGATCGGGTCCGCAGGCCGGCCCGCCGGAAGATCCCACCTCGTCAGTACTGACTGAAGCTGTCATGGTCGGCGTGAGCGATCAGTGCTCGCCGAACCGGCAGATCCGGACGAACTCGTCGACGTCGATGCTGGCCCCACCGACCAGCGCACCGTCCACATCGGGCTCCTCCATGATTGCCGCGATGTTGTTGGCCTTGACCGATCCGCCGTACAGGATCCGCGTCCGGTCGGCGACGCCACCCGAGTACCGCTCGGCGAGGCGGGTCCGGATCGCGCCGATGACCTCCTGCGCGTCGGCCGGGGTCGCGGTCTTGCCGGTACCGATCGCCCAGATCGGCTCGTACGCAACGACGACCTTCTCCGCCTGCTCGGTGGTGAGCCCGTCGAGGGCCGCGTCGAGCTGGCCCACGGTGTGCGCCACCTGTCCACCCGCCTCGCGCAGCTCCAGCCCCTCCCCGACACAGAGGATCGGCACCATCGCGTTGGCCAGCGCAGCCTTCACCTTCGCCTGGACCACTGCGTCGTCCTCGTGGTGGTACGCCCGCCGCTCCGAATGTCCGACCACCACATAGTTGCAGCCCAGTCTGGCGAGCATGGCGCCGGAGATGTCGCCGGTGTACGCCCCGGAGGCGTGCGGCGACAGGTCCTGCGCGCCGTACCCGAGGAGGAGCTTGTCCCCATCGACCAGGGTCTGCACGCTGCGGATGTCCACGAACGGCGGCAGCACCACCACTTCGACGTCGGTCAACTGCTTCTCGGTCAGGCTGAACGCCAACTTCTGTACCAGCGAGATGGCCTCGAGGTGGTTGAGGTTCATCTTCCAGTTGCCCGCCATCAACGGCCGGCGCCCGGTCGTGTCCTGCTTCCTGGACTTCGCTGTCATGCTGTCTCCAACGCATCGAGGCCCGGCAGCGCCTTGCCCTCCAGATATTCCAGCGAAGCCCCGCCGCCGGTCGAGATGTGCCCGAACGCGTTCTCGTCAAGGCCGAGGGCGCGCACGGCCGCAGCCGAGTCCCCACCACCCACGACGGTGAACCCGTCCACCTTCGTAATAGCCTCCGCCACGCCCCGGGTACCCGCAGCGAACGGCGCCAGCTCGAACACGCCCATCGGCCCGTTCCAGAAGACCGTCCTGGCGGTACTCAACGCGTCGGCGAAGAGCGCCACGCTGCGCGGGCCGATATCCAGGCCCAGCCGGTCGGCCGGGATCGCGTCGGCGTCGACGGTGAGCACCTCGGCGTCGGCCGCGAACCGGTCGGCGGCCACAATGTCCACCGGCAGCACGATAGTCCCGGCACCGCGGGCCAGCAGCCCGGCACAGGTGTCGACGAGCTCCGCCTCGAGCAACGACCTGCCGACCTCGTGGCCCTGTGCGGCAAGGAACGTGAAGCACATGCCCCCACCGATGAGCAGCTTGTCCACCCGCGGCAGCAGGGCCTCGATGACAGCCAGCTTGTCGGAGACCTTCGAGCCGCCCAGAACCACCACATAGGGCTGCTGGGCGTCGTCGACGAGGCGGCGCAGCACGTCGACCTCGCGCAGCACCAGCCCGCCCGCGTAGGACGGCAGCATCGCGGCAACCTCATGGACACTGGCGTGCCTGCGGTGTACCGCGCCGAAGGCGTCGTCGACGTACGCGTCGGCGAACGCCGCCAACTGCTCAGCGAAGGCCCGACGCTCACCGGCGTCCTTGCTGGTCTCCCCCGGGTTGAACCGCAGGTTCTCCAGCAGCGTGAGCCCGCCGTCGGCCAGGCCGTCCACCATGGAGTGTGCGGATTCGCCGACGGTGTCGGTGGCGAAACCGACCGACTCGCCGAGCAGCTCGGCCAACCGGGCCGCCACCGGAGCCAGCGAGTACCTCGGATCCGGCGCACCCTTGGGCCGGCCCAGGTGGGAGCAGACCACGGTGCGGGCACCTGCGTGCCGCAGCGCGGTCAGGGTGGGCAGCACCGCCCGGATCCGGCCGTCGTCGGCGACAGCGACCACACCGGCGGCATCCGTCGTCAACGGCGTGTTGAGGTCGGCGCGCACCAGCACCCGCCGACCTCGTACCCCCTCGGCCAGCAGATCGTCGAGGGACCTCACAGTTGTGAGCCCACCAGGTTGACCAGGTCGAGCAGGCGGTTGGAGTAGCCCCACTCGTTGTCGTACCAACCGACGACCTTGACCTGGTCGCCGATCACCTTGGTCAGACCGGCGTCGAAGATGCATGAGGACGGGTCGGTCACGATGTCGGACGAGACGATCGGGTCCTCGGTGTAGGTGAGCAGGCCGCGCAGCGGGCCCTCGGCAGCCGCCTTCATCGCCGCGTTGACCTCGTCGACCGAGGTCTCCCGGGACACCGTCACGGTCAGGTCGGTCGCCGAACCGGTCGGTACCGGCACCCGCAGCGCGTACCCGTCGAGCTTGCCCTTGAGCTCCGGCATCACCAGGCCGATCGCCTTCGCCGCACCGGTGGACGTCGGCACGATGTTCAGCGCCGCCGCGCGGGCCCGGCGCAGATCCTTGTGCGGGGCATCCTGCAGGTTCTGGTCCTGGGTGTACGCGTGGATCGTGGTCATCAGGCCGCGCTGGATGACGAACGTCTCGTGCAGCACCTTGGCCATCGGGGCGAGGCAGTTCGTCGTGCAGGAGGCGTTCGAGATGATCGTGTGGGCAGCCGGGTCGTAGGAGTCCTGGTTGACCCCCATCACGATGGTGACGTCCTCATGCGAGGCCGGCGCCGAGATGATGACCTTCTTCGCGCCGCCGTCGACGTGCGCGCGGGCCTTGGTGCCGTCGGTGAAGAAGCCGGTCGACTCGATCACCACGTCGGCCCCCAGATCGCCCCAGGGCAGCTTCCCCGGGTCGCGCTCGGCGAGCACCTTGAATGTGTGCGCCCCGACGGTGATCTCGTCCGCGGAGGCCTTCACCGGCTGCGGTAGCCGACCCAGGATGCTGTCGTACCTGAGCAGATGCGCGAGGGTCGCGGTGTCGGTGAGGTCGTTGACCGCCACGATTTCGATGTCGGCGCCTCGCGCGAGCGCCGCTCGGAAGAAGTTGCGACCGATACGTCCGAACCCGTTGATGCCCACCCGGATGGTCACGTCGACGTGTCTCCTCAACTTGTCGCGCCAGCGCGGCGCGTGCCGCCACCAAAATATTGATCTCGTGATCACGACCCGCGCACAGCAGGACGGCACACCCATGATGGCGTCCGTCTGGCGAGCAACGGCCCCGGTCCGGCCTCATTGCCGACGCCTGCCACCTTAAGGCAGCCTACCGTCCTGCCGAGCAGCGGGCGGCCCGAGCGCGGAGCTGGTCCTGCAGCCTGCCCCGGACCCGTCGCCGCCGCGACAGCCGGACCCCGGCTCCGGACCCCGGCGGGCGTCAGCTCGCCAGCATCTCCGGGGTCACCGCGGACTCGGTGTCCGGGATACCGAGATCGCGGGCCCGCTTGTCGGCCAGCGCGAGCAGCCTGCGGATCCGGCCGGCGATCGCGTCCTTGGTCAACGGCGGGTCGGCGAGCGCGCCAAGCTCCTCCAGCGACGCCTGCCGGTGTTCCAGGCGCAACTGCCCGGCGCTGGAGAGGTGATCGGGCGCGGTTTCACTGAGGATCTCCAGGGCCCGGGCCACCCGGGCCGCCGCCGCGACCGCAGCCCGTGCCGAGCGGCGCAGGTTCGCGTCGTCGAAGTTGGCCAGCCGGTTCGCGGTGGCCCGGACCTCCCGGCGTACCCGCCGCTCCTCCCAGGTCAACACGCTGGAGTGGGCCCCGATCCGGGTAAGCAGCGCGCCGATCGCGTCCCCGTCCTTGACCACCACCCGATCAACGCCGCGAACCTCGCGGGCCTTGGCGGTGATCCCGATCCGGCGCGCGGCTCCGACCAGTGCCAGGGCCGACTCCGGACCTGGGCAGGTGACCTCCAGGGCACAGGACCGGCCGGGCTCGGTGAGGGAACCGTGCGCCAGGAAGGCGCCCCGCCAGGCCGCCACAGCGCAGCACATGTTGGCCGACACGACGTGTGGCGGCAGGCCGCGCACCGGTCGACCCCGCACGTCGAGCAGCCCGGTCTGGCGGGCCAGCGACTCGCCGTCCTTCACCACCCGCACGATGTAGTGGCTGCCCTTGCGTAGCCCGCCGGAGGCCAGCACATGGATCTCGCTGGAGTACCCGTACACCTCGGCGACCTCGCGGCGCAGCCGCCGGGCGGCCGCCCCGGTGTCGAGCTCGGCCTCCACGACGACGCGGCCGGAGACGATGTGCAGACCGCCGGCGAACCGGAGCACCGCCGCCATCTCCGCCCTGCGGCAGCAGGGCTTTGCCACGTCGACCCGGCTCAGTTCGTCCTTGACCGAAGCGGTCATCGCCATCGTTTCGTCACCTCGCAGGGGTGGATAGTTCGTACGTCGGTCATCAGCAGGCCGCGCCCAGGAGGGGCTCCAGGGCGTCCGCCAGGGCGGCCGGGTCATGTCGGGGAGTCCCGTCGGCAACGGCGACCGGTGCGAGCAGCAACCGCGCGCCGAGCGATTCTGCAGCACGATGCACCGGCTCAGGGTCTCCCACGGCCTTGGAGTCGGCAAGAACTACATCGACCCGAAGGCCCGGTAGGTAACGGCCCAGCGCTGCCAAGTGGTCCGCAAGGGACAGCCCACTGGTCTCGGTATCGACCGCCAGGTTGAGCGTGACCAGGCGTTTCGCGCTACTCGACGAGATCGCCGCGGCAAATTCGGGTACGAGCAGATGCGGGATCACGCTGGTGTACCACGATCCGGGACCGAAGATCAGCCAGTCCGCGCCGTTGATCGCGGCAACCGCCTCGGTACAGCCGACCACCGATCCGGCCCCGGGCCCCGCGGGAGCCAGCCGCACGGTCTGCACCTCGCCCAGCGTGACCGCGATCGCGTGCTGGCCCCGCACCAGCACGACCTCGTCGGGGCGCTCCGGCTTCGCGCCGAGGACGTCGGCCTCGATGCGGACCGGCTCCCGGGACATCGGCAGTACCCGCCCGCAGGAGCGCACCATGGCGGCTGCGTGGTCGAGCGCGGTCACCGGGTCGCCAGCGAGCTCCATCAGCCCGCAGAGCATCAGATTGCCCACCGCATGGCCGCCCAGCGGATCGTCGCCGTCGAAGCGGTGCTGCATCAGCTGCACGGTATGCCCGGCCACCGGGTCGTCCACATCGGCCAGCGCGGACAGGGCCTGGCGCAGGTCCCCGGGCGGGACCACGCCACGCTCGGCGCGCAGCCGGCCGCTCGACCCGCCGTCATCACCGACCGTGACCACCGCCGTGATGTCGAGCGGCATGCCCAGCCGCACCCGGAGCCGGCGCAGCGCGCGCAGCGAGGCGGCCAGACCGTGGCCGCCGCCGAGCGCGACGATCCGGACCGGCCGGGTCTGCCCGGCAGCCATCGCGCCCGCTGCCGCGGTGAGCGCGACCGGAGCACGCGCCACCGGCGGGCGTACCGTCGTGGGCGTTGCCGATCGGAACGTTCCCGCTGTCATTCGCGCCCCAGGTCACGGTGCTGGGCGTGGGCGGAGAGCCGGACCTCGCGCAGCCGCCGGGCGAGCTCCTCGGAAATCGCCACGCTGCGGTGCTTACCACCGGTGCAGCCCACGGCGACGGTGACGTACCGCTTGCCCTCGCGTTCAAACCCCGGGGCCGTCGCGTTGATCAGCCTGGCCAGCGTCTCCACGAAGGTCACTGCCCCGCGCTGGCTCAGCACGTACCGGCTGACTTCGTTCTCCCGCCCGGTCAGCTCACGTAGCTCCGGCACCCAGTAGGGGTTTGGCAGGAACCGCGCATCAAGGACGAAGTCGGCGTCGGGTGGCAACCCGTACTTGAAGCCGAAGGAGAGCACGGTGACCCGCAGCCGCCGGGTGTCCTCGCCGCCGAAGAGCTCCTCCACCCGGGCGCGCAGCTGGTTGACGTTGAGATGGCTGGTGTCGATGAGCACGTCGGCCTGCTCGCGCGCCTCCCGCAGCAGCTCTCGCTCGGCGGTGATGCCGTCCGCGAGCCGGCCGCTGCCCTGCAACGGATGCGGGCGCCGGACATTCTCGAAGCGCCGGATCAGCACCTCGTCGTCGGCGTCGACGAAGACCACCCGGGGGGTGAAGCCCCGGTCGCGCAGCGCCTTGACCGCCCCGGACAGATCGCCGGAGAAGGCGCGGCTGCGCACGTCGAGCACCATCGCGGTACGCCGGGCTGTCCCGCCGGCGGCGTACGCCAGCTCGGCCATCTCCAGCATCAGCGCCTGCGGCAGGTTGTCGACCACGTAGTAGCCGACGTTCTCCAGGGCGCGGGCCACCGTACTGCGCCCCCCGCCCGAGACTCCGGTCACGATGACCAGGTCGATGTCCGCCCGGGCCGGCTCCTCGCCGGCCGGGACCGAACGTTGCGTCACAACTCCCCCTTGCCCGTCGCGCCCCAGGCGGCTTCCGCCGGCGCGTACGGTTCACCCGGCTCCCGATCCTAGTGCGACCACCGACAGGCTTCGCAGGATGGTCCGGTTTGGGGCACCATGCACCTAATTTGCCGGGCGGTCAGGGCTGCTCGGCGAGCGTGGCGAGGATCGCTTCAGCCGTGCGCCGGCCGATTCCGGGCACCGCCGAAAGCTCCTCCACCGAGGCGGCGCGCAGCCGGCGCAGCGAGCCGAACTGGCCCAGCAGCGCCTTGCGCCGCACCTCGCCCAGGCCCGGAACAGCGTCGAGCACGGAGGCGGTCATCCGCTGGGAACGCTTCTGCCGGTGGTACGTGATCGCGAAGCGGTGTGCCTCGTCGCGTACCCGCTGCAGCAGGTACAGCCCCTCGGAGCCGCGCGACAGCACCACCGGGTACCCGTCGGAGGGCAGCCACACCTCCTCCAGCCGCTTGGCCAGCCCGCAGACGGCCACGTCGGAGATGCCGAGCTCGGCGAGGACCCGCGCGGCGGCGTCACACTGCGGCGCCCCGCCGTCCACCACGACCAGCTGCGGCGGGTACGCGAACCGGCGCGGCCGCCCGGTCTGCGGGTCGAGCGGACCGACCGGCTGCCCGGCTGCCGCCTCGACCTCGGCTGTCTCGGCGCGGTACCGGACGAAGCGGCGGCGCAGCACCTCGGAGATGGCCGACACGTCGTCAGTGGCGCCGGTGACCGCGAAGCGCCGGTACTCGCTCTTGCGGGCCAGCCCGTCCTCGAAGACGACCATGCTGGCCACCACGTCGGTGCCCTGGATCTGCGAGACGTCGTAGCACTCGATGCGCAGCGGCGCGCAGTCCAGACCGAGCGCGTCGGCGATCTCCTCCAGGGCTGCGCCGCGGGTGCTGAGATCGCCGGCCCGGCGCAGCTTGTGCGTGGTCAGGGCCTGCTCGGCGTTGCGGGCCACCGTCTCGGCCAGCGCCTTCTTGTCGCCGCGCTGCGGCACCCGGATCGACACCCGGCTGCCGCGGATCCCGGAGAGCCAGTCGGCGAGCGCATCGACATCGGCCGGCAGGGCCGGGACCAGGAGCTCCTTCGGGATCTCCCGGGCACTCTCCTGCTCCCCGGTGCCGTCGCCGTACACCTGGGAACAGAAATGGTGCACCAGATCCCCTGTGGACAGTGCCTCGGTCTTCTCGACGATCCAGCCGCGCTGGCCGCGGACCCGTCCGCCGCGCACCCGGAAGACCTGTACGGCAGCCTCGAGCTCATCTTCGGCGAAGGCGACCACGTCGGCATCGGTGCCGTCACCGAGGACCACGGCCTGCTTCTCCATCGCCCGGCGCAGCGCGGCGAGGTCGTCGCGCAGCCGCGCCGCCCGCTCGTACTGCAGGGACCCGGAGGCGGCGCGCATCTCGCGCTCCAACCGGCGCTCCATCGGGTCGGTGCTGCCGGCCATGAAGTCGCAGAAGTCAGCGACGATCTGCCGGTGCCCGGCGACGGACACCTGCCCGACACAGGGGGCGGAGCACTTGTCGATGTACGCCAGCAGGCAGGGCCGACCGATCTGCCCCGCCCGCTTGAACACCCCGGCCGAGCAGGTGCGGGCCGGGAAGATCCGCAGCAGCAGGTCGAGCGTCTCGCGGATGGCCCAGGCATGCGCGTACGGCCCGAAGTAGCGCACCCCCTTACGCTTGGCGCCGCGCATCACCTGCAATCGCGGGTACTCCTCGTCCAGAGTGACCGCGAGGTACGGGTAGCTCTTGTCGTCGCGGTAGCGGACATTGAACCTCGGGTCGTACTCCTTGATCCAGGCGTACTCCAGCTGCAGCGCCTCGACCTCGGTCGCCACGGTGACCCAGTCCACGCTGGCCGCGGTGGTGACCAGCTGGTGCGTGCGCGGATGCAGGGACCACGGGTCGGCGAAGTACGAACTCAGCCGCTGCCGCAGGCTCTTCGCCTTGCCGACATAAACCACCCGACCGGACGGGTCGCGGAACCGGTACACCCCGGGCTGCTCCGGGATGGTGCCCGGCTCAGGGCGGTACGTGGACGGGTCCGGCACGCCACCGAGCCTAGTCGCGGCTGGCTCAACCCGCGGAGTCAGCTCACGAAGATCTGGCCATCCGTGATCGTCACGGTCTTGCCGGGCAGCGGCTTCTGCTGAGCGGGCGACCCACCCGCTCCCGCCACCTTGACCGAGCCGTCAGCGATGCGGTACCTGCTGCCGTGGCAGTCGCAGTTGATCGTGCCGTCGTTGACGTCGTGAACCGGGCAGCCCTGGTGGGTGCAGACGGAGCTGAACGCCTTGAAGTCGCCTGCGGTGGGCTGGGTCAGCACGACACCGCGGTCCTTGAACACCTTGCCGCCGCCGACCGGGATGTCGCTGGTCTTGGCCACCGCGCCCGTGTCGGCAGCCTGGTCACCGGAGGTACCCGTACCGGTACTGCCGCAAGCCGCGAGTACCGCCGCCGCGCCCACACCTGCAGCGCCGGCCAGCACGCTGCGCCTGGTCGTTTCGCTCATTGTCGCTCCTCTAAAAGTCGGCCCTCTGTTGAAGGTCCACACGCATGCCGGAGGGTTTCGGTTCAGCAACCTCGGACATCGTTCCGGCTGCCGGACTCCGCTGGACTCAGCTGATCACGATCTCGTTCCCGTTGCGTCTGAACTGCCTCGCCGGCAGCTTCTTCGTGGCCTTGCTCCCCGGTTGGGGTGCACCGCTGTCGATGGCGAACTCGCTGCCGTGGCACGGGCAGATGATCAGTCCGTCGGTGATGTCGGTGACGAAGCACTGCTCGTGCGTGCAGTGGATGTCGAAGACCTTGAAGACGCCAGCGGTCGGCTGGGTCACCACGACCTCCTTCTGGTCGTAGATCGCGCCGCCGCCGACCGGGATGTCGGAGATCAGGATCGGCCCTTCAGAAGCGCTGGCCTGCGGCTGGTTGCCAACGGGGTCCGGTTTGCGGACGGCGTCCGGGCTGCCGACGGTGCCGACGGGCTTTCGCGCTGCCGTGGAAGAGGCTGGGGCTCCGGTACCGTCGCCGCAGCCGGCCAGCGCGGCCGCCGTTCCCGCCGCG
>Ga0209515_10000999_pt1 | contig 48823 bp, 52 predicted proteins | sample Subgroupgradi54m_FD_187454 | JGI IMG/M metagenome (GOLD analysis project Ga0209515, IMG submission 187454) | Subsurface groundwater microbial communities from S. Glens Falls, New York, USA - GMW60B uncontaminated upgradient, 5.4 m (SPAdes)... ... | reverse complement strand
GCCGGCGGTCGAGGCGAGGTACCGATTGGCGGAAATGAATCGTAAGCAAGGCAATGTGACGCAGCGCCAGGTCTGGTCACGCGAACTGATGGACGCGGAGAGCAAGGGCGGCGGCGAACGCACCGACCGCACGCGCTATCTCGGCGCGATGAGCGCGCTCGTAGTTGCCGAGCCACTCGATGCCGAGTATCGACGTGTGCGTCTGGTCGAACCGCTGAAGAAGAATCTCAAGGCCAAGAAGGAAAAAATGGAACAGGTGCTGCGGGCCTATAGCGCCGCGGCCGAATACGGCGTGGCGGAGATCGCAACGGCCGCCACGTTTCACACCGCGGCACTGTACGACGACTTCGGCCGCGCCATGCTCGATTCGCAACGTCCGAAGGGACTATCGAAAGACGAAGTCGAACAATACAACGTCATGCTCGAAGAGCAGGCGTATCCGTTCGAGGAAAAGTCGATCGAGCTGCACGAGATCAACGCGCAACGCGTGCGTAGCGGCGTTTACGACGAATGGGTGAAGATGAGTTTCAGTGCGCTCGGCAAGTTGCGTCCGGTGCGTTACGCCAAGGCCGAGAAAGGGGAGGCGGCAATTAATGCGCTGCATTAATCGTTCGATGCTGTGGGTACCGATGCTTGCGGTGGTGCTCGCCGGCTGCGCGTTGCCGGTGCCCACACCCGCGCCGACATCGACAACGGCAGCGCTGCCTGCACGCAAGCCGGAGCCGGTAGAGCCAACGGTGAGTGCGGAGTCGCGTCAATTGTACGAGCAGGCGCTGGTGGCGCTCAAAGCCGCGCGTTATGCCGAGGCCGAACGCGGATTGCTGACCGTATCGCAGCGCGAGCCGACGCTGGCCGGTCCACGTGCCAATCTCGGGATTCTGTATGGCCACACCGGCAAGTCGGCACAGGCGATCGAATCGCTGCGCCAGGCGATTCGTCTGAATCCGGATCGCGCCGTGTACTACAACGAGTTGGGCATGGTGTATCGACGTGACGGTAAGTTTGACGAGGCGCGCCTGTACTATGCGAAGGCGCTCGGTGTCGAACCGGACTACGCCAACGCGCATCTTAATCTCGGGATATTGTTCGATCTCTACCTGGGCGATCCGGAAAAGGCGCTTCAGCACTATCAGCGTTACCGTGAGCTTGCACCGGGCGATGGCGCCACGGTGGCGAAGTGGATTGCGGATCTGCAGCAGCGGGCCCGGGCGACCGGGCAGAGCAAAGGAGAAAAGAAGGGATGAAATACAGAATGCTAGTCTTGATCGTGGTGAGCGCGATCGGTACTCCGGCGTGGGCGGCCGATCGGGCTGAGCTGGAAGGCACGCAGATTCTCGGCAGTCGTGAGCTGCCAAAGGTGCTGTATATCGTGCCGTGGAAACAGCCGCTCCAGACCGAGCTGATCGGGCGGCCGACGGCGAGCCTGCTGGACGAGGCGCTTTCGCCGATAGACCGCGAGGTGTTTGAACGCGAGGTACGCTACCATTTTTTGCTGCATGCACCGAGCGGCGCCGCAGCCGCCGGAAAATAATTTTAAGTCTTTCGACATAACGATGCGTTAACGGAGGTTACTCAATGAATGCCTACAGTACCGTAGTGAAGTTCTTCCAGGATTGCGGCGTTTTCATCTACCCCAGTCTGTTGATCCTCGCGATCGGGTTGTCGATCGCGATCGAACGGTTTATGTATCTCAACCGCGCGCGCGCGAGCAACCGCAAGATGTGGGAACAAATGTTGCCGTTGCTGCAGGGAGGAAAGTTCCAGCAGGTGTCTTCGATCACCGGCAAAAGTGACACCGCGCTCGGCAAGATTCTGTACAACGGGCTCGACCGGCTGAAAAGCGCGCGCCGCCGTGAAGACATCGACGCCGCCATGGAAGAGGGAATGATGGAGATCGTGCCGCGACTGGAGAAGCGCACGCACTACATCGCCACCTTCGCCAACGTCATTACGCTGCTCGGACTGCTCGGTACCATCATCGGCCTGATCAAGGCCTTTACCGCGGTGGCGCAGGTGAACGCAGCGGAGAAGGCCGAGTTGTTGTCGGCCAGTATCTCGATCGCTATGAACAACACCGCATTTGCGCTCATGGTGGCGATTCCGTTTTTGCTGGTGCATGCCTTCCTGCAGGCGCGCACGAGCGAAATCGTCGATAGCCTGGAAGCGGCCAAGATCAGCTTTCTGAATCTGGTCGAGCGCGTGAAAGGCGACGTGGCGGCACCGGCCCGATGAGTCGCGTCCGACGCCTGCGCAAGCATCCGGCGGAGCTGGACATCACCGCGTTCCTCAATCTGATTGTGGTGCTGGTGCCGTTTCTGCTTTCGACCGCCGTGTTTTCGCGGTTGGCAATCGTGGAGCTCAGTTTGCCGGCGCAATCGTCGGGTTTTAATAATCTGAAAGGCGATCTGCAACTGGAGGTCGTCATACGGCGCGACGGATTTGAAATCGGCGATCGACTCGGTGGCATGATCCAGCGTATTGACAACACCGACAAGGGTTATGACTTTCAGGCTTTGTCGTCGCTCATGCAGCAGGTCAAGGCGAAGTATCCGGACAAGCTCGAAGCGACCATTCTGGCTGAGCCGGAGACGTCGTACGACATTCTCGTGCAGACCATGGATGCCATGCGCGTTGCGCGCTCTGCACAGGCGGGTGCCAAGGTGGAGTTGTTCCCGGAAATTTCCGTTGGCGACGCGCCGATGGCGGGCCGCACGTCGAACAAGGCGGGGAAGGCGTCATGAAACTATCGCCCTTGCAGAAACGCGCCGAGCGCAAGTTGCGCAATCGATCGCTGGTCGACCTGAACCTGGTGTCGTTGATCGACATCTTTACGCTTCTGATTTTCTTCTTGCTGGCGAATGCGCTCGAGGTCGAAGTTCTGCAGAGCAGCAAATCGGTCCGGTTACCGGAATCGACGGCCGAGAAGACTCCGAAGGAAACGGTGGTGCTGGTCGTAAACGATCAGGAGATCATCGTACAGGGACGCAAAGTGGCATCGGTGCCGGAGATCATGAGCGCCGAGGGCGACGTGATCGAATCGCTGAAGGCGGAGCTTGAATACCATGCGAGCCATCAGATGATCCATAAGGAGAAAGAGACGCAGAACAAGGCAATTACGATCATGGGCGACAAGGAGATTCCGTATCGCTTGTTACGCAAGGTGATGGTGACGTGTGCACGCGCCAACTACAGCGATGTGTCCTTTGCTGTCACTAAAAAGGGCAAGGCGTCATGAGTGCGCGCTTCGCCTATTATCAAGCGGCGATACTGCCGTGGACTGTTTCGGAAGAAGAAGAGGCGCGCTTTCGGCGCGTTCTCAAACGCGTACTGATCATTTGTTTACTGCTCAGCATCGTGATGCCGTGGCTGCCGGTGCCGAAAGAAGACCGGACCAAAGTAGAAGAGCTGCCGCCGCGAATGGCGAAACTGCTGCTCGAGCGTGAGCCGATCGCGGCACCGGTGACGCCGGTGAAGAAACAGGAAGCGGAAGTCGCACCGACGCCCGCCGTAACCAAGCCCGAGCCCAATAAACCGCCGGTGACGGAGGCGCGTAAACCGGAACCCAATAAGGCCCCGGGCGAGAAGGTGGAAGCCGCGCGACGCAAGGCATCCGGCGTGGGTCTGCTGGCCATGAAGAATGAACTTGCCGATTTGCGCGGCGCGCCGGTGGCGGCCCAGTTTCAGAAAGACGTGAAGCCCGGACCCGGTGTGGGCACGGGAAGCGGTGCGGGCGTCGGTGCCGGGAAGGGCGCTGGCCTGCCTTCGCGGGCCTTGATCACGTCCAACGCAACGGGCGGCAGCGGTGGCATCAATACGGCGTCACTGAGCAGGGATACCGGCGGCGGGGGTCTTGCTGGCCGTTCTACTACCGCCGTTGAAGGCGTCATCGGCGGTGGCGGAGGCGGTGGTCCGGGCGGCGGTGGCACGTTGCAGCGCGGCGGCAGCGGCAAGGCGTCGCGATCGATCGAGGACATCAAGCTCGTGTTCGACCGCAATAAGGGTGCGATTTATACGCTCTACAACCGTGCGCTGCGCGAAGATTCAACGCTGCAGGGCAAGGTCGTGGTCAAGCTCACGATTGCGCCTTCCGGGCAGGTGGTGGACTGTCAGCTCGTTTCCAGCGAGCTGCGCGCACCGGATCTGGAGCGCAAGCTCATCGTGCGCATCAAGCAGTTCGACTTCGGGGCACGCGCGGTCGACACGATGGTGGTGACGTATCCGATCGACTTTCTGCCGTCATAGGGTCGGGCGCGAGGCTGAATTCGCGGGCGTTTTTCAGTACCATAGCGCCCCGTTTTCCCGGCAGCCACGTACCTCATGACGATCCGCACGCGTTTTGCGCCCAGCCCCACGGGCTACCTCCATATCGGCGGGGCGCGTACCGCGCTCTTTAGCTGGCTGCACGCGCGCAAGCACGGCGGGACATTCATTCTGCGCATCGAAGATACCGATCGCGAACGCTCCACGACTGAATCGGTAAACGCCATCCTGGAAGGGATGACCTGGCTCGGTCTCGACTACGACGAAGGTCCGTTCTATCAGACGCAGCATTTCCCGCGCTACCAGGAAGTCATGGAGCGCATGCTGCGGGAGGGCAAGGCCTACCGCTGCTATTGCTCCAAGGAGCGGCTGGAACAATTGCGTAACGAACAGATGGCGCGCAAGGAAAAGCCTCGCTATGACGGAAAATGCCGGCACGGCGTGGAGCATCCGCCGGCCGGTGTCGATCCGGTGGTGCGTTTCAAGAACCCGCAGGACGGTACGGTCGTGGTCGAGGACCTTATTCGCGGGCGCGTGGTGTTCGAGAACAGCGAATTGGATGATTTGATCATTGCCCGCGGCGACGGCACGCCGACGTACAACTTTACGGTCGTCGTCGATGACATGGACATGCGTGTTACGCACGTGATTCGCGGCGACGATCACCTGAACAACACGCCGCGCCAGATGAACATGCTGAAGGCCCTCGATGCCGCGCCGCCCGCTTATGCGCATGTGCCCATGATCCTCGGTGCCGACGGGGCGCGCTTGTCCAAGCGCCACGGTGCAGTAGGTGTGATGCAGTATCGTGAAGATGGATTCCTGCCGGAGGCGCTGCTGAATTATCTGGTACGTCTTGGCTGGTCGCACGGCGATCAGGAGATTTTTTCCATCGATGAAATGACGAAGCTCTTCGAGGTGAAAGACGTGCATCGCTCGGCCGCGGCGGTGAATCCCGAGAAGCTGCTTTGGTTGAATCAACACTACATCAAAACCGGCGACGTGGAACACGTGGCGCGTCACTTGAGTTATCACATTGGCAAACTTGGAATCGACCCATCGCGGGGCCCGGCGCTGACGGAAATCGTGACGGCGCAGCGCGAACGCGCGAAGACGTTGGTCGAGATGGCGAGTAGTAGTGCATTCTTTTATAAAGATGTAGATACGTATGACGCCAAAGATGCAGCGGCGCATTTAAGACCGGAAACAGTCGATTTGCTGAAGGATCTGCACCAGCGGTTCACTCAATTGGCGGCATGGGAACCGACTGCGATTCACGAAGCGGTAACATCATTAACTGAAGCGCGCGGACTGAAACTTGGAAAAGTGGCCCAGCCGTTGCGAGTGGCGGTGGCGGGAAGAGCGGTTTCGCCCCCGATCGATATCACGCTGGCGCTTCTGGGCCGCGTCAAGACATTGGCGCGCTTGGATAAGGCACTGGAATATATTGAAAAAACCGCCGGCGCGGCTTGACCCGACGGCACACGGAAAGGTAAAGTAGCGCGCCTTTTTCAGGGATGTACCAGTTGCCCGTACGTTGGGGCTATAGCTCAGCTGGGAGAGCGCTTGCATGGCATGCAAGAGGTCGCCGGTTCGATCCCGGCTAGCTCCACCATTTCTCGGTGGCTGATGTAGTGAAAGTACGTTCGGTCTTCCGTCCCCATCGTCTAGCCGGCCTAGGACATCGCCCTTTCACGGCGGTAACAGGGGTTCGAATCCCCTTGGGGACACCATTTTTGATGTCACCACACTCAAGCTGGCATCTAACGATACCGACCGCTGTTTATTCCACCCCCAATTGTGGGACATATTCTTCCCCCGCATGGTGTTCGCGCTGTCGCTCGGCACAACGCTGCTTGTTCGCGAAGTTCTGACGGTTACGCCGGTTATTTGTTTCGTTTAGGTAGCCAGCGATTGTTCGGCGCCCGATCGTGCGTGAGTGCGCATATACCGGCATGAGGCGCCCCCGTTTCCACGGACAGTTGGTTAAGGAACAACTCGCTGCTCTTCATACCGCATCGGACTCACGTAGTCGAGCGTGTGGTGCAGACGCTGACGGTTATAAAACACCTCGATGTACTCGAAGATCGCCGCTCTGGCTTCATCGCGACGGCGGAAGCTGCAATGCCAGATGAGCTCGTTCTTGAGGTTTGAGAAGAAGCTCTCGGCCACCGCGTTGTCGTAGCAGTTTCCCTTGCGGCTCATGCTCGCGATCATGCCATGCTGCGTGAGGATGCCGCGGTAGGCGGACGTGGCGTAGACGATACCCTGATCGGTGTGGTGGATGAGCCCCGGTGTGGGTCGACGATGTTCGATGGCCATCGTGAGCGCATCGACCACCAACGCGCGGTTCATTTTCTCGCTCATCGCCCAACCGACGACGCGGCGTGAGAAGAGATCGAGCAGCATGGCAAGATAGAGCCAGCCCTCACGGGTGGGAATGAAGGTGATGTCGCCTACCCATGCCCGATTCGGTGCGGACACAGAAAAGTGCCGATCGAGCAGATTCGGTGCAGCCGGCTCACTGTTGCGCGCGGCATAAGCCCGACGGAAGCGACGCAGGCGTTTGGCATAAATCCCTTCGGCCTGGCGCAGTCTGGCGACCCGGTTGCGCCCACAGAACATGCCGGCCTCAAGCAGCGCCCGCCACGTCTTCACCGTGCCGTAGTTCTCCCGGGCGTGTGCGTGGATTTCGCGTATACGGGTCAGTAGCCGGGTGTTGGCCTGAGTGCGCGCACTCAAGGGGCGCGTGCGCCAATCGTAGAAACCACTGCGCGAGACGTTGAGCACGCGACACATGGCGTTCACCCGAAACTCGCACCGGTGATCCTGAATGAAGTGGTATCTCATGAGGATTCCTTGGCAAAGTACCGCGCGGCTTTTTTTAAAATGTCGTTCTCCTCGCGCAGGCGCTCGTTCTCGCGCTTGAGCGTGGCGAGCTCGGTGCTCGCACCGCTCTGGCGACCGGAGCCAGGGAATGCCGCTTCGGCCTCCTTGCCCTGCAACTGATCGCGCCACTTGTAGAGCTTGTTGCGCGAGATACCGAGTTCACGAGCAAGATCGGCTGCCTTCTTATCGCCCAGCTCCAGCAATCGAACCGCTTCGAGTTTGAACTCTCGGGTGTAGGTCGCTCTCTTTGTCATCGGACGCCTCCATTGGCATTATGTGCCTAGGTTGGTGTCCGTGAAATCGGGGGCGCCTCAGCATGACCCTTTTTCGGCTCGGCCCAAAACGTGAGTGCTTTTCCAAGCGCTGCTTTCATTGGTTTGGCATATACCCGTTCGATTTTCTGGTGTATCAGGTACGCCACGCCAAGCATCAGTGCAACCACTCCCCACATCAAAACATGGTTGTTAACGTATCCATATAGTTTCTTAAACAGGATGTAGCCGACAACTTGATGGATCAGATATAGCGGGTAAGTGAGTGCGCCGAGGAGCATCCATTTGTTTGTCGAGATTGATTTTGTCCGTCCTGTGGCGAGGAGAAAGAAAACACCAAAAAAAACTGCCACGATCGATGCCGTGATAACGTCGCTGTAGGAGGTTCGATACCAGACCTCTCTAATGCCGATCATTTTTATCACATGCGCGGCAGCGGCAAGGTAACTTGTTGCAACAAGAAATCCTTTGTAAAGGCACAAGCCGTCCCGGTAGATTAGAAAAAAAGTAGCTCCGCCGATAAAGTATGGCGCGTAGTCCACCGCTAGTAGAAATGAAGCATATGGCACTGGCCACTGGGACACGATCAACACCAGCAACAACCAGATGCCAAGAAGTTCCTTGGCGCGATGAAATTGCCCAAACAGAAGAACCAGGAAAACCAGGAAATACAACTTCATCTCTTCGAAGAGAGACCAATAAGCGGGATCGATTAAATCTACACGAAGGAAACCGCTGAGCATCGTCATGTTGACGAGGTATTGATTGAATGTCGCCACGAATCGCGTGCCGCCCATTAGTAACATCGCAACAAAGGTAATCGTGCAGCAAACCCAAAAGGCAGGATAAAGACGTACGATGCGCGATATAACGAAGTGCTTGGCCGATCCGCTGGAGGCTGACATGAATATCACGAAGCCGCTTACGATGAAGAACAGATCGACGCCGAGATAACCGTACTTGGTGACAGGCTTCGCCAAAAAGTATGGGAAATCGGCCAGGCTATTCGGTCCATAGTCTGTGAAGTTGACGGTGTAGTGGAATAGCATTACCGAAATTGCAGCGAGAAACCGGAACAGGTCGATTTCGTAAACTCTTTTAGACGGCATATTTTTCCTTGGGTGGCAGCGAGCTAAGGCGGCAATTCTGCTACCGACTACGACAAAAGAACAGGAGCTGCCACGCAAGGCGGCCGTAAACGGTTGTACCGCGAAGAAGCACTACCGCACTGATAAATTCGTGAGCCCACATCCTGAACGTTATTGAGACACAAGATGGAAGTGTAAATAGCGAATGTCCTGCAGGCCGGGGCCGTTTGTATGAACGCGGTAGTCATGCAGGCTATGTTCGAGGACAAGTGCCCGAATAACCGCAATGCAATCCATGACGTAGGGCTGATCGTCAACGGATACATCAGTGATATCCTTTATGTCTTTTTTTGGAAAGATCACGAAGTGGTAGCGTGATTCGGGGAAGGGATGAGAGATCGCCACGCAGCGACTTGTTTCCCGGACGACATTTGGTACGAAGGCAGTTGGACGCTGTATTGCGGCGGACGTCAACAGACCCACTAAGTCGCTGAGGCGGTAACAGGACGAACCACAGTCGGAAATGGCGAGAAAAGAACGTGGTTGCGAATTCGCAAAAAGCAGTCCTCCCAGGATCATGCCCGTAATCAATGCAGTAACCGGTAAAAGAATATGGAGCTTTTTCATTTAGGAAAAGACGCACGCATGGCGAGTTTAATATACGGACAGGAAAACCGATTGGTAAGTTTGTCGAGGTTTTTACGTCGCATCACACTTCTGCTTAGCCTTCTTCACGCCACGCGAGGACCGGTTTTCGGGTTGCCCCGATAGCAACTTCGACGTCATGCCCCGTTGACGGCCTGCTGGCGAAGCGGGAACTGCGTCCGGGGAGGTGTACCCGACGGCTCCACCAAGAACGCAAGTTAGAACATGGTGTTAACGTATACACTAAATGTAGTTACGATGAAATGTACTTTAGTCCGTTGTGGAGTCGTATAGGGTAGTTTAGGATGCGGACTTGAAATCAGCCTTCCCGGCCCTCACCCGCGGGTATCAATTACTTCGGTGTGAAGAGTGGCCGGAAACAAAATAGAGCTGAAATAACAAGAAATTGGCTGGAACAACTTACTCTCCCGCAACGATTCGCAGCGACTGTTTAGTGTTGGTATCAGGCAGATGTTTTGCGTGGTCAGCAAGGGGGCTGTTATCTGTGACATCTATCAGTTTATGGAATCGCAGAGATGCCGCAGGACTCCTCGCGAACCGTGTCCGGGGCTCAGTCTTACCGCGGATCTTGAACCATCTATCGGTCATATAACTCTAACGATCGAGCCGCACAATGGACTCGGCGGTAAGTTGTTTTGTTAGATCGAATTGTTGAAGTTGAAGGACAAACGCGGTATCGGCGTGGGGTGCAAACGCCATGCTGACAACAATGAAGTACGCGAAGAAGAACAGGGGTAGGGGAGAATTCAGATGATGATCCGCATTTTCAAGCATTTCGTCCCAACGGCGGTGGTAATGCTCGTCGTTGTGGATGCCATTGTCCTGATTGGGTCCATGTACCTTGGCATCTGGCTGAGATTCGCCGGCGACGGTGCGGGTTTCGCCGAACATCTGCCGATTCTTCCTCGCGCCTTGATCTTCATGGCGGTCGTGATCGGATGCATGACCGCGTTCGGCGTCTATTTGCGTGATACGTCAACCGACCGGGCCGGTGTCTGGCTGCGTTTTGGAGCGACGTTTGTGGCTGCATTTGTGATCATGTCGATGTTGCTGTACGCGTTTCCGAACATCAGTCTTTGGCGCGGTGCGTTCGGTCTGTCGCTTCTCATTTCGATGTCGGGCATGGCGTTTGCGCGGATCGTTTTTTTTGCGGTTTCAAAGAACGACAATCTGAAACGGCGCATTTTGGTCCTCGGCGCGGGTAGTCGCGCGGCTCAGGTGGAACAAGTACTGGCGAAGCACGGTTTGAGTGGAAAGTTTGACATCGTTGGGTATGTTGCCACTGGCGGCTGCCCGGGCCATGTCGACTCAAAGAAGGTATTGAAGGCTTCCGGCTCGCTTCTTGGTATGTCCATCAAGCATCGTGTGGATGAGGTGGTCGTTGCCGTACGTGACCGGCGTGGCGGTAATCTGCCGATGGCGGAACTACTTGAGTGCAAGATAGAAGGCGTCAACGTAATTGAACTGTCCAGCTTCTTCGAGCGTGAGACCGGTCACGTACAGGTCGATTCGCTCAATTCAAGCTGGTTGGTGTTCTCCGATGGATTTTGCCGCAGCTCCGCGCGCAGCCTGCTGAAGCGAATTTTCGATGTCGCGGTCAGCTTCGTCATGTTCGCGCTGACGCTTCCGATAATGGCAATTACCGCGCTGCTTATCTTTGTGGAGAGTGGCGCCCCGATTTTTTACCGCCAGGCCCGGGTGGGCGAGTGCGGCCACGTATTTCAGATTTTAAAGTTCCGCAGCATGCGCACCGACGCCGAACGCGAAGGGTCGCCGGTCTGGGCACAGAAGGGTGACAGTCGTGTCACGGCAGTCGGCCGCGTGATTCGCGCGCTGCGAATCGATGAGCTGCCGCAGATCTTTAACGTATTGCGGGGCGATATGAGCTTTGTGGGTCCGCGACCTGAGCGGCCGATGTTCGTGGATCAGTTGGCGCGCCAGATTCCCTACTATCCAAATCGACACGCGGTAAAACCGGGCATCACTGGTTGGGCACAGGTAAATTACCCGTATGGCGCGTCGGTGGACGATGCGCGCGAGAAGCTGCAGTACGATCTTTACTACATCAAGAATCGCAGCGTGTTTCTTGACTTCGTGATTTTGGCGCAGACGGCGCAGGTAGTGTTGTTTGGAAAGGGCGCGCGCTAGGCGTTAGCGGCGAACTCTCAGCAGATACAGCGGGGATTCGTCCCAGCCGATGACCAGGTCGTTTTTAAAGTAGATGCGCGAAGTGCCGTATTCCCAGGTAGAAGGTGTTTCGCGAACGGGATCACCTTGTATCGCGCGCACCTCCGGCTTCGACGAACCGAGTGCGATGAAGTGAGGAGCGGCAGCATTGAATTGGGGGTCGAGACCCGTGTTAAGTAGATTTTCCGGTGACTCTTCCCAGCTGACGACTCGGCCTTCCGAAAAGTGAATTCGTGAAGCGCCGTAGTGCCAAAGATTGTTTTCGGTCCGCGACGGAGTTCCCTGTGCCGAGTAGACCTCGCCGATGGTGGAGCCGATCGTGAATCGCGGGTGCTGCGTTTGGTGTGGTGGCGGCGGGGCGCTCTTTGTATTCAGCGCTGAATCAGGCACCCCGTTGGGCACGACAGAGGAGTCGGGAAGCGGGCCGTAAGAGACGGTGTCGCTATAGCCCAGATAGACAATGAGCGCGATGGCGGCAATTACCGCCAATTTTACGGCAAAGGTAAAGTGCCAGGAGTTAGTCGCAACAGCCCCGGACCCCGGAGTATCGGTAAACCAGTCGGGGCCGTGATCGGGCGAGGCGTGCGTCTGAACGGATGCTGGCGATAGCACGGTTACGGATGCAACGGTGGCGTGCGGAAGGTTGCCGTGAGCCTTGTAATAGGTTGCCAGCCGATCGTAGGCGTTGTTGATGGCCTTCGATTTCTCATCGGCAAGACGTTTAGCCTCCGGTCGATCGGCGACGCGATCGGGATGCCAGAGCCTGATTTGTGTGCGATACGCAGCACGAACTTCGGCCCACGCGGCGTCGGCGTCAAGCTCGAGAATGCGATAGCAGTGGGACCAGTCTTGTTCGTACATAAAATAATTATGGTTATGTGGTGTCGAAAAATTGCTGCGAGGAATATCCGATGGATCGGTATATTAACGAGAGCTGGGCAGAAGGGAAATGTGCAGATTCTTGGCTGTTTGGTTTTCCGGGAGTATTTAAGGTAGATTTCGTTACGTCGTGGCCGCTTTGGTTGACGATTCAATAACTAGTATGGTGGAGAAGATGAAACGGAACGTTGTGGTCGCGATGTGGCTTTTTCTTTCGGTGCTAGCAGGGTGTGCCGGCAATTCCGGCGTTGACAGCGTTGCGTCCGACGCGGCGTCCGGCGCAGCCGCGATCGATAAGGAATACCTCATTGGGGTGGACGACCGTCTCCAGATTAATGTCTGGAAGAACCCCGAACTTTCCATGATCGTGCCGGTACGACCAGACGGAATGATTTCCTTACCGTTGATTGGGGACGTGCGCGCGGGCGGAAGCACGCCCACGACGGTCGCCGACCTGATTCGCCAGAAGCTCTCGGCCTACATCCGTGATCCGAGTGTCGCGGTCATCGTGACGGAACTGCGCAGCCATGAATTCCTTTCGCGCGTGCGCGTGACCGGGGCGGTGCGTACCCCGCGTTCGTTGCCGTATCGGCCGGGGATGACGGTTCTCGATGCGGTCCTGGAGGCCGGTGGCGTCAATGACTTTGGCTCCCCGAATCGCACCAAGCTTTTCCGCAAGGCGGAAGGGAAAACGCAGGTATTGGATATTGATCTGGGCGACATCCTGAATAAGGGCCGCCTCGAAACCAATCACGAATTAAAACCGGGCGACGTCGTGACGGTGCCTGAGCGTCTGTTTTAGCGATTGAGATGGAGCCATGTCATTAACCCCAGAACAGCTGATTCCACTGCTGACTAAAGAAGCTTTCAGATCCAGAAAGTTGATCGTCGCCATTTTTAGTGTGATCGCGTTGCTTACGCTTGTCGTCGCTGTCATGTGGCCGAGTCGTTACAGCGTGTCCACGACTATCCTCGTTGACGAGAGAAATATTATTCAGCCTTTGATGCAGGGCGCCGCCGTGCCGACGGAAACAGCGGACCGTAGCCGCCTGGCGCGCGAAGTGATCTTTGGCCGCAAGATGATGACGCAGGTATTGCGCGAAACCGGGTTGCTGAATGATGCGCGGACACCGGCGGAACAAGATCAGCTGATTCAGGGCCTGATCTCGAAGACGGCTATTGCTAACGAAGGCAAGAACCTTATTCGAATCGAGTATCGCGATGCCGATCCTGACCGTGCGTATCGCACCGCGAGCAAAATGTCACAGCTGTTTATCGAAGAGGCCATGCAGGCGAAGGCCAGCGAGAGTCAGGCGGCGTTCGACTTCATCGACAAGCAGGCGCAGGAGTATCACGAAAAACTTTCCCAGGCCGAAGAGCGACTTAAGGAATTTCGCTCAGAGAACCTTGACGCGACGCCGGGCAGCGAGGCGGATGTCAGTGCGCGGCTCAATGCGCTTAACACCCGCGTCGAGCAAGCGACGCAGGATCTTCGCGAAACGGAAATCAAAAAGCAGTCGCTCGAAAAACAGGTTTCGGGAGAGGTCGAATCGACAGCGGCGGTGACGCGTGAGAGCCAGTATCGGGCACGTTTGGCCGAGCTTCAGGGGCAGCTCGAATCGTTGCGGATGAGCTATCACGACACCTATCCTGACGTGGTGCGCGTTCGGCACCAGATCACAGATTTGAATGAGGCGATAGTTGCCGAGCAACAACGGCGTGAGGCGGCACGTGCGAGCGGACGCGCGGCAGTGATCGATGACTCGGTGATCAACAATCCGGTCTATCAACAGCTCAAGCGCGATCTATCGCAAACCCAGATTACGATTGACACGTTGCGGGCCAGAATCTCGGAATCAAAACGTCAGATGGCGGTCGAGCTTGATCGCGGTAAACGCGTGCATGGTGGCGAGGCAACGCTGGCGGAGTTGACGCGCGACTATCAGGTAAATCGTGAAATTTATCAGGACTTGTTGCGCCGTCGCGAGAATGCGCGAGTCTCGATGAATCTGGATCGAGACAAGCAGGGCCTCAGTTTCAGGATTCAGGAGCCGGCGGCAATGCCGACACAGCCGACCGGGATGCGCTCCGGACACATCCTGATCAGTGGATTCCTGCTCGGGATCGCCATTCCTATTGCGCTGCTGTTCTTTAGTTTGAATCTCGACCCGCGTATCCGCGTTGCGCGGCAGCTGCTGCAGCAGTACAAACTGCCGTTGCTTGGTGTGGTACCGCATTTGTATACATCGGGAGAAACACTTGCGGTTCGCCGCGATGTGCAGCAACTGGTACTGGTGATCGGCGGGACGATTGCGGCCTTGATGATGTTCGCGTTGCTCCGATTGTTCAGTGTGATTTAGGTGCTTGAGACCATGAGCAAAATCGAAAAGGCCCTGAACAAGGCACGTGCAGAACGCGGACACTCAAGCGTTCCGGTGCCAGTGCGCTCGGGGACGGCGGGCGAAGGACATTTGGTACCTGTCTCGACGGTCAGCGTCCAACCCGTCGACACGCACGACTCCGGCAGCCACAGCATTGCACTCATGCAGGAAACTGTCTTGCGCGCGCCCGGCGATCTGGCCGAGAGCGGCATCATTCATTCCGGAATGGGTGAGAACAGTACGGTTCGTACGTTCCGCGAAATTAGAACGCGGATCCTGCAGAGGAGCCACGGAAAAAACGGCGTGTTGATGGTGACTGGCGTATCGGGCAAGGATGGCGGCACGTTCGTTGCGCTCAATCTGGGCGCGGTCTTTGCGTTCGACCCCGGCAAGACGGCGCTGGTGCTCGACTGCAACCTGCGCAATCCGTGGATGGAGAGATTTTTTGCGGATCAGCCCGTCGTTGGGCTGACGGATTATCTCGAGGACTCGGAAACGAAGGTCGCGCAGATTATTCATTCCATAGGTGTTGAACGTCTGCGCGTGATCCCGGCCGGCGGAAAGCGTGGAACGGTCACGGAGTACTTCACGTCGCCGCGCATGAAGCAGCTGATCGAAAGTATTCGCCGGCGTTACGCAGAGCGATTCATTATCATTGACGCACCGCCGATGTCCGAATCGGCCGATACGCATATCCTCGCGGATCTTTGTGACTACGTCGTACTCGTGGTGCCGTACGGAAAAGTGACCGGTGCGCAGCTCGAAAACTGTGTCAGGGCGATCGACAGCAAGAAATTCCTCGGTGTGATCTTTAATGACGAGCCGCAGCTGCCTCCTTTGCGGTGGGACGAGATGCTGCCTCCGGTCGTCCTGGACTTGATCGCACGCGGCACACGAGCCTTTAAAGCGTTGAGAAATGCGACAAAACGAAAGTAAACGATTTAAGGGCCGCGCGCGCAGGGTGCTTGTTTACAGTGTGGCGATCTGGGGCGGCTCGCTTCAGTCGTCGTACGCGGGCGAACTTGCCTTCGGTGCGGCATATGCCACGGAACGCAGCGACAATATTACACGCGCCTTGCCGGGCCGCGAGATAGGTGAACGCACGAACTCCTCCATCGTGGGCGCGGCCTATCACGAAAATTCTGCTTCGCTGGTCGCTAACGCGACCGTGCAAGCGGAATACCGCGACTACGTAAAAGACGTCTACTCGGATGGCGCGTTGTATTATGTGGACGCCGCCGCCGTCTGGAACATTCTTCCGCAGCAATTTTCGTGGATACTTCAGGAGCGCTACGATTACGGTATTCTCGATGCAACGCTTCCGTACACACCGGCGAACCGGACTTCGGTAAATGCATTTGAGACCGGGCCGGAATTGCGTATGGCGTTGGCGCCGCGTAATGCGCTGATCTTTGGCTTGCGCTATGGCGATGTACATTTCAGTAACGCCAATACGAACCATGAACGGCATGGTGGACTGATTCGTTGGCAATATGAAGTCAACTCGTCGACAAGTCTGGCCCTGAACTATGAACACTTGTCGCTGCGCTACGAGGACCCGGTCGCCAACAGCGACAGTCAGCGGGAAACGTACTATATGCGCTACACAACGCGCGAAGGGCGCTCCCAGTTCTTGCTCGATCTGGGTGGCGTCGAAGTGACGCGCGGCGGGACGCAGACGGTTTCGGGAAGCCTCGTGCGTACCTCTCTCAGTCGTGCACTCACGTCGGAATCTACGCTGAGTTTGCTGTTTGCCGGAGAGTATACGGACGCGGGTACGGTGCTACTTTCGACCCCCACGGCGTCGGGAGCGGGAGCGTCGGCGGCAGCCGTACCCGGCATAGCGACGTCGGATCTTCTGTATGTAAAGGGTGGCGAGCTTGCCTATTCCATGCTCGGCACCGTGGTGGCGATAAACGCCGGTTACTTTGCGCGTGATCTCGAATACATGCTTGCGGCCCAGGATCGACGCGAGGCGGGCGGGAAATTGACAATTACGCAGAATCCCCAGGGCATCACCTCGGTGGGAATTTTCGGAAGGACCCAGGGCACGACCTACCATAATGGTACCGATCGGGGAGACGACGAGCGGGAATTCGGGGCACGCATTAGCTACCGCGCCACGCGCGAGCTTAGCTTTATTCTTGAAGGCAAGCACATCCGGCTGACCAGTAACGACGCGAACACCGGTTACGACGAACGCCGAACGATGCTGATGGTGCAATATCGCACCTCGCCGTTGTTCACACCGGTGCAGGGGAGATAATTCCGCCGTGTACCTAGAGTACTTCAATCTGCGCGAGTTTCCGTTCCGACTGACCCCCGACACGGAGTTCCTGTACATGAGCAGTGTCCATGCGCGCGCGAAGGCGTATATGGACTACACCGTCTGGAACCGCGAAGGCTTCGTCGTTATTTCCGGCGAGATCGGCTGCGGCAAGACCCTGCTGATTCAGAAACTTCTGTCGGAACTGAATGACGAGAATGTGCTCGTCGCCAAGGTGTTTCAGACCCAGCTCAATGAAGTCGAATTCCTGCAAGCAGTGCTGGTGGAGTTCGGCTTTAATCCGTTCAATGCCCAGAAGGTTGAGCTCATCGATATGCTCAATACCTTTCTGATCGAAAACTTTCTCAAACTCAAGCAGCTGGTACTGATTGTTGACGATGCACACAATCTTTCAATGAAAGTGCTGGAGGAAATCCGGATGTTGTCCGGCCTCGAGACACAGAAGGAGAAGGTGCTGCACGTTATTCTTGTCGGTCAACCGCCGCTCGCTGACATGCTTGAGGCTCCGGAGATGGAGCAGTTGTTGCAGCGGGTGAGGCTCAGGTACCACATCAAGGCGTTGTCTCAGGAAGAGATCGCCGATTACGTCGTACATCGCCTGCGCGTGGCCGGTGCAAACGACAGAGTACTGTTTACGCCTGAAACGATCCCGTTGGTACATAAGTACACGGGCGGCGTTCCGCGGCTGGTCAACACGTTGTGCGACACTGCTTTGGTCTGCGCATACGCGGACGGTGCCACGCAGGTGACGGCGACCGAACTTAACGCTGCGGTGGAAGAGCTGCAGTGGATTCCATACGCGAAACGCGTTAGCGCCAGACGTTTAAAGGGGCAATCGTCGCGTAAGAATGGAGCTCAGGGCGAGACCGAAGAGGGGGCCGAAAGTAGCGCTGTCACGAACCGTTTGAATCAGCTCGATGCGTTGGTGCCGGCGCTGGGCCTGATGTCTGATCGCATGGCGAATATCGAGATGCTGCTGAAGCGAATCGCGGACAGCTTGACGGCAACGGAAGCACGGCCGGAAAAAAAGAGTATCAAGCGCGAGAACTAACGGGCGCGTCTGCAAGGAATCAGTAAAGATGTGCGGTGTTTCGGGAATTCTGGAATTTAGGTTGATCTCGTCATTGCAGCGGTCGGTGACAATTGTGCTGACGGCCGCATGTCCGACGGACGCGGCTGCCAACGGTGTCGGCCGAAATCAATGAGGCGCGCAATTCGCGATTGCCCCGCCGCGGCAAGAACGCATTTTATTTTTCCCGCTAATGTTGTTGGCAAATAGTGGTAGCCGTAATCTGGGTTGAAGGCGCTGTCCCGAAACGCGATGTTCGCACGCGGTAGATCGGGCATGGCGTTGCAGGGCGGCAGGAAATTCAGTGCGAAGCATCGCTTTGCATGGCGGTAGCGTTCCCAGGAATGACTGGCGCAGCGACTTCTATGGCGACGATGTTCAGGAGGGCGATTGCGTACGGTGAAAATCGAATCGAATACCGGATGGTGAGCAACATGAGTCAAACGAACGTCGTGCCGAATGCCATGACGGTGGACGTAGAAGACTATTTTCACGTCTCCGCGTTTTCGAGGCACATTGACCGTAGCAATTGGAACCAGTGCGAATCACGCGTCGTTGCCAATACGCAACGTTTATTGACGTTGTTCGAAGGCGTGGATGTGCGCGCTACATTTTTTGTGCTGGGTGTGGTCGCCGAGCGATTTCCGAACCTGGTGAAGGACATTGCCGCACGCGGTCACGAGGTGGCGTGTCACGGTTATTCGCATCGGCTCGTACACACACAATCGATCGATGAGTTTCGCGAGGAAACGTTCCGGTCAAAAAATATTCTGGAAGATCTGACCGGCAACGCGGTGCTTGGATACAGAGCGGCGAGCTACTCGATCGTGCGTGAGTCGTTGTGGGCACTGGACGTCCTGACCGAATTTGGGTTTGCTTATGATTCGAGCATTTTTCCGGTGCATCATGATCGCTATGGTATTCCCGGTGCCGAGCGTATGCCGCATCGACTGCGCACGCCAAATGGAAGTACGATTGCCGAGTGGCCGTTGTCAACGGTGAAACTCCTGCGCTTTAGTGTGCCGGTAGCGGGCGGCGGTTACTTTCGTTTGTTTCCCTATTGGTTTTCCCGTGCAGCTCTAGCGTCGATCAACCGGCGTGAACAGCGTCCGTTTATCTTTTATCTGCATCCGTGGGAGATCGATCCGGACCAGCCTCGTATCGCCGCTAGCGCGTTATCGCGATTTCGTCATTACCACAATCTGGCGAAGTGCGAGGCGCGGCTGACGCGGCTGTTAAGTGACTTCCGGTTCGACACGGTGCGTAGTGGTTTGACACGGATGGGGTTGCTGTTGCCCGATGGCGGGAGTCAGCTATAGCACGCGGAAAGGTTGTGTCGAAAATACTTCTTTACTCATCGCAAGGAGGTCCGTCTATGGCTGGCTTTAAAAGACCTGCGATGACCTCAAATTTATCTCGTTTGTGTCCCGACTTCGGTGAGCAGAGGAAGGTGGCGTGCTGGTGTTGGGAGGTGTGCGGATGGCTGAAGTAATTTTCTGGATCTCGTTCGCAGTGGTGGTTTATACCTATGCAGGTTATCCGATCGCGGTGTTTTGTATCGGAAGGATAAAAGACCGCAGACTCGAAAAGTCGCCGATGTATCGGCCACGGATAACGATTCTGACGGCAGCGTACAACGAGGTGGCCAGCATCGGTAAGACGATAGAGAACAAGCTCAGACAGAACTATCCACAGGACAAGCTCGACCTGATCGTCATCTCCGACGAATCAACCGACGGTACGGATGCGATCGTGGAGCGGTATGCGCAACAGACAAATGGGCGCGTGAAGCTCATTCGTCAGAGCCCGCGTCAGGGCAAGACCGCTGCACTCAACATGGCGGTCTCCTCTGCGGCGGGTGATATTCTTGTCTTTTCCGACGCCAATTCGATTTACGAGTCGGACACCATTTCATGTCTGGTTGAAAATTTTCACGATGCAGCAGTGGGCTACGTCACCGGCAAGATGGTTTACACCAATGGCGACGGCAAGGGCGTGGGCGATGGATGCTCGGCCTACATGAAATATGAAAACTTTCTGCGGGCACAGGAAACGAAAGTAGGCTCGATCGTCGGTGTCGACGGTGGTGTCGATGCAATGAGAAAAAATCTGTTCCGGCCGATGCGGGCGGATCAATTGCCGGATTTTATTCTTCCTCTGAGCGTGGTTGAGCAGGGATACCGCGTCGTTTACGAGGCGCGTGCGATTGTGAGGGAAGAGTCTCTTAACACCGCGGCGGATGAATATAGAATGCGGGTGCGGGTGTCGCTGCGTGCATTATGGGCGCTTTTCGATATGCGCCATCTGCTGGGTATCGGTGCGGATGGTTGGTTTGCCTGGCAATTGCTATCGCATAAGGTATTACGCTATACGGTGTTTATTTTTATCGGCGCCGCATACTTGAGTAGCGCGTACCTGGCGTTTGGCTCTGCGTTCTATTTGTCGGTCTTCTTGTCCGAGAATATTTTATTATTGGCATCCTTCGCCGGGTACTGGCAGGACCGCAACGGCGGTGCCACAAAGATTTTTTATCTTCCGTACTACTTCGCGCTGATAAACATCGCTGCGGCGATGGCATTCGTAAAGTTTCTCAAAAGAGAAAAACAGACGGTGTGGAAGCCCCGTACGGGCTGAGGCGCATTCCGTTGTAGGCGAGTATGAGTAGTCACTGGGAAAGGTAACGGGATGGTGCAAGCGCCGATCAAGATTTTGTACCTCATCGACTGTGTAGTCGGATCGGTGGCGGGAACTGAGCGGCAGTTGATCGAGCTGATGGACGGTATGAGAAGCGCTGGCTGCCAGCCGGAATTGGCTGTTTTTAGGCGCACGCCGTTTCTGGATGGTCCACACAAGGTTGGGGGCTCAATTCGGGTTCTTGGCATAACGCGTCTCGCAAGCCTTGATGCCTTATATAAGTTGATCAAGCTGAGCTGGTTCATCCGTCGACAGAAGATCAGGCTCGTCCATATTTTCTTTAACGACGCGGCCTTGGTGGCGCCCCTGTTTTGCAGGCTCGGCGGGGCGAAGGTGGTCGGGGCGCGACGCGATATGGGTTTTTGGTACAGCCGGACGAATCTGTGGTTGCTGCGGATCAGCAATTGCTTTGTCGATACCATCGTAGCGAATAGCAATGCCGTGGCGCAGAACGTTGCTGCGCGTGAGCGTTTTCCACAAAAGCGCATCGCCGTCATTTACAACGGGCACGACATGCAGCGATTCGTGGGTGAGCCGGATCGGGAACTGTGCGAACGATTTAAGATCCCACCGGGCGCGCCGATAGTGGGGATTGTCGCCAACCTGAATCCGGTTAAGCGGCATGCAGATTTGCTGAAGGCGTTCGGGCAATTACGCATAACGTACCCGGCCGCGCGCTTACTGTTGATCGGCGCCGGACGTCTGGAGCAGCAATTGCGCGATCAAGCCACGACCTTAGGTATCGCCGACGTGGTGCATTTCGTCGGATCGGTCAGTGACGCGGTTCCCATAGTGAAACTTTTTTCTGTGGGCGTACTGTGTTCAGAATCAGAAGGGTTTTCGAATGCCCTGATTGAGTACCTGGCCTGTGGAATACCGGTAGTGGCTACCCGGGTGGGCGGAAATACGGAAGTCGTCACCGACGGATATAACGGCTTCCTGGTTGACGTCGCGGATGTCGAGCAGCTTGGCCGTCGAATTACAGAACTACTTGCCGACAGGTCGCTAGCGACCCGTATGGGTCAAAATGCGCTTGAGTCGAGCAGGCGCTTCACGCGCGAGCAGATGATTGCGCGGTACGTGGCGCTGTATCGGCAAACGATTGGCAATGAATACCTGCACGGGGTCGATACGTGATAGTGGCGGCGACAGTGGAGCAAGGTCGCCAGGTTTTAGATTAAACTTGAGAAGTGTTAATAATGAAAAAATATTTTGAAAGAGACTATGCGCGCATTCCGGACGCGCCGCTGATGACAGTGGAGGTCAAGGATCCGGCCTCTGGTCTTGAGGGTTATGTGTGTATTCATTCCATGGGCCGTTTTGGTGGCGCCTCCGGTGGTTTGCGCTGCGTCCCCGACGTGTCCCGGAAGGAGATTGAGCTTTTGGCGAAAGCGATGACCTATAAATACTCGTTCTGGAACATCGAGCAGGGTGGGGCCAAGGCCGGCATCGTGGTTCCGTACGATTGTGCCGCGGAGCGCAAGGGCGAGTTGGTGCAGCGTATGGCCACGCATCTGGAACCGTTGATTCGAAGCGGCATCTGGTCGCCTTGGGGGGATATGTTTTTCTACGCGCAGGACCTTGTGACATTTTATGCCGGTATCGATATCGATTACACACCGGCGGAAATCGATTCGTCACGTAGAACCGCCGTCTCGGCGTTCGCCTCGTTGCGGGCGACGATCGAGCATCTTGGGTTGCCGCCCTCCAGAGCGAGAATTGCCATCGAAGGCTTCGGCAATGTGGCGATGTGCCTGGCCGAACATATAAAGGAGTGCGGCGCAAAGATCGTTGCGGTATCCAACCACGAGGGCTGCGTGGTCAATGAATCTGGGTTAGATATCGATCTGCTCATTCAACACCGTCATGCCGATGCCGTGGGCTGGATCCATGGCGCCGGTCCGTGGCAGACCGCACCGCGAGAGCGGTTGTTCGATGTGACCTGTGACGTCCTCGTCCCGGGTGCGCGCGTTCACACCATTGATGAGACGACTGCAGCGCGTCTCAACGCCAAGGCGCTGGTTCCGATAGCGAACGTTCCCTGCACGGACGCGGCGCTGGCGGTGCTAGATCGAAGGGGCATTCCGTACGTGCCGGATTACGTCGTCAACGGCGGCGGTGTCTGCGGCCATATATTGGGCGTTAATATGTCGCGCGAGGAAGTAAAGGCGTTTAGCGATAAATTCGTTCAGATGGTTGCACGCATGCTCAAGATGAGCGAGGCCAGAGGAATTCCGGCGCGTGTGCTGGCAGATCAGATTGCACACCAGAATTACGGCGCCATCGCCAAAGGCGCGTACGATCATGACGGAAGATTCACGCACTTGATACATGAGTTGCAGAAGCGGTATCTGCTTCCGGGCGATCCGGTGAAAAAGTTTCTAAAAAGACGTATTCGGCGCACATTTGCGCTGCTTGAGTCGGCGTTTCGCTAACAGACGAATCGAAGTTGAGACAAGCTTCGCAAGCGGCGACGTATCGTCAGCGTAATTCAGTATTGCGACTCGGTGTTTTGTAACCGCCAGGGTGTATAAAAACCATGAGTGGCAGCGGCGGACAGATCAAATTCCTCCTCAAGCATTCGACGATCTACGGTATCGGTAACTTGCTATCGAAGATCGTCAGCTTTTTGTTATTACCTTTCTATACCCACTACTTTACGCCAGCGGCTTACGGCGTAATGGAGCTCGTCGACGTAACGACGGGAATGATCGGATTGGTTGTCGGTATCGGTGTCGTCGAGGCGCTCAGCAGATTCTATTACGACGAAAAGGAAGACGCCGGCCGACGGCTGGTAGTCAGCACCTCTTATGTGCTCGTGATCGCAACCGCTGCAGTCAGTGCATTATCGTTGAGTCTAGCGGCAGACTCGATTGCGAATTTGATTGTTGGCTCTGGCGAATATGCCGAGCTGTTTACGATCAGCTTCATCTCACTGGCGTTTGGCATCGTTACTGATCTTTCTCAGGTCTATTTCAGATTGCAGCATAAGTCGATTCTGTATATCTCAGTGTCGATGGTGGATCTTGTTTTAGGGGTATCGCTTAACATTTTATTCATTGCGTATCTCGATTACGGGATCAAGGGAATTTTCTACTCCTCGATGATCACGCGGATGCTTATCGGCATACCGCTCGCGACGTACGTATTACGGAAGGTGGGAATTGGCTTTCGTTGGTCGTTGGCGAAAGAGATGTTGGCGTTTTCGGCGCCATTGATCCCTTCTTCTATCGCCAGTACGGCGGTGGCATATTCGGATCGATATTTTCTTAAGTACTTTCTGACGTTGGCGGACATCGGTATCTACGGGCTCGGCCGAAAGATCGGGTCGATGTTGCACTTGATGGTCACGGTGCCGTTTTTACAGGTTTTTTTACCGCGGCGTTTCGAGATCGCTCATGGTGCAGACGCGCGTGCAGTGTTCGCAAAGGTCTTTGACTATTATCTAGTGACACTGCTTTTCTTTGGTCTTGGCCTGTCGGTAATGGCTGACATCGTGATGATTGTCATGACGACACAGGCCTTCTACCCGGCTGCGGATCTGGTCCCGCTTGTCGCGCTCACCATGGTTGTTCTTGGGTTGCGATACCAGTTCGAATTCGGAATTCTGCACTCCAAACAAACCCGCTACTACCTCTACATCAACATCTCGACCGCCTGCGTACATCTGATCTTAAACTTTATGCTGGTAGGATGGCTGGGAATGTGGGGCGCGATGTACGCGTCGTTCCTGGCGCAACTATTTGCGACGTGCCTGGTATACATCATCGGACAGCGGCTCTATGTGATTGACTTCGACCTGGTGAAAAGCGCCAAGGTGCTCGCGTTGGCATGTGGCCTGTTCCTGCTCTCGCGCTATACGGTGTCGCCGCATTTTTCCCTGCAGGTTATATATAAGATGGCGTTGATCGCATCATTCCCGCTTGCGCTGGTGGTATTCGGGCTCATCAGCCGCAGTGACGTCATGGAAGCGAAGTCGGTGTTCACCTCGGTCGCGAGCAAGTTCAGGAAATAACAATGTTGACTGCGATTTCAAAGTATATTTTTTACCCCTTGTGGGAACTCAAGGATCGCGCCACGCGCCTGCGGACGCTACGGGAATTGGAGCGCTCGCAGTGGCTGGCCGCGGAAAAAATCAGAAAGCTGCAATGGGAAAAACTCAAGGCAATGGTCGCCTACAGTTATGCATCGTGTCCTTACTACCGGCAGCTACTCGATACGCAAGGCATATCGTCTTCGATCGACACGGTCGAAATGTTTCGCCGCATACCGATTCTCACAAAGAAAGACATTCGAGAGCACGGCGAGCGCCTGCTTTCGATATACTATCGCAAGGAGGAGTTGATCGAAGTGAGAACGGGCGGATCGACAGGCAAAGCGTTGCGAGTCTACGTTGACTTACGCTGTCAAGAGACACGTAATGCGGCGGCGATGCGCAGCGACCGTTGGGCAGGGTGGGACATGGGCAGCATGACGGCTGCTATCTGGGGTAACCCGCCCGTACACCGTACGATTAAAAGCATACTGCGCAATCTGCTGCTGGATCGGGTCGTGTATCTCGATACCATGAACCTAAACGCCGAAAGCATGTCCGCCTTCGTTGCGATATTGCGCCGAAAACAGCCCCGCGTTATCTATGGCCACTCGCATTCGATTTTCATGTTTGCATGCTTTTTACGCGACAATGGAATTTCTGACATTCGACCGAAGGGCATCATCTCCACTTCCATGATGTTATTGGAACCCGAGCGTGACGTCATCGAGACCACGTTTAACTGCAAGGTAACAAATCGGTACGGATGTGAAGAAGTGGGATTGATTGGCTGCGAATGCGAGCAGCACCGAGGAATGCACATCAACGACGATCACGTGTTCGTCGAGATCATCAAGGCCGACGGAACGCCGGCGAAGACGGGGGAAGAAGGAGCGGTCGTGGTAACGGACCTCACAAATTTCGGCATGCCGATGATTCGCTACAGAGTGGAAGACGTCGGGGTAGCGGCCGAACGTCTGTGCCCGTGCGGCAGAGGTCTGACACTGATCGAGCGCGTAACCGGCCGGGTAGCGGATTTTCTGAAGCGACGTGATGGATCCATGGTAGCCGGCGTGTCGCTGGTAGAACGCACGTTGACGGCAATAGCAGGTATTGAACAGATGCAGGTCGTTCAAGAGACACTGAATGATCTCATTGTGTATCTGGTCAGGGATGGAAATTTCAGTGTCGAGTCGGAACGGCAGTTGCGGGCGGAATTTACCGCCGTGTTTGGCGAAGCCGTTTGCCTGACCATTCACTACGTAGACAATATCCCGCAGGAGAAATCGAGTAAGTACCGTTTCGCGATTTGCAGAATCTGATGCACGAAATATCACATCGAGTCGATCAGTGAAAGATGAAAAACAATATTGAATTGTCTCAGATAGCAAAGTGGCTTGGTGGATATCGGGTAGCAAAGTTACTCGCCCGGGATGTGCCGCGCATCCTCGTGTACCATCGATTTTCAGAACGTGGCACTGCCAGAGCGCTCGGTGCGGACGTGTTCGAAAAGCAGATCAGCTGGCTTGTGGAGCGCTTCAACATTGTTCCACTGCGAGTAATAAATGATGCGGTTACGACGGGAAGTCCAATACCTCCGAACGCCATCGTGCTTACCGTCGATGACGGTTATGAGGATTTCTTCACGTACGCGTTTCCGGTGCTGAAGAAATACGGTGTGCCCGCCACTCTTTACATTACGACCGAGTTCATAGATCGCAATATATGGCTTTGGCCGGATGTCGTTGAATACGTTGTTCGCCATGGATCTAAAGTGTTTTATCAGCCTTCCTATTTAAGCGGAACCATCGGGTATGATTTGGCGACGGACAACGGTAAGGCGCGCGCATGGAATGATGTGGGTGACCACTGTGTCCCGCTGGACAACGACGCTCGCGCTAGCGTGTTGGAAAGACTTGCAGACGATCTACGCGTCAGCGTGCCCGCCATACCGCCGCAGGAGTATGGCGCATTGTCGTGGGATCAGCTTCGTACGTTAAGTTCATCGGAAATTGAGATCGGGGCCCATACCTGCACTCACGCAAATCTCGTAGCGGCCAATGACCATTCATTGCAATGGGAGGTCGGCGATTGCAAGCGAAGAATCGAAGAAATGCTCGGTACCCGCGTGGAATCGTTTTGTTATCCGAACGGCACGCGGACCGATCTTAACGAGAGAGTAATGGATGTTGTGTGTGCCGCCGGCTATCGCAGCGCCACCGTAAGCTTTCGGGATATTAAGGAAGGTATGAATCCGTTCGCGCTGGGGCGTTATGTGGTCGGTGCAGATAGGCAGCGCTATGAGAGCGTCACGTACGGATTTGAATATCTGAAACAGTTACTGAAGGCAGGTTTGGGGCGATAGCGCGCTTTTCACGCCGATCCTTCGATCTCGATTTATGAAAGTACTTCACATCATTGATAGCGGTGGTCTTTACGGGGCCGAGGTGCTGCTGCTCCATCTTGTTGCCGCGCAACACGAGATGGGAATGAAGCCGGTAATTTGCAGCATTGGAGAGCCCAATACTGCGGACAAGGCGTTGGAATTGCGTGCCGAGAGCGTTGGGATTTCAGTTCATCGTGTGCGAATGCGTTCAGGTATGAATTTAGCGGGCGCAATGAAAATTCTGAAATACGCAAGCAATGAGGAATTCGATGTACTGCATTCTCACGGGTACAAGGCGAACATCCTGCTCGGGTTCCTTCCGCGGCAGATGCGGCGCATGCCCTTAATCAGCACACTGCACGGCTGGACCGCAACCACACGATACAGCGCGCTTGCAGTGTATGGATGGCTCGATCGGACGAGTCTGACGTACCACGATGCGGTGGTTGCCGTAAGCGAAACCATGTTGGAAGACGGAAGAATTCCGGCGGCAGTTCGAAGGAAGCTGATCTTGATCCCTAATGGGATTCCGGTTGTCGTCGACGCTACGGCGCAGGACGACACCGTCGATTTCTGCTCGCAAGGATTTGTAATCGGTGCAATCGGACGGCTGTCTCCGGAAAAAGGTTTCGAGTATCTGCTCGACGCTGTGGCATCGCTGGTCGTGGACGGAAAAGACATCAGGCTCGTTTTGATCGGAGAAGGCGCTGAACGACAGCGGCTTGAAAAGAGAGTGAGCCGCTTGAAGCTGGCGGACCGGGTACACTTTGCGGGGTATCGCGAGAACGCTGGACGGTATCTGACATTATTCAATGCCTTTGTGATCAGCTCTTTGACGGAAGGACTGCCTATCACGCTCCTGGAAGCCATGAAAGCGAAGACGCCGATCATTGCGACACACGTTGGAGCGATCCCAAATGCGCTACACAACGGGAAAGGAGGACTCTTGGTGTCGCCGAAAGACAAGGTTGCCTTGGCGTGTGCGATCTCGCAGATAATCGACAACCCGGAGCGGGCGGGGGCGCAGGTGGAATACTCATACCGCACATTTATCAACGCTTATACCAGTGACCGAATGGCCGAGCGTTACCTCGATGTTTATCGCGGAGTAACGGCGTGATCGTATTGCGCGATGATCGGCCGTGAAAAAAAAATCTATGCGGTGTTGGCTACGTATCGCCGCAACATATTCGGCATTTCATCGCGGCAGCTATGGAAATAGTTGGATTTAGACTTTATCTGATTTTTCTGTGCAGTTTTTTTCTGCATTTACCGCAGCGAGTTCCGGTGCTGGGAGTGATCCGGTTTGATCTCCTGCTGCTAGGAATGATCCTGGTTACGATTTTGATGACTCTGAAGGAGCGAAATCAGAAACGTATTCAAGCGGACTCCGGAAAGATACTGTGGATTCTGGTACTTTATTTAGTGATATCGCTTCCGTTTGTTCAGTGGCCGGGAAGCGTGCTGCAGACCGGAGCCCCACGTTTCATGAATGCCGCTGTCTTCTTCGTGTACACGGTTTATTTCATCAATACAGAACAGCGACTTACTTCCTTGATAACTTGTTATGCAGTAGCACAGGTCTTTCGGGTGTTAGAGCCCCTCTATCTGCATATCACGGACGGCTATTGGGGAAGCGCGACGTACATGGGCCCTGGCGAGTTTCTGGAGAGACTGTCCGGCGCGCCGTCCGATGTGATAAATCCGAATGGGCTGGCATTCGTTATCGTATCTGTCCTGCCGTTTTTGCATTATCTGTTGATCCAGAGATCGTTTTGGTGGCGATGCCTCTATCTTGGTCTGCTCGGTGCGCTTGTCTACACGCTCATATTGACTGCCTCGCGGTCCGGATTTCTTTCGTTATTAATAATTGTCATGGTGGTCGTCCTGCGGAGCAAGCGGATGATGACGTATATCAGTCTCGGTTCCATCGCGGTAGTGATCGGATTACCGATTGTGATCGGTACGATGACAGAGCTACAGAGGGACCGCTACCTTTCTATATATCGACACGATGTACCGGGGGCCTCCACATCAGAGGGGCGAGTCAGCGGCATGTTCGACGATTTCGAAGTGGGAATGAGACGACCGATTGTAGGACACGGGCTAGGCACCTCGCTCGAGGCAACCGTTCATGCGACTGGGCACTACCAGCTTTCACACACGCTTTACACGGAAATATTGCAAGAGCTCGGATTTATCGGGCTAATCATATTTCTGATTTATATGCGGTCGATTTTTCGCAATATCGCGGCCAGCATGACCAGCGCAAAGGAAATCTGGACTGAAAAGCACTTCGTGTTCGGTACCTTGCGTGCGCTCGACGCGTGGATATGGATGGCTTTATTTTTCAGTTTAGCGAGTTATGGACTGACCACCTACGAATGGTACTTCTTTGGAGGTCTGGCCGTAGTAGTGCAGCGATTACTAACGCAGGAACGTGAAGCGCGAGCTGAGACAGTCTCACCGGGATAACCTCAAAACGTTGCATTGCGATAGCCAAGGAATGCGTTGGTTATGAAACGATCCTCTTGTTTAACCCCAACGCGAGGCATTTCAGGGCTGAGCTAGGCTCGAAAAAAAGCGATATCCCAATGAGAAAAAATGGATCTTTAGTCAAGAATTGTTCTGATAACTTTAGCTGGATTACCTACCGCGAGCTTGTCAGCTTCTATATCTGAAGTAACAACGGCACCAAACCCAACGACGCTATTTTCTCCTACAGTCACGCCTTTTAGAACAGCCGCGCCTGCTCCAATCCAGACATTAGAATGAATATGTACTGGGCGAACTTCCACGGGCGCCTCTTTTGAGTGCCGTTCTTTCCTTAAACTATGAAAATCCGTATCCATAATTCTACAATCTGCCAAAATGCAATTTGAGCCAACCGTAATTGATTTGGCAGCGCCGAACCTTGTCCCATTCAAAAATACTCGGTTCCCAATTTCGATTGTCGCTGCTGAATGGTGGGTATACGGTGTGACCAGACCTGCACAAGCTACATCATCACCGAAAATTACTTGGCCAGGACCTTTAATTTTTAATTTTCCTTGGACACGTAGTCTCTTGCCAAAGGTAGCCCTTCTTAATATGTTCTCATATTTTATTTTGTACCATAAACCTTTCAGAACGGATGTTGCGTACTTGCACGCGCTCCCTGGATTAGCGATAGCTTTTTGGAACTTTAAGTAAAAAACCATATGGGTCCCTTGAGTAAGGTGCGAATAAATTAGATGGATATTAAATGCTCATTAACGATGGGTCTTGGGTATTTTTCTTCGACATCATCATGCATCGCCCGGCATCGGTGCGCGAATACGTGCTGGCAAAGATAATGCGAGCTTTTTCTGTACGGCCAACGTTTTATTTTTAACCAGTGAGACATCGAAGGATTTCGAAAACACTTCATTCGAGAAAGAAATTCCAATATGTTGCATTTGAGGTGAACAATTATGGCAAATACCGGCGATATAAAACAGCGGATGGGTACGTACAGGCGCGAGGAACCAGTAATCGGGACTGCGACACGTTAATCGGTGCCGTCGCGCAGCTCGGTACAGCGGTCGCGGAACGGGGCGGCATCGCATGAGATTCTTCATGAGTCGACGTCCCCCCGCTTTTGAGTAGCACCCAACCTTAGAGTCCGATCCAATATACGCAAGGAGATCGGACATGAAAAAACGTTTTACCGAAGAACAGATCATTGGTTTTCTGCGGGAGGTCGACGCGGGATTAGCAGTGAAGGAGCTCTGCCGCCGGCACGGTTTCTCTGAGGCAAGCTACTACCTGTGGCGCAGCAAGTTTGGCGGCATGTCGGTCTCGGAAGCCAAACACCTGAAAGTGCTTGAAGCCGAAAACAACCGCCTGAAGAAGCTGCTCGCCGAGTCGATGTTAGAGAACGAGGTGACGCGCGAGGCGCTGCGAAAAAAGTGGTAAGCGCACCGGCCAGGCGGGAGCTGGTGCGCCAGATGAGCACGCGAGGCTTGAGTGAGCGTCACGCCTTGCGCGTGCTCAGCATGAGCGCGAGCGCCCTGCGCTATGCCCCCAAGCCCGACCGTAACGCGGCGCTACGAGAACGCATCGTGGCGCTCGCGCACCGACACCGGCGCTACGGTGCCGGGATGATCTACCTGAAGCTGCGCCAAGCGGGTTGGGTGGTCAATCACAAACGTGTGGAGCGGCTCTATGGCGAGGCCGCGCTGCAAGTGCGCCGTCGTCGGCGCAAGAAGGTTCCGGTGAGCGAGCGCCAGCCGCTGGTGCGCCCGCAACGGGCGAACGAAGTCTGGTCGATGGACTTCGTGTTCGACCGCACCGCCGAGGGCCGGGTGATCAAGTGCCTCACCATCGTCGATGACGCGACTCACGAGGCGGTCGCGATTGTGCCGGAACGGGCCATCGGTGGAGATGCGCTTACTCGGATCCTCCATCGGCTCGGTGCCGCGCGTGGATTGCCGCAAGTGATTCGAACCGACAACGGCAAGGAATTCTGTGGCCGCGCAATGCTGACGTGGGCGCATGTGCACGCCATCACTCTGCGACTGATCGAGCCTGGCAAGCCGAACCAGAACGCCTACGTCGAATCGTTCAACGGACGGCTGCGTGACGAATGTCTAAACGAACACTGGTTTATCAACCTGGACCATGCGCGCGTGTTGATGGAAGCATGGCGCCGTGAATACAACGAGGAGCGACCCAAGAAAACACTCGGCGGACTGACACCGGTTGCGTACGCGAGACAACTGGCGGCAAAGACAGTTACAGTAACCACCGGGCTCTAAAGCGAAGTGCTACTCAGGACGGGGTGACGTCGGGTGGGGAACCTATTTCTAGTGAGCAACGCACTGTTAACTGTGATTGTAAAGAACCGAATTGTCCGTTAAGAAGCTCGGGTCCATTGGGGAACTACTGGTGGGTTCCATTGCTGTACATTCCGACGTTGATATTTGCGCCTTGAGTATTAATTTTTCATGACACGAGGTCAGTATGGTAATCGACTATCGCGAGGGCGAAGTTTATTTCAGATTGACGTTTCCTGACGCCGCGCTTCTCTTTCCCATCGTGGAGACGCTGGTTTATGTCGGTAAGAATCTGTCCGACGAGGATAGTGAGGATATTTGGTATTTCCAGTTTGCAGAAGGATACGCGAAGTCTGGTTCTATCATGACAAGCAAGGGTGGAGATCGAAGAGTTGTTCTTGCCACTCGCAGTGAATTAGCCGATATCCTGACTCTGAATGACTTGAATCAGGAACTCGGGATGGCCTCGGCTCGTCGAGCTGATCGAGCTAGGAAATAAAGAGGACCTGTCAGTGATTCTGTGGTGTACAGAGAGAATGACGGTACCGGTCTTTATTACTTTCGTGCTCGTTACTACTCGTCTACGTTGAGTCGGTTCATTTCGGAAGATCCGATTGGGTTGCGGGGCGGAATGAATACCTACGCGTATGTGCGGAATAATCCGTTGAGGTGGACTGATCCACTAGGCCTTTCTCCGGGCGACTTATTTGCAACGCCAGGAGATGCCGCTGCTGATGCAAGTCAGTATGGTCGGAGCTTACCCGGTGCTTTTTGGAGAGAGTTCTGTGGTTTTATTTTTAAAAAGGACGATGGTTGTTATACATACGGTGTCCCAGACCAAGGAAATGCGTTTACTTGCCGATTGTTCGGCGGCGGCCCTAATGTGGGTGGTTGGTGGCATAACCATCCTGGTTGGTCGGGACCATTTGGCGGCAATAGTTTCTCAGGTGCCGACAAGGGTGTAAGTGATGGACTTGGTGCCCCAGGTTTCCTGGGAAGACCTTCGGGAGGTGTTCTCCAGTACGATCCTTCAACGGGTAATGTCAGCAATGTTAAGCCGTCCGGAAAGAAATGTGGCTGTTCAGGGTAGATCGAATGAAAGTTAGACATCAAATGATGATCATTGTAAGAGTTGTCTACTGGGTTCTCATCGCCTTGATTCCAGTCGTTGTTTGGATCGGGCAGCGCGAATATTTAGTTGCAATGGAAATGTACAGTCCGAAGGATGGTGTTGTCGTCAATGACTTCGAGCTCTACTGGTGTTCCCTCCTCTCATACTCGGTGGCTTTACTTTGGCCGCTAAGCGTATGGAAAATCTTTGTAGCGATTAGAAATGGAGTCGTTGGACGGGAGTCGTAACTTTGTCCGGGAAATGCGGTTTAACCAACCGAAGTGGGACTCCCTTCAGCGATCCTGCCTTAAGTTGGAGAGCCTGAATGGACTCTTATACTTTTTTCTTAGCATGTGCTTTCATGTTGAGTGTTGTGATTGACCTTGTTCTTTGGATCCGTTCAAGGTCATTAGCAATTGCGTTGAACATGATCCTCTTTGCTTCGATTGGAATCGTTGTCCTAATCAAAAATCGCCCAGGAGACGGCACGGAATTTTTTGGATACCTTAGCCTCGTTATGGGCGTCGGGTGGGCGCTTTACGGAGTCTTTAGATACATAAAGAAGTCCACGTAGCTTGGGTTGAAGGAACAAGGCAGGAAACATCGTCACCGACTACAGCTTCAGTGCGGTGAAACGACGGTCGCCGGCAGCGCTGATACCATATGACGGTCAAAAAGATACTCAGCATTTCTGTGTTTACCGCATTGATCTATGCGTGCGGGCATTCTGATGCTCAATACTACAAGGACATTGTCGGGAGTTGGCAGCAGCACGATATTCTTGAGACGGGCGTGATTTTGGAGAAGACGTTTACCTTTTCCCCCGATGGGAAATTTTTAGTCGCTGCAAAAAGAATCGAAGGACCGAAAACAACTTCGTATCAGAACGAAGGAACTTGGACAATCGAGCAAGGCACGTTGCATTTTACGATCCTGCATTCCACGCATCCGAACATACCGTCAGGTTACGAGTCCACCAACAAAATTGTTAAGATCACCGAAAAAGAAGCAATCTCGGAAAACTCTCAAGGTAAGGTGACGATTTCCTATCGTGTACCCAATAATGCGGCTCGAAGCGCACTATCGTCTACCGATGGATAACCAACCCCCAAAGTGTCCGACCTGCGAAAGAGTGTTGTTCAATCGTCTGCGCGATTACTGCATGTGGTGTAGCGCTGAACTTCCTGAAACCTTGCGACTCCCCGAAGCCGACAAACAGATATTGCGAGCGCAACAAGAAAAGGAAGCCCAAGAGCGCCGCCGTAAAACGGGAGACGATAAGGACTCGTATCACTGGGCGGACGGCAACGTATTGGGGTGGGGAGCTGTGCCCGGTGGGAGTAGCGACAGCGGCGGCAACGATTGTTAGCCATTGAGAAAAACTGGGGTCAGATCACAGTTCTTGTACCAGAGTGACGCGCTAATAAAACACTATCGTTGAAACCAACGTTCGGGTGAATACCGCCATGTCTTTCAGAGTGATTTCCAGAATTTCATTACCAATATTCCAATCTGTTCTACTTCTTGTGGCCAGCGTGCAAATACTCGCAGCTGCAGACTTGCCGTCGACCGCACCCAAGAAAAACGAAACTGTTCTATTGTTAAAACAGAAAAATTACCGGGAACTCGATAAACGCCTGGCCAATGTTCAAAAAGCATTTGATCAGGGCCTGTTGAGCGACGAACAATTGCTCGACACCTTCCGTGCCTTTTACGATACAGATCCGCTCCTTGAGGCGAACTACAACGAATGGATAGAGAAATACCCCGTTTCCTATCCGGCTCGCTTGGCCCGAGGAATTTATTATAAGTACGTTGGTATTTGGAAAAGAGGCGAAGACTGGATTAGGAACGTAAAGCCTGAACAGCTGCGCGAGATGAGAAGCTATTTTGAGAAAGCGATGCAGGATCTTCAGGCCTCTGTAGAGCTCGAGAAAAAACCAATCCTGAGCTACCAGCACATGATGGGAATCGGTACTTATCTCGGCATGCCCGAGATGAATCGTAAGTTGCTGGACGACACAATCCGTGTGCATCCGAAGAATTTCGTCGTCCGGCGTAGGTACATGTATGCGCTTCAGGCTCGGTGGGGTGGGGGCGCGCAGGAGATGGCCGCATTTCTCGACGAGTGCCGCAAGGCGAAGCTGCCGGAATCGCAGTTGAATCAACTAGAACTCGCAGTTATCGCAGATAGCGCCTGGACGAAGGAGATGAAGCAAGACCACCGTGGTGCGTTGCAAGATTACGATAAAGTAATAAAGACCTTCGAAAAAAAATTGGTGCCGCTGGACTCACATGAGTACACCCAAGCATTAATTGAAGCAGGCCGTATCCACTCTAGGCTCAAAGAGTATAAAGAGGCCCTGCCGTATTGGGACAAGGTCGCGCAGGCCAATCCCAGTTACGAAACTGATGCGTCGCGTTATTGGTTCTGGTCAAACCATGGATTTGCCCTTATGCAGGCTGGTAGAAATCAGGAAGCCCTAAAAGACTTCTTGAAAGCCGCCGGGATGGGTGACCCGTGGGCACAGAATCAACTCGGAAAACTGTATTGGTATGGAACTATCGTCAAGAAGGACAATAAGGAAGCGATAAAGTGGTTCGAGCAGGCAGCCAAGCAGGGATTTGTTGAGGGTCAAAACAACTTGCGCGATGCTAAGGCCCAGACTCCGACGCTCTAGTTCATTGCATTCGCTAGGAGCCCTCCTTCTTGATGTGTTTTAAGAATCATCGTCATGGTAGCCACGTAGTGTAATAAATTGACGATGAATAAATCGAAAAACGTTGAGCCCTTCTTACCAAGAAATAAGCCACGATCTTGGATTGTCTTTGTGCTCGCAACCCTCACGGGACTTGGCGCTGGCTTCCTAGCAATTGCCGGCTATGCATTCGAAATCGAATCGGTTGCCACGGTCGGGAAGATTCTGTTTTTGATCTGTTGGGCAATTGCGGCAATCATGTGGCTTCGGTTTGTCGCCAGTTCTGCCAAAGGGAAGTACAAGAATGTCAGTGACAGGGCGTGGCGTGATCAAATTTGGTGAATAAATAAATATAAGGGGGCACTACTTGCCGTCATTCACTTACACCGCGCTATCCGCAACGGGCGTGCGAGTCCAGGAAGAGGCTGTTGCCGACTCCGAGCAGGTGCTGCGCAATGAGCTTGCCGTTCGTGGACTGCTCGTTCAGGAGGTAAAGCCAAAGCGCGCCGGGTTTGGTATACGGGCGAAGCGCGTTACTCCAGAAGAATTCGCACTCTTCAATCAAGAGTTCATGGCACTGATACGTGCCGGTCTCACCGTACCCGATGCGCTCGCCTTAGCCTCCGACCGCCCCGATTGTCCCGCCCTCGGCAATATCCTTACTCGAGTGCACGAAGATGTGCATAACGGCGCACTGCTATCCGATGCCTGCGCCCGCCATCCCGAGGCATATGACCGCTTGTACCTGGCGGCGCTGCGTACCGGGGAGAAAACAGGCGATCTCGCCAAAGTACTGGCGCGCTATCAGGATTACCTGCGACACCGCGTAGCCTTGCGCAAGAAGATTTCGCAGGCGCTCGCGTATCCGATGTTCCTGCTGGTTGCGTTAGTGATTATTCTCGCCGTCCTGTTTGCCTTCGTCATGCCGCGCTTTGTCGCCATGTACGCCGACCTCGGCGCGGCCTTGCCCCTGCCCACGCGGATGCTGCTCTCCATCGTGGAGTACTTCTACGTCGTGGGGCCCGTGCTGGTGGGTACCGGCGTGCTGGCGGTATGGGGTTGGCGACGGTGGCTGTCGACCGACACCGGGCGGCGTCAGTTAGACCAACTGCGCGAACGATTGCCCTATGTCGGCGGGTTGGTACGCATTGTGATCGCCGCGCAATTGGCGCGCACGCTTTCAACCCTGCTGGCCGGTGGTACCCCGCTGGTCGAGGCGCTCCATACCTCAACGAGTTCGATTACCAACCGGGTATATCTCGACCGGCTGGAAGCCGTCACGAAGCAGGTGACCGAAGGCGAGAGCTTGGCCAAGGCTGTCCGGGCCACGGCGCTCATGCCACCCATGGCGGCGCGCATGATTGAGGTGGGCGAGGCCTCCGGTGGGCTCGATACGATGCTGGCCGAGGTGGCGCAGTTCTATGAAGAGGTGCTCGACGGCCGATTGTCCCGGGTAATGGCGTTAATCGAGCCGTTATTAATGCTGCTCATGGGCCTGTTGATTGGCGGCATTATCATCATCATGTACCTTCCCGTGTTCCACATGGCAGACATCATCAAATGAGACACCCGTTCCAGCCCCGCCGGTTGGCCGATATTCTGCGCGAGCAGGGCGTCCTCGGTGAATCCCAGATCGCCACCGAAGAACCCGAGCTTCAGCTCGGCGAGCGATTGGTGGGCGAGCGCGTCATTACCGCCGAGCAGCTTGCGCAAGCGCTCGCCGAACAGTTCTCTCTGCCCTATGTGAATCTGGGCAATTTTTCGGTGACACCGGAACTCTTCGAGCGTTTACCGGCAACGCAGGCATATCAACTCGGTGTTGTTCCCTATCGGATTCAGGACTCCACCATCGAAGTGGTCATTGCCGACCCGTACGATCTTACGTTGCCCGACCGGCTCGAACAGCTGACAGGATTACGCGTGACGTTGCTGCTCGCTACACCTGCTGCCATTCAGTCCGCGCTTAAGCGTTCACAGGGTTCGGCCGAGGTGCTCAAGGGCGTCTCAGAAGATTTTCGCTTGATGATGGTGAAAGAGACCGACGAGGGTAAAGAAGAAACGGTCTCACTAGAGAAACTGGGCGATGTGTCGAGCCCCGTCGTGCGGCTCATCAATACCTTGCTGCTCGATGCGCTCGCCAAGCGTGCCAGTGACATTCACATCGAGGTCTACGAAGACGGAATCACGGTCAAGTATCGTATCGATGGTGTGCTTTACGCGGCGATGGAAACCCTTGATCGCCGCCACCAGAGCGCCTTCATTTCGCGCTTGAAGGTCATGGCAGAACTGGATATCGCCGAGAAGCGCGTGCCGCAGGACGGGCGCTTCAAGCTGCGCCTCGGATCGCGTGATATCGATTTCCGTATCTCCATTATTCCGAGTGTCTTTGGCGAAGACGTGGTGATCCGTATTCTGGATAAGTCGTCGATCACGCAGGGCGTACGCGGCCTGCGTCTCGAAAGTCTTGGCATGGCCCCCGATGTTTTGAGGCGCTTTCGTCGCGCCGTGCGGGAGCCGTATGGCATGGTGCTCATCACCGGTCCGACGGGCAGCGGTAAGACGACGACATTATATGGTGCGTTGTCGGAGCTGAATGCCGGCGAGGAAAAGATCATTACGATCGAAGACCCGGTCGAATACCAGCTCGACGGCATCGTGCAGATTCCGGTGAACGAGAAGAAGGGGCTTACCTTCGCGCGCGGCTTGCGTTCGGTGTTGCGCCACGATCCGGACAAGATCATGGTCGGCGAAATCCGCGACGCCGAAACGGCGCAGATCGCGGTGCAATCCGCGCTCACGGGGCACCTGGTCTTCACGACGGTACACGCCAATAACGCCTTCGATGTCATCGGGCGTTTCACGCACATGGGCGTGGACGTGTACAGTTTCGTTTCGGCGTTGAATTGCGTCATGGCGCAGCGCCTGGTGCGCCTGGTTTGCCAGCACTGTAAGCATGAAGTGCCTACAGACAATGAGCTGCTCGACGTCTCCGGACTCGACCCGAAGCATTACGCCGGGCACAAATGGATCGAAGGCGCAGGCTGCGAGCATTGCAACCGCACGGGCTACCGCGGACGCGGCGCCATTACCGAACTGCTCGATCTGTCGCCCCGCGTGCGCCAGATGATTCTCGACCGTCGCCCGGCCGCCGATTTGCAGGCAGCGGCGAAGGAAGAGGGCATGATCACATTACGACAATCGGCCGTCGCCAAGGCAGTTGCCGGCGAAACGACGCTGAAGGAGATCAACCGTGTTACGTTCGTGGATTGAGCGCGCCCGGCGGCGTTTCGTTCCCGCAGCATCCGTCGGTCTCGTTATCGGGCGTGACAATGTAACCCTTGCACAACTCACCGCTGCCGACGGCGGATGGCGCGTAGAGGCGCTGACCGAAACGAAACTCGATACGCGATTGTTTTCCGGCACGCCTACGCCGCAAGCCGCGGCTGCACTGACTAAGGCGCTTCAGTCGCTCAACGGTCAGTTGAGTGATCGTTATCTGCCCGTGCACGTCTCGGTGCCGGATGCAGCCATGCGGTTGACGACCTTTGAGCTTGATGAATTGCCGAAGACGCGTGCCGCGCAGATCGATTTAGTGCGATTTCGATTTCAGCGCGAGTCGGCGAATGGAACCGATGTGATTACCTGCCAGTCGTTGGGCAAAGACGGAGAAAAACAGTTGTTGTTGGGATTGGCGTTGGAGCGGGAATGGCAGCGTCTCATCGAGGATGCGCTCGCCGGAGCGGGTGTCGTTGCCTGGAGCCTGAACAGCAACGCATGCCGTCAGTTCAATCGTTTTCACGACCGGCTGGTACAAGCGAGTGGAGCGCTGGTGACGTTGATGCCGGACGCATGGTCGTTGTGGCTCTGGGATTCGAGAGGGCGCGTTCGGTACACACGCTCGCGCTGGAGAGCCGCAGCAGACGATCACACCGACATCGCAAAAGACGTCGAGCGGTCGATTCTTGCCTATATACATGGACATCCCGAGCGAACAATAACGCGTATGTATCTAGTCGCGGGTAGTGAAGCTGAAAGTATGGCGACGTTGTTGGACGCACGATCACGCGAGCATTGCGTGCGTCTGTTCGAAGACGACGCGATAACGTTCGGTGCCACCGTAGAACGGCAGAAGATTTCGGCCGCATCAACCATCGCAGCAGCGCTGGAACAATGAAGATCAGCGCAAACTTTTCGACCACGCGCCCGCGCTTGACCTTGCCGCTGGTAGTCCTGCTCTGGACAGCTTCGTTCGTTTGTGTCGGGCTGACGGTGTGGTTCGCTATTGGTATTTTTGATACTCGCGCAGACCTTCCACAACTCGAATCACGATTAGCGCGGCTTAACGAGCAGCTTGCCGCCATCAAGCCGCGGGAGGTGCTCCCGCCCGCGGCTGAGCTTGAATCTTTACGTCAGCGTGTTTCCATCCTCAACAAACTTTCGAGCACGCGTGGCATGAGTACCTCTCAGCTTTTTGGCTGGCTCGAAGACAAGTTGCCGGAAAACGTTTATCTGGTAAGTCTGCATCACAAGCCGCGTGAGGGCGAAGCCTTGCTTGTTGCCGAGTCATCGAGCGCCGAAGCACTTACGGGTTTTCTCTTGCGCCTGGAAAAGGAACTGCGTACCGCGGAAGTGTTGCTGAGCAAACAAGGAACGCGGAGTGCGCCGGGTCTGTCGGCGGTTCAGTTTGAAATCCGGTTAAGGTGGAAGTCTTGAACGTTCAGCGCTGGCTAGCGGATTTGCGTTATTGCGCGCGTCACCCGTGGGCGCGGATTGGGGTGTGGGTTGTCACTGCGGCTGCCGGTGTAATGATCATCGCTATGGCGGTTTGGTGGCCGGCGCAGCATGAGCAATCCGTTCTCGGAGAGGAAATCGCCGCCAAACGCCGTCACTTGGTACAGATGCAGCAAGCGGATGAACTCGTGCGCGCTTACACGCAGACGCGTAAACAGGTTGTGTTATTGGAGCAAAAACTTGAACATGCCGCGACGCAGGCGCAGCTGGTGCAGAATTTTGCGCGCATTGCGCGCCAGCACGGCGTGAAGATCATCTCCGAAACTTATGAGGAAGGTCGTAACGCTATCGCACAGCCGACGCTCAATGCGGAGCTGACGATTCAAGGGCCGTATCCGGCGTTACGTGATTTCCTGCGCGATCTGTCGGCGTTGCCGACCTGGAGCGAAGTGCAGGAAGTTCGTCTCGAAAGCGCGCAAGGGACCGGCATGCAGAAAGGGCGAGTTCGCGTCGTAACCTACCGGCGTGTGCAGAGCGAGCAGGCGAAATCGTCATGAAACGCAAATACATATTGTTGGGCGTCGCTGCGCTCTTTCTTACGTTGCTCAACCTTTGGCAGTGGAAATCGCCGGAGAACGCTGGGCGAGATCGCGGAGTAGTCCGATCGGGTAATTTCCGGGCAGAGGATTTTCAGTTAAAAGTAGGGTTCGCCACGGCGGAATCGGCGCGGGCCGGCCGCAACCTGTTTCAACCGAAGTTGCCACCGCCACCGCCGGTCAAGAAGGTAGAGGCGCCGCCCCCCGGTCCCCCGCCCAAGACACCGGAGCAACTGGCGGAAGAGGCGGCGCGCGCGGAGTTGGGGCAGATCAAGCTCGTGGGTGTCGTCTTTCGGGGCGATAAGGGTCAGGCGTTCCTGGTAAAGGGCGACCAGTTATATATGGTGCAGTCAGGCGAAAAAGTGGGAGAGCGCTTTCAGGTCGAAGCCATTAGACCCGACAGCGTACAATTGAAAGACCCGGCCACCCAGGTCGGGGGGCAAATTCCGGTGTCAGGAAAATAACGAGTGTCTGACAAAGACACAGTGGGGAGAGGGTTCGTGCGAAATAGTCCGTTGTCTCGCCTGTTCATGCTGAGCGTCTGTGTCCTGCTCGTGTCCTGCGCGTCACCCATCAAGCGCGCCGATGAACTCATCGCCGAAGAAGAATGGATGAAGGCGGTGATCGAATACCGTAAGGCCTATGCGGCGCATCCTCAGGACGTGGAATACAAATCGCGTCTGAAGCAGACTGAGCTTCGCGCCGCAGACTTTTATTACCAGCGCGGTGTGCGCTTGCTCGAACAAGGGAATCTGGACGGCGCCACGGTCCAGTTTCAGCAGGGGCTGGCGGCCATGCCGGATCACGGCAAACTCCAGCAGGCGATGACCGACGTCATTGCGAGAAAGGAAGCGGCAAGTCTGTACCAGGAAGCGGTCAAGTTGCGGGAGGCCGGTAAGGTCGAAGAGGCGCGCCGGCAATTTCAGAAAACGCTCATCGCTTATCCGGATCACAAAGATGCCGTGGCGGCGTTGGCTGAGCTCAAAAAAAAGGATGAGGAAAAATTATCCGAAGGATTTGCGCTCACGTCCAAAGCGCCGATCACGCTTAATTTCCGTCAGACCGATCTCAAGCAGGCGTTTGAGTTCCTGGCCCGGTCGTTCGGTATCAACGTGATGTTCGATGAGGGCATTAAGAGTATGCCGATCACGTTATTTGCAAAAGACGTAACGTTTGAGCAGGGGTTGAATCTTCTGCTCACGACGACGAAAAGTTTCTACAAAAAGATTGGCCCCAACACGGCACTCATTGCTCCGGATTCGAAAGAGAAGCGCGGTCAGTACGAAGACCACCTGGTGCGGACGTTCCAGTTAAATTCGGTGCGCGCCAAGGACATGGCCGATATCCTGAAAGGGTTGGTCACCATCAAGAAGCTCATCGTCAACGAAAGTCTTAACACGATTACGATTCGCGATACCGAAGATGTCGTCAGGCTGTGTGAACGGCTCATTGAAAATAACGATCGCAAGCCAGCGGAAATCATGCTCGATGTCGAGATCCTTGAGATCAACCGAAGCAAGAGTGAAAAGCTGGGACTGGATTTCGGTACGTATTCGTTTGGCGCGGCGGCGTCCTCCACGGGCACGGTACCGCTCACCGGGTCGATCTATCGGGCATTGCAGGAGACCTCCACGCTATCGATTCCGTCGGTGGCGTTTCGTTTCTTCAAGCAGGACGTCGACGCCAAGATACTGGCGAACCCCAAGGTCCGTGTCGTCAACGGCAAATCGGCCAAGATCCACATTGGTGATCGCGTACCCCTGCGCGCGGCGACGATCGTCGATGCCACCGGACAGACGCGTACGACCTTTGACTACAAAGATATCGGTATTCGGCTGACCGTCGATCCGATCATCAATCTCGACAACTCGGCCACCGTGAAGCTTGGGCTTGAAGTGAGTTCGCTCGGCGAAAATCTGGGCACGGCGACGGAACCGGCATTTCGCATCGGCACACGCAACGCGGAAACGTTCATGCTGTTGCGCGACGGCGAAACGGCGATTCTCGGCGGCTTGATTCAAGACTCGGAACGTAACACGCGCGTTAAAGTGCCGGGGTTTGGAGACATTCCCGTAGTGGGGGCGTTGTTTACCTCGTACGACGATTCAACCGGCCGTACCGACGTCTTGCTTACGATTACCCCTCGCGTCGTGCGCGGCTGGGATGTGCCGACCCGAACTGCGCGTGAGTTTTATTCGGGCACGGAGAACGTTTATAGCGACAAACCGTTGTTCGCGAGCCTGGAGACGGCGGCCGGTGCGCAGATTAGCACCGAGGGAACCGCTATTCCGGGAACGCCGGCCAAAGGGTCTGCTGCCGCGCGCGCTCCGCTTACGGAATCAACGCCACCGATTCCAACCACTGCTTCTGCCGCGGTGCCGTCGCCTGCCGCGGCGGCGCCGGCTACGCCCGCACCAGTGGCGCCGGCGGCCGCACCGATGTTGGCCTTCTCGGAACCGGTATATGAAGTCGCAAACGGCCAGGATTTTGAGATCAAGATTATGGGGGCAGGGTTTACCGGCGTTACCGATGTGCCACTCGAGATTTTGTACAACCCGCAGCTGTTGAGCTATGTCAGCGGCGCAAAAGGCGATGTGGCGATGAACTCGTTCGATACCTCCGCCGATTCCGCGCGCGGCGTATTGAACGTGTCGCTCGGTTTTGCACCGAATGCCGCGCCCACTGCGAATGCGATGTTGGCCCGCGTGACGTTGCGCGGCGCCAAACCGGGAATCTCGTACCTGGTTTATCGCGCTCCGGCGATCAAAACGGCGAACGGAGAGACACTCAATGCGCAAGTCCGGGCGGCGCGCGTTGTCGTCAAATAGCTGGGGTCTGACACTCGTCGAGCTGCTCGTCACGCTCGTCATCCTGTCGATCCTGGCCGCCGCGGCGCTGCCTTTCGCCGAGGTGACGGTGCGGCGCGAGAAAGAGCTGGAATTGCGACGCACGTTGCGCGATGTCCGCAGCGCCATCGATGCGTTCAACGAAGACTGGAAGGGCGGCAAGATTGCGAAAACCGCCAGTGGCGCCAGCGACGATGGTTACCCGAAAACATTGCAGGTACTGGTCGAAGGTGCCGAGACGTCCGATGCCAAGGGCGGAAAGCGTAAATATTTGCGGCGTATCCCGCGTGATCCGTTTGCCGACTCGACCAAGCCGACTGAAGAGCAATGGGTGTTGCGCGGCTACCAGGACGAACGCGATTCGATCACTTGGGGCGGGCGCGATGTGTACGATGTGCGATCAGCCTCCGACGCGACGGCGCTGGATGGCACGCGCTACAAGGATTGGTAACGTGCGCGCACGCGGATTTACCTTGGTTGAGTTGCTGCTGGTGTTGCTCCTGGTGGCCTTGCTCGCGAGCCTCGTCACCCCCGTCGTGACCGGCAGCATCCAGCGCGCACGCGAATCGACCCTGAAAGAAGACTTGTATACGCTGCGCAAAGCGATCGACGATCACTACGCCGATGTCGGCAGATATCCCGAAGAACTCGAAGAGCTGGTCAAGAAGCGATACCTGCGGCGCATCCCCGCCGACCCCATTACCGACAAGCGCGAAACGTGGGTGCTGGTTCGTTCTGAAGACAACAAGACCGGAAAGAGCGGCGGTATCCTGGACATTCGCAGCGGCTCGCAAGAGCGTGCGAGCGACGGTTCTAATTTTAAAGACTGGTGAGGACTGACAGTGACAACAAAACGACGGTCGATAAAGGGATTTACCTTAATGGAGTTGTTATTGGTACTGGTCATCATCGGCCTGCTCGCGGCCCTGGTGGGTCCGACGCTCTATCAGCGCATTAAACCGGCCAAGGAATCTGCCGCTCGCGCGCAGATCGAAAACTTCGCTACCGCGCTTGATACCTATTACATCGACGTGGGCCGCTATCCAAATAGCCAGGAAGGTCTGAAGGCACTCCGTACCAAGCCGGAAAGCACAGAAAAATGGAACGGTCCGTATCTTAAGAAGGACATCCCGCTTGATCCGTGGGGAAACGCGTACGTCTACCGTACGCCGGGACGCAATGGCGGTTACGAGATCATGTCGTACGCTGCAGACGGTCGTGAAGGGGGAGAGGGCGAGAATGCCGACATCAATAGTTGGGAAGCCGCCAAGTAATCAGCGCGGTTTCAGTTATGTCATGGTGCTCGCCGCAATCGTTATTGTCGGCATCGTGATTGAAGCTGCGCACATCACGACATGGCGCCTGCTTCAGACCGATCGCGAAGCGGAACTGCTGTTTCGTGGTCGCGCCTATCGCGACGCCATTAAAAGCTTTTACCAGTCGAATGGCGCCTTCCCGCGCTCGCTCGACGACCTGCTGAAAGACCCGCGCTCCGCCAGTCGCCGGCATATTCGTATGCTGTATCCCGACCCAATGAGTAAAGAAGAAAAACCGCAATGGACGCTCGTGCGCGCAACCGATGGTGGTATTTCCGGCGTGAGCAGTAAAAGCAAGGATGAACCACTCAAACAGGCCCACTTCCCGAAAGATTTCGAAAAGTTCGCGGGCGCGAAGTCCTATGCTGAGTGGGTTTTCGACTTTGTTCCGTCAGCCGTACAGTTACCGCGCCCATCTCAGCCGTTACCGCCCGTTGTTCAGCCGCCGGTGCTTAGGACGTTTTAGTGACAATGTGATTGTGCCGAAATGATTTGCGAATACGAGGTTGTAAGTCATTGAATCTATTTAACCGTACTTGCAGATACTCCTGACCCTCAAAAAGTTGATTAACGATTTGAAAATAAAAAGAAACTCGGTAAGTTGCCCGGAAAATTTGTAATCAGGTGGTCGGGGGTTCAAATCCCTCTGCGGGCTCCAATCTTTTCCAGTATTTACGCGAAACGGCTTCGCGTCAAGCGGCGCCGGGGCATCGACCGGGGCATCAAAAGCAAAACGCTGCGGCGTAGATTGCGAAAACGGAATTTTGGTTCTTGCTTCTAACCAGCAGTCTTGATGGGAGGCCGCAATGCCCTTCGCACTAGTAATTGTCGACAACGAAAGAACCCACGGATTACCGACCGGCCTGCTAAACAAAATAAACACCAAAGAAAGCGGGCCAGGTATATCGCATTTAGCTCCTTGTGTTTGGTCAATCGACACCAGTAAAGCGCTAAAATTTCTCGCCGAGATAGTCTGTGAAATCCAGCCTCCGGTGAAGTGTCGAGTATTATTTTTCGATAAAGATCCTGAAGAATCCTCATGGTTGGCCACTTAGCTTGATAGTTATCCGAACGGGTTTGCATCGTCGTCCGGCTTTACTACTTCGGCATCGATCGCCCGGGCGACACGAGCATTCGCCGCATCGAGCACGCCACGCAGATCGACGCGCGAATGCACGTCAACAACGGAACGGTCGATAAGCAGCCCGTTCAACTTGGCCCGTAATTCGATCGCACGAACCAGCGCCGTCCCCTGTTTGTTGGTCCGAGCCTGTTGCACAGCGTCATCCAGCTCGGCCATCGCTTTTTGCGCGTCGTACTTGGTCAGGTCTTGAATTTCTTTTCGCGCTTCGGCGATGCGCTCCATAACGTAGGGCTCATTCAACAACCGTGTGCCCGTCTTTCGACTATTGGCGGGTGAGTAACCCGCCGTACGCGCCGCCGCCGCAGCGATGCAGCCGTTGCCGATATAGGCAGCCACGAATCGGTCGAGTTTCAATAGATCAGGTTTGGACATAACCGATACCCCTTCATTTGGATATTACTGGTTCGCATTGAACTTCCTTCGCCAGGCGATCGACAACTTTTTGCAAACCAGCCACAAGCCCCTCCCGCCCGGTGTCAGTAATCGTCGTCGTGACCTGCCGGCTGGACGCATGCGCGCCGTCTGAGTGGTCGGGGAATTGGATAGTCAACTCCGCGATATAAATTCTGTTTCTGGCACCTACTGCCGACTGCTGCCTGTTGCTAAACATGGTTTCTGCCTCTGTCGGTTACTTGCTCAACTCTTTGAAGATACCGCGCCGCTGTTGCTCGCTCGCGGGAGCCTTCCAGTTGGTCGGGTCGCCGTGCTTCGCCGTATACAGACGCTCTGCATGCAGTGCGATATTTGCGACCACGGCCGCGCTAAAGCCAGCGCTGTTGATACTTTGTTTGACCCCCGGCACCTTGGCCTCGATTTCATCTATCAGCTGCGCGGCCATGCCCATGCGGCGCTGGTATGTATCAGGATCGCGCCATAACTTTTGGAGTTTGATTAACTCGCTGCGCGTGTGCAGCTCAAGTGCCGAGTCGTCCATACCCTCGGTCCGCTTGGTCGCGGCAACCAACTCGGCGACTACCGCGCTACCGATGGCTTTTTCAAAACCGCCCGCAACCAACGCCGTGCGGATCTGTTTGTCGAATTCGATGTGATCCGGGGTTACGTCGCCACCTTCGGCCCATTGCGGCATTTTGAATTCGTGCAACTGCGCAGCGGGGAAGCCCGACACGTCCACTGTGGGGCGCTCAATCGTTGGCGTCGGCTTGACGCCTTCAGCTATTAGAGCCTCGTCTGCTTGTTCGCGGGTGATTCTGCCAGCCGCAATTAGGTCATTTGCGATCGTTCGCGACTGCTCATCGTTGAAGGGGCCGCTATCCGCTTGCGGCAATTTAATTTGTGTTTCGTCGGTCATGTCGCCTGCCTCACATTGGAAAAATTTTCAGAAAAAAAATCGAGTTTCGGCTTCGCGTGGGAATTCAAAAAATTCTCTCCCTAACCTCCCACGCCCCTGTGCCGCGGAAAATCTAGCGGGCCCCCGCCCCCTGCCGTACCCCCCGTTCGTTTCTAGGCAAATCGAGAAGGGGCCGAAAGAGCGCATTTTGGATCGAAGGTTCATTTTGCATTCCAAGCCATCCGCTACAGCACAAGGTTGGCCAGTTCGTCGGTGTCGTTGACGATCGTTTCAAAAAACGGTTTCAGGGTGAGTGCGCTGGTTGGGATTTTGTAAGCCCAGGTGATCTCCAAAGCCCTCAATCCAAGCGCGGCACGTGTGGCGCTATGATTCGGTGACACGCGTACAATTTCTCGCCCACGGACCTTGCCCGGCAGGGCGTCGGCAAATGCGGCCGATACCTCCATGAATGTGTGATATGCAGCGGCGTAGCTCTCGGCTTGCATCTGTAACGCTTTGGCTGCGGCTTTTCGCTTGTCTGCCAGTTTGGCCACCTTTGCGCGCTGCGCCTGTGCGGCTTTCGCGGCCTCGGCTGCGATCGCCGCAGCATGTCGCTTGCGTGCTTCAGCCAGCGCGGCATCAATATCGCTCCTTGCCACCAACGCGTCGCCTAGCTCGCCCTTGGATCGAGCAAGTGCGATCTCGGCGCCTGTGCGGCCCTCGGTAAGGTCACAGCTCGCAACGGCATACGCACTGCGCGCCGCCTCGGCCGCGGCGTCTGCCTCGGCCAGCTTGGATTCCAGTTTGACTACGGTTGCCGCGGTGTGGACGACGGGTTCGGCTTCGTTAATGGTTTTTTTCACTGGCTCAGACATGGCGATTGCCTCTTACGGTTGACCTGCAAAATTTAGGAATTGATGCCCCATTGATGCCCCGGGAGAGTAGGGTGCAGCGGAAAGCCACTGGCGTTGCGGAAATACCGCATCGGCCATCTGATAGACGATCAGCGGACGGACGAAAAGGAAGGCAGAGACGTGCTGTGTCGATGCCTTGCCCCGGCGAGAGTTTGGAATCGACACGGAGCGCGCCATCTGCCAAAAAGGGTTGAGCTACCAGTGGGACACTTGGCAGCGGTCGATCCGCGCGTGCGCGTAGGTCGGCGCTCTCGTTACCTCCCCGAAAAACGGCTTGTTCGATCGTCGATT
>Ga0209515_10000998_pt1 | contig 48828 bp, 44 predicted proteins | sample Subgroupgradi54m_FD_187454 | JGI IMG/M metagenome (GOLD analysis project Ga0209515, IMG submission 187454) | Subsurface groundwater microbial communities from S. Glens Falls, New York, USA - GMW60B uncontaminated upgradient, 5.4 m (SPAdes)... ... | reverse complement strand
AATTCGTTCAGAAAGAAAGAGGCTTTATTATGAGGCGCTTGAAAACGCTCAAGTGAATCAAAAGTTTGAATCGTTGGTGAAATTTATTTTTGAAGAATTACAGGCTTAAGGTGTCAGGGTATTCACGACCGTATTGGAACTTAAATCCACCACAGAGATAGAATTAGAAAATAGATTTGTAACGTACAAATAATCCGTTGTTCCCAACGTAAAAGCCGTGAGTCCGAAGGGTTGTTGACCAACACTGATGGTGGCCGTCACGGTTTTGGAAGTAAGATCAATCACAGAAACGGTATTGTCGTTTTGGTTGGACACATACGCCTTGCCTTTGAAGACAGTCACTTCGTTAGGATTATGTCCCACCGAAACGGTTGCTGTTTGGACCGTGCTGAAATCTTTTTCAGTCGGTGTAGAAGAATCCGGTGAAACGGCCGTGAGAGAAGCCGGATTGATGATTCTCAAAACTTCGGCGTTGGTTGTGGCATCAACAACATACAATAAAGTCCCATCGGTTGTAATGCCACGCAGATCTCCCATGTTGAGAATAATATAATCTATAGGATGTTTGGAAGAATCTCCCACTTCGGTGGTGTTGATGACGAAGATTCTTCCGGCACGGTTAGAAACAAAAACTTGATTACCCAAGAGAGTGGCTTCTGTGGAATTTGTCCCCGTATAAATTTCACCACTTGCAAGAGTGCCGGCTAAAGAAACTTGAGTGAGTGTTGCGGGGCTTGTGCTGTCAAAAACATCCAGGGTTCCCCCATTGGAAACGGCATAGAGACGACTACTGGTATCACAACACGTAATGCCAAAGGGATTATCACCGGCCGTAAAACTATCCACAGCGGCAAAAGTAGAGGGGGATTCGTTCACATTGATTCGGAGGAGATGGTCTATTTTAACGTCATTATTATCAGAGAGTCGATTGGAGACAAAAGCTTGTTGAGTGACCGTATTGAGATAAATTTGTCCCGAAAAATTGGGAATGGAAATAGGATTTTTTGTGTTGGACAATAAAACAGGAGCGGCCGGATTGCTTAAATCCAAAATGGATAAAGTTGCGTCCGTGTAAGCGATGATATTATTTGAGTTGACCACATAGGCACGATTGCGGGTTGTATCCACCGCAACGGCAATGGGTCCTGAAAAATGAGAACCACTCGGACCGAACAGTGAGTTTGTGTCGCAGGAAATAAGCGTGATGCCCGCAATCACTATGAAGAGAAGGGAAGAGAATTTTAACATTTTTCTTTCAGGACGGCATGAGCAGCTGCTAACCTGGCAATCGGAACACGATAGGGAGAGCAGCTGACATAATCGAGACCAATACGATGACAAAATTCCACAGAAGCCGCGTCTCCGCCATGCTCTCCACAGATACCCACTTTGAGATCCGCCTTGACTCGACGACCTTTATCAACCGCCATATGAATAAATTCGCCAACCCCTTGTTGATCCAGTGTGACAAAGGGATCAAAGGGAAGGATCCCTTTTTCAACGTAGTAGGGTAGAAACTTCCCGGCATCGTCACGAGAAAATCCAAAAGTAGTTTGCGTGAGGTCGTTTGTTCCAAAAGAAAAGAAATCGGCCTGATTGGCAATTTCATCCGCCGTCATCGCAGCACGAGGAAGCTCGATCATGGTGCCGATATTATAGGGAATAGAAATTCCTTTTTCTTTGATGACTTGTTGACAAACCTTTTCTGTTTCTTCTCTCATATATTTAAGCTCGTTCACATGACCCACGAGGGGAATCATGATTTCCGGAATAATTTTAAAATCTTCTTCTTTGGCCAATTCGCAAGCGGCTTCCATAATGCCACGGACTTGCATTTGATAAATTTCAGGAAAAGTAATTCCCAGACGACATCCACGGTGTCCCAGCATTGGATTTAGTTCATGCAGGGATTCGGCCTTCGCTTTGAGTTTATCCGGAGAAACACCGATTTTTTTAGCGAGGTCTTTAATTTCCATATCGGTTTGTGGAAGAAATTCGTGAAGAGGTGGATCCAGAAGACGAATCGTCACGGGAAGGCCCTTCATCTCGCGAAAAATTTCCTTAAAATCTCCCTTTTGCATGGGGAGAATTTTAGCCAGAGCCTTTTGCCTCTCTTCCAGATTTTCAGCCAAAATCATTTCTCGAACCGCATCAATCCGATTGGGTTCAAAAAACATATGTTCGGTTCGGCACAGACCAATGCCCTCCGCACCAAAACTACGGGCCACGCGCGAGTCATGAGGAGTGTCGGCATTGGTGCGTACCTTCAGTTTTCGATTTTTATCCACCCACGACATCAGTTTTCCAAAGTCGCCTGAGAGCTCGGGTTGAATGGTGGCAACTTTTCCGGTGAGGACTTCTCCCAGTGATCCATCCAGAGTAATCCAGTCTCCTTTATGGATGGTTGTTCCATTGACTTTAAAAAAATCTTGTTGAGAACCAATATTAATATCGCCACAACCCGTGATACAGCACTTGCCCATTCCACGAGCGACAACAGCGGCATGACTCGTCATTCCACCACGTGCTGTTAACACGCCTTCAGCGACGTGCATCCCATGAATGTCTTCGGGAGAAGTTTCTTGGCGAACCAAAATCACTTTTTCTCCGCGTTCTACCCATTCTTGAGCTTCATCGGCTGTAAAAACAACGCGTCCCACAGCAGCTCCGGGAGAAGCTGGTAGGCCTTTTGCTAATAAGACCTTTTTTGCTTTGGGATCGATGGCGGGATGCAGCAGCTGATCAAGGTGTGAAGGACTCACTCTGAGGATGGCTTCTTGTTCATTTAAGATTTTTTCACGAACCATCTCAACAGCAATACGAACAGCGGCAGTTCCCGTTCTTTTGCCAGAACGGGTTTGTAACATCCAGACGCGATTTTCCTGAATGGTAAATTCAATGTCCTGCATATCTTTATAGTGTTTTTCGAGTTTGTCCTGAATTTCCAAAAGTGTTTTGTAGGCAACCGGCATTACTTTCTCAAGTGAGTTGGCCGCTCCACTGACAGGCAAGGGAGTACGAATGCCAGCCACAACATCTTCTCCTTGAGCGTTGATCAGATATTCTCCAAAAAAAGTTTTTTCGCCGGTGGCGGGATCTCGTGTGAAAGCGACTCCGGTAGCGCAGTTGTCTCCCATATTCCCAAACACCATGGCTTGTACATTGACTGCTGTGCCCCAATGGTCGGGAATCTGATTGATCTTGCGATATTCAATAGCGCGGCGTGTGTTCCAAGATCGGAAAACAGCAGCGATCGCTTCCCAAAGTTGCTTGTGAGGATCTGTTGGAAAATCCTGACCCAATTCCCGACGCACCATAGATTTAAATTCTTTCACCAAAGCCTTCAGATCGTTTGCATCCAGATCCGTATCCAGATGAATCCCTTTTTGTTCTTTGCGATCTTCAATTAATTTTTCAAAATGGTCGTTGTGCACACCGAGAACGACATCGGAAAACATCTGAATAAAGCGGCGATAACTATCGTAGGCAAAACGAGGATTCTGTGTTTTTTTTGCGAGACCTTCTACCGTGTCGTCGTTGAGTCCAAGATTTAAAACAGTGTCCATCATGCCTGGCATGCTGGCGCGTGCTCCAGAGCGCACAGACAGCAGGAGTGGATTTTTAGGATCACCAAAACGCGAACCTGATCCCAAGGTTTCTTCCATCTGGGTTAAATGGGATTTAACTTCTTGTTCCAATCCGGCGGGATAACTGTTTTTATTGGCATTGAAATAGTTACACACTTCGGTGGTGAGGGTAAATCCTGGGGGAACGGGAATTCCCAAGCTGGTCATTTCGGCCAGACCAGCGCCTTTGCCTCCCAGCAATTCTTTCATTTTGCCATTGCCTTCGGTTTTATTGGCACCAAAAAAATAAACGTACTTCATTTCACTTTTCATTTCAGAGACTCCTTTATATAGGCTGGAATCTGGTCCATGGCCACGCGTTCTTGTTTCATGGAATCCCGGTGACGGACGGTGACCTTTTGATCTTTTTCCGAATCAAAATCGTACGTGATTCCAAACGGAGTTCCAATCTCATCGTGTCGACGATAACGTTTTCCAATACTGCCCACTTCATCATAGTCGGTGGAAAATTGTTGTCGCAAATCGTGTTCTAATTTTTTGACAGGTTCCGCTAATTTTTTGGAAAGAGGGAAAATCGCAGCGGTAAAGGGAGTCACGTGGTGGCTGAGTTTTAAGACAACGCGTTTGTCGGTTTCTCCTTCTTCGGCGGTAGGTGCTTCTTCCTCATGATAAGCATCACAGAGAAGAGTTAAAAAAGTTCGATCCACACCCACGGAAGTTTCGACAACGGCGGGTGTATATTTTTCTTTGGTCTCGTCGTTGAAATAAGAAAGATCCTTGCCGGAGACTTTCATGTGCTGACTCAAATCGTAGTCGCCACGATTGGCAATGCCTTCCAGCTCCGACCATCCGAAAGGAAACTGATATTCCACATCGGTGCAGCCTTTGGCATAATGGGCCAATTCATCGGCTCGATGAGGTCGTAATTTTAAATTTTCTTTTCGAATACCTAAATCCTGAAACCATTGGAAACGTTCCTTGATCCAAAACTCATACCACTGGGTGCTGTCTTTGGGTTGGATGAAAAATTCCATTTCCATCTGTTCAAATTCGCGGGAACGAAAAATAAAATTTCTGGGCGTGATTTCGTTTCGAAAACTTTTCCCGATTTGAGCAATCCCAAAGGGAATTTTTTGGCGGCTGCTGATTTGAACGTTTTTAAATTGGGTAAAAATAGACTGACAGGTTTCTGGCCGGAGATAAGCGATGGAACTGCTATCTTCCACGGGACCAACAAAAGTTTTGAACATGAGATTAAATTGTTTGGGTGCGGTCAGTTCTCCATCCCCACAATGGGGACATTTCATTTTGGCAATTTTTTCTGCGCGAAGTTTGGGATCCTCAACATCCTTCACTAGTTCATCATCACGAAAACGATGTTTGCATTTTTTGCAATCCACCATGGGGTCCGAAAAATTGCTGACATGCCCCGAGGCAATCCAAGTTTGGGGATGAGCGACAATCGAGGTATCCAGACCGACAACGTTGTCGCGAAGTTGAACGACATTTCGCCACCATGCGTCTTTGATCTTCCGTTTCATCTCCACACCGAGCGGGCCGTAATCCCAAAAGCCATTGATCCCGCCGTAAATCTCGCTCGATTGAAAAATAAACCCACGACGCTTTGCTAGAGACACTATTTTTTCCATAGAAGCTGGTTTGACTAACAAAGGGTATTTATCGGGTCAAGGTGAAACCAAGATCTTTAAAAGCTCCTTGTTGCTTTTTAGGCAAGACCCGTTTATTTTGCATCCTCATGATCTCTTTCAAGGTAGCGAAAAAAAATTTGTGGTGGTTTTTTTTCGTTCTTTTTTTAGTTTCCTGCAGCGCCGAACCTCCTTCTAAAAATAACAAAGAGGTCTCTTCAAGTCTTTTTCGTTCCACGAAAAAACCAACGGGAATCACTGTTTTGACAGTTTCTTCTAAAGAAATTCCTCTTGTCATTAAAGCTTCCGGAAAGACAGAAGCTTCGGATCGTTTTGAAGCCAAATCTCCATCGGATGTGAAGGTCCAAAAGATTTTTGTAGAAGAAGGGGCCAAGGTCAATCCGGGTGATCCTTTGGTCAGTTTTAATGATCAAGAAAGCAAATTTCGTCTGGCAAAAGCCCGTGCTGAAATTAAGGAGGCTGAAGCCGGTGTGGCGGATATGAATTATCTCATCCAAAATAAAGAGAAGTTAGTGGAAGAAAACAAGATGAGTGAAACAGAAGCCGGTGGTTTGGATGAAAGATTGACTCTCTACCAGGCAACGATTGAGCGCGCCAAAGCGGAGGTAGATTTGTATGAACATACCGGAGATATGTCGCAGTTAAATTGTCCGATCGCGGGTCTTGTCACTAAAAAAGAGGTTGGAGAAGGGGTGGATGTGGCCAGCGGTCAGGCTCTTTTAGAGGTTATTCGTTTGGATCCTATACAGTTTGTTTTTGGTGTTTCACCGGATGAGTCCATCGCTCTTGCCAAGGGTAAAAATATCAGCGTACGATTTAACGCCCTGCCCGGTCAGGATTTTTCTGCAGAAATTACCAGTATTGGTGCCGAATCACGTTCTGACACCAATGGAATTCCCGTTAAAGTGAAGATTCCCAATCCTGAATTTTTTCTGAAGACAGATATGAAAGGCGATGTGGTTATCCCTACAGAGGCTAAGAAAAAAATTTTCCCTCTTCCAGATTCAGCTGTCGTGAGGAATGATAAGTTGAGATATGTTTATAAGGTAGACATTAACAAGGTGAAAAGAATTCCTGTGGAAGTGGGAGAATCTTCTGGCAATCAAATAGCTGTGGAAAGAGGTTTGGTGGATGGGGATGTGATTGTAGTTACTAGTGAAGGGGATCTGAGGGATGGTGATCTTGTAGAAATTAAAAAGTAAAACATGAAAAGAAATTTTTTCTTGGTTTTTTTTCTTTTGGCCTCAACCCCTCTTTTTGCCGAATGGAAAAGTCTGCAGACTGGTTTTGATTACCAACAATCCGAAGCGCCCCGTGTTCATTTCTTTCGTTTTGATCCAAAAAAATATCATCCACAACTCATCCTTGCTTCTGACTATGGACAAAAAGTGATGACAGTTGCTGATTATCGGCAAAAATCAAAAGCGTTGTTGGTAATTAACGGAGGTTTTTTCGATCAAGATTTTCGTTCTTTAGGGTTAATGATTCGAGAGGGGAGAATACTACAAGCTTTGAGGGAAACTTCCTGGGGAATTTTTTTATTTCATCCTAAACAAGGCTCTGAAATTCTATCTCGTGCCGAATGGAACCCTCAAAAAGTCTCTCAGGTGAGCATGGCTCTTCAGGTGGGACCTCGTTTAGTCATTGCCGGCAAAGTTCCTTCTTTCAAGGATTCTTCTGCTTCGCGACGTTCGGCAATTGGTATCACATCAGATGGTCGTATTGAGATTGCCCTTTCAGAGACGGCGTTAACTTTGAACAGCTGGGCAGAAATTTTAAAAAAAGATTGTCCTCAGGCTCTGAATCTGGATGGGGGAGGCTCCTCGCAAATTTCTGCTCAGATCGGAGATTTTACATTGGAAGTTGCCGGCGCCACCGCGGTACCCAACGGAGTCAGTATAGTTGCACGCTGAGTTAGTGGAGTTCAGATGGGGTTTTAGGAGAGAGAGGTATTTCCCCCAAATCTTATTGACTCATGGAGTCTAAAAATTCTTTGTTGGATTTAGTCCCTTGCATTTTATCGGTCAGGAATTCCATGGAATCTACTACATTGAGGGGAGCCAATATTTTTCGCAAAATCCAAACACGATTTAAAATACCGGCTTCCAAAAGGAGTTCTTCTTTTCGTGTACCGGACTTGTTGACGTCCATGCAGGGGAAGATACGTTTTTCCATGAGTTTGCGGTCCAGATGAATTTCGGCGTTACCGGTACCTTTGAATTCTTCAAAGATAACTTCATCCATCCGGCTTCCCGTATCAATCAAGGCCGTGGCAATGATGGTTAAACTACCGCCCTCTTCAATGTTACGAGCGGCTCCAAAGAAACGTTTGGGTTTGTGAAGAGCGTTGGAATCCACACCACCCGAAAGAATTTTTCCAGAGGGAGGAACCACGGAGTTATAAGCACGTGCCAGACGCGTGATGGAATCTAGGAGAATGACGACATCCTTTTTGTGCTCCACGAGACGTTTGGCTTTCTCAATGACCATTTCAGCCACTTGAACGTGACGTGTTGCCGGTTCATCAAAGGTGGAGGAAACGACTTCGCCTTTGACGGAGCGTTGCATGTCTGTGACTTCTTCAGGACGTTCGTCAATCAACAAGACAATTAAAACAATATCGGGATGGTTGGCCGTAATGGCATTGGCAATGTTCTGCAGCATCATTGTTTTACCGGTCCGTGGAGGAGCGACAATCAAAGCACGTTGTCCCTTGCCAATGGGTGTAAGTAAATCAATGATGCGTGAGGTATAGTTTTTGTTGTCATGTTCCAGATGAATTTTTTCGTTGGGATAGAGTGGTGTCAGGTTATCAAAAAGAATTTTATCGCGCGCGGCTTCCGGATCCTCGAAATTGATGGATTCCACCTTGAGGAGTGCAAAGTATCTCTCCGAATCCTTGGGAGAACGGATCTGTCCAGAAACTGTATCTCCTGTGCGCAGATTAAATTTACGAATCTGTGATGGAGACACGTAAATATCGTCTGGTCCTGGGAGATAGTTGTAATCGGGAGCTCTTAAAAAACCAAAACCATCGGGAAGAATTTCCAAAATTCCTTCTCCAAAAATCATTCCATTTTTGTCGGTCTGGGCGTTGAGAAGGGCGAAGATCAGATCCTGCCGACGCATGCCCGCAGCTCCTTCTACATTAAATTCTTTGGAGAGCTCGATTAAATCGGCAATCTTTTTTTCTTTAAGATCCCGAAGGTTCATAACGGCACCTTGGTTTTCTCCTGTAGGTCGGGTGACAATATCGGAGGCTTCGGGAACAGCCGGCCCACTTCGTGAGTCGTACTTGCGTGGTTTTGTTGACATAGGAATCTTAATATTTCATTCGATAGTTCATTCAGAAAGGGTTTTGTGGATTCGTTGTTTCTCTTAAATTAGGAATTTCTCAAGTATCCTCTCAGAAGAGCGAATGGCTGTCAACGAAATTTTATTTCCAAAATTTCGTTTCCGGTGGTTTTCTTGACAAAGCACCGTAGGCCCGTTAGTAAAGGCCATGCCGAAACCTAAGAAAAAACAATGGTCTGGTCGTTTTTCTCAAAAACTGGATCCTCTCGCCTTGGATTTCACCCAGTCTGTTTCATTTGATAAGCAGCTTTATTCCTATGATGTGCGTGGGAGTCTGGCTCACGCAAAAATGTTGAATAAAATTGGTGTGTTAACTGCTGACGAGTACCGTTAAATCAAAAGTGGATTGGTTTAACATTAAAAAATGCTCTATATCTCCACTCAATTTATTACCCTCAAGGAGGACAAAATCGGCAAACACCTTCACAAGCTACTTTCCTTAAAAGAAGAGAAGGAAGTTTTTGAGAAATATCTCTCCAAAAAAATTGGGGAGAAACAGGCATTAGAACTTCTCAATATTCGAAAACGGCAGTTTTTCAAATTAGTGAACACTTATAAGAAGAACCCAAGCAGTTTTTATTTGGATAACAAGGAAATGATTTCTTCAAATAAAGTTGTGCCCCAACGTTCTCCTTCTAAGGATGATTGTACGTGCTCACGATTTGTTGTGAGTGTCTTATGTATTATCGCCGCAGGTTTTTGGGCATATCATAACAGTTTTAGTGGGGCGTTCATTTTAGATGATGACATGAGGATTCTTAGGAACTTTCACATCCGCCACCTCTGGCCCATCTGGGATGTGTTCCGTGGAACCTCACGACCACTCGTTGAACTTTCCCTTGCTATCAATTATGCATTAGGTGGTACGCACGTCATTGGCTACCATATTGTCAACTTCTTCATCCACTTGTGTGCCGCGCTGGTCTTATTTGGCGTTGTACGAAGGACATTCCAGACTGAATTTCTGCGAACTCGTTACGAAGATGCCTCAAATGGTTTGGCTTTATCAATTGCATTATTGTGGATCGTTCACCCTCTTCAGACTGAGAGTGTGACCTATATAATCCAACGAGCGGAATCACTCATGGGGCTGTGTTATCTGACAACTCTCTACTGCGTCATCCGTGGGATAACATCAGAAAAACAGCGTGGTTGGTATATGGCAGCGGTCATCGCTTGTACAGCCGGAATGGCGAGTAAACCGATCATGGTAACCGCTCCACTACTGGTCCTCTTGTATGACCGCACGTTCATTTCTGGGACATTCAGACAGGCGTTAAACCAAAGGAAAGGCTTATACTTGGGACTGACAGTGACGTGGGGGCTCTTCGCGGTATTATTAGCCACTGTACCTGCTGATCCCGGAGCCGGGCTTGGGATCAAAACTTCGCCACTTGCCTATGCTAAAACCCAACCAGGTGTTTTGCTTCATTACTTGAAGTTATCAATATGGCCAAAGTCACTCTGCTTATATTATGGTTGGCCTGCAGTCAGCACGCTGAAAGAGATCGTAGGTCCGCTTCTTGTGATTGGTCCCTTGATCTTTCTTACTCTCTGGGCGTTACGTACCCACCAATACATTGGTTTTCTAGGGGCATGGTTCTTCCTGATTTTGGCACCCAGTTCGAGCTTCATTCCCATTCAAGACTACGTGTTCGAACATCGTATGTATCTCTCTTTAGCGGCCATTATTGGATTGGTCGTTTTAGGTGGATATGAATTGTTAGGCTTGTTGCTTGTTTCCAGGCAACATCTTCGACGGATAACGGCTATTGCGTGTGTCGCTATTTCAATGGTGTTCTTAGGTTTGACGACAATCCATCGAAATGAGGACTATCGTAGCGAAGAATCCATATGGCGTGATACGATCTCGAAGAGCTCAAATAGTGCGTTAGTACGTGCCAATATGGGTGTTGCATTAAATAAACAAGGTCATCTTGAAGAGGCCAAGATACAATTTATTGAAATTCTGCAACAAGATCCTAACAATGCCAATGCCCACTACAATCTTGGTAACGTATTGGATGAACAGGGTGATTTTGAAGAGGCAAAAGTTCATTATCTCCAAGCCCTGAAATTGAAACCTAGTTTCGCAGAGGCTTACGGAAACCTGGGTTTCGTATTAGACAAACAAGGACATTCTGAAGAGGCAAAGGATTACTATCTCCAAGCTCTTCAACTAAACCCCAATTCTGCAAAGACCCACAATGCCTTAGGATACATATTAGATAAGGAAGATCATCTTGAAGAGGCAAAAGCTCATTATCTCCAAGCCCTGCAACTAAATTCTGATCTTGCCGAAGCCTACAATGGGCTAGGTTACATATTGGTCAAGCAAGATAATTTAGAAGCAGCAAAGGATCAATTCCTTCGAGCCCTAAGACTAAATCCTGACTACGCGAAAGCCCACAATGGACTGGGCATTGCGTTAAACAAGCAAGGACATCTTGAAGAGGCAAAGGCTCACTATCTCCAAGCCCTGCAACTTGACCCAAAACTCGCCGATGTCCAGAATAACTTAGGTGTCTTGTTAGCCCAACAAGGCCATTTAGAAGCAGCAAAGGATCAATTCCTTCACGTCCTGCAACTAGATCCCGGTTTAGCTGGAGCCCACAACATTTTAGGAACTGTGCTCGAAATGCAAGGCCACCGTCAAGAAGCCATAGCCCAATTCAGAGAAGCACTACGTTTGAAACCGGATGATACTTTAGCCAAAAAGAACCTCGATCGTATCATGAAAACATCTCAGACAAAGCCATAAGCGTCCAATGAGTCAGATGAAAACCCCATATTCAGCTAGAGTCGTCAAAAAAGAATCCCTCATATGTTTTATAAAAACCAAACCAATCTTAAGAGAATCTACGACCGCATTAAAATGAGAAGATTGGTTGTTCCCGATATAAATGGTAGAAACAGGTACTTCTATTATTTTATAACCCTTTTTGAAAGACGTTATCAGAGAATCCATTTCAAATTCGTAATGTCCTGTTTGAAGCTGTAATAAATTATAAAGAAGAGGGGTTGGAATACCTCTCAATCCAGTTTGAGTGTCAGAAAGGTGGAAACCTAAAATAACTTTGAAAACCATTTGTGATAAAAGGTTACCGATACGACTTCTTAATGGAACTTCTTCATCGAATTGGCGACAACCTAAGACTATTTTTTTTTGATCTTTCATGAGGGCATTGGAGACTTCCAGAATATCACGAACTAAGTGCTGACCATCTGCATCTGCAGTTACAATACCTATTGATGTTGGATGATAACTGTAGAAGTAATTGAATCCTGTTTTGAGGGCGTCTCCTTTGCCAAGATTCACTGAGTGAGACAACAACGTTACATTTTTCTTATTTTGCAATTCATAAAAAAAATCTCGAAATTCATTTGGACTTCCATCATCCACAATGATGATCTCAATGAAATCATGATGCAGTAATTCTTCTACAAGTTGAGTGAGTTGTAAGGTGGGCTTATAGACAGAGATAAGAACGCCTACTTGTCTCATGGTCATGTGCTCGATGTGAGGTTTTTCAAAAATGGTCCATCTGATATGATGTATGATTATCTCATTATTATAAAGACCTCTAATAATTCTCGTTTCTTCAATAAGAATTAAGATATATCACAACAAACAATATACGTGGAAACTCCAAAGTTATAACTATGACCAGGAATTGAATGGAACATCAACATTTTACATGTCCACGCTCCCTCAACTAATGAGGAAATAATAAAATCATTCCTACTAGGTCTACTGATAAGACGCGGCATATCCCCATAGATGTTTGGCTCGAGGCCATCAAACTCACAGCTACCAAAAAGCATATATTCTCTGGTAGAGCATGAAAGAGTGAGATGCGTTTCGATAATTCCACTATCTCCAATTCCATACAGCCCTGAAAAAAGACCTTCAGTTCTTACTCTACATCTAGTTGGATCAATAAGTCCTCTTGGTCCTGCCGGTCCGGGTATTCCCATGGAACCTGGCAACCCATCATGACCATTCGTACCATTTGTGCCCGGCGCTCCACGAACATTTTGTGATGTTCCATCAGGACAAACAAGATTATAAGTATCTCGAATGCTACAAGAAGGACCTGCTGGTCCCGCGGAACCCATCGAACCTGCAGGACCTTGTGGCCCTGCAGCTCCCATTGCACCTGGTGCTCCAGGAAGTCCATTGCGTCCATCCTCCCCGCGTGAACCCGGCACTCCTCGCTCTCCTCCACCGGTACAACCGGCTTCCATCAACGCTAGTGATAAAAAACCAGCCCGGGCTAAATTTGAACTTAAATCGGAAAGAAATAATGTCATAAAATTACTCCTTACCCCCAAGATCGGCTTCTACTGCCGCCTGCAAAAGATGGCAAGAAACAAATGATAAAAGTGATGACGTGGGATAACACAGAAAAGTTTGTTTTTATTAGTCCCGAAAAATAAAGTGTTCCCGGTGGTTTTCTTGACAAAGCACCGTAGGCCCGTTAGTAAAGGCCATGCCGAAACCTAAGAAAAAACAATGGTCTGGTCGTTTTTCTCAAAAACTGGATCCTCTCGCCTTGGATTTCACCCAGTCTGTTTCATTTGATAAGCAGCTTTATTCCTATGATGTGCGTGGGAGTCTGGCTCACGCAAAAATGTTGAATAAAATTGGTGTGTTAACCACTGAAGAATACCGAAAAATCAAGGAAGGACTAGTTTCCATCGTTGAGGATCTTCAATCAGGAAAGTGGGATTTTAAGGAAGAACTCGAGGATGTTCACAGAAATTTAGAGTCGACGCTCATCGAGAGAATTGGTTCAGCGGGTGGCAAACTTCACACAGCACGGAGTCGAAATGATCAAGTGGCTTTAGATTTTCGACTCTACTGTCGGGATCGGGTAGCTGAGTTGCATAACTCTCTCACTCAACTTGAATATATCTTTGTGCAGAAAGCCAAGGAGTGTGTGGATGTGGTCATGCCGGGCTACACGCATCTTCAAAGAGCTCAGCCTGTTTTATTTTCCCATCATCTTTTGGCTTATGTAGAAATGTTTGAACGTGATCGTGGTCGTTTGCGGGATGCTTTTGAAAGATTGAATGTTCTTCCTCTGGGTTCAGGAGCTTTGGCAGGTACGACATTTCCTATTGATCGGGAGTTTGTCGCCAAAGAGTTGGGTTTTGATGAGGTGTCGCACAACAGTCTAGATGCAGTTTCAGACCGCGATTTTGCTATTGAGATTGCGGCAGCGGGGTCCATCTTGATGATGCATCTGTCGCGGTTGTGTGAGGAGTTGATCTTATGGTCGTCATCAGAATTTGATTTTGTCAAATTGCCGGAATCTTTTTGTACAGGCTCTTCAATGATGCCCCAAAAAATGAATCCGGATGTGCCCGAACTGATTCGTGGTAAAACGGGACGTGTTTATGGGACTTTAATCTCTCTTCTCACAACAATGAAGGGCTTGCCGCTTGCCTATAACAAGGACATGCAAGAGGACAAAGAACCTCTCTTCGATCTTTTTGAAACGGTCATCAATTGCGTGGATATTCTCGCTCCGGTCATTGAAGGGACTCGACCACAAAAAGAAAAAATGCAGGCTGCCGTGTCGGATGGTTTGTTGTTGGCAACAGAATTGGCCGATTGGTTGGTACGACAAGGGTTGGATTTTCGATCCTCTCATGAAGTCACCGCGAAGATTGTTCGTTACGTTGTGGAAACAGGAAAAGATTTGAAAGAATTATCTTTGGAAGAATTTAAAAAGTTTTCGCCCAAGTTTACCCAAGGGATCTTTGATGTGTTGTCGGTGCGAGCGGCGATTGAAAATCGTTCTTCTACGGGAGGCACGTCCAAATCGAACGTGTTGAAAGAAATCAAGCGCATCGAAAAAAAATTGGTCAATGAAATATGAATCATTTTGAATACAAAAAAAACACACTGTACTGTGAGGAAGTTCCTCTGACTGCTATTGCCGAAGATGTGGGAACACCGGCGTACGTCTATAGTCATGCAACGCTCCTCCGACACTTCCGTGTTTTTAATGAAGCGTTTGCCGGATTGCCGCATCTTGTCTGTTTTGCCATGAAGGCTAATTCCAACATCGCCATTCTGCATGCTCTCGTTAAAGAAGGAGCGGGGATTGACATCGTTTCTGGTGGAGAACTTTTCCGTGCGCGTACTGCAGGAGCACCTGCCAACAAGATTGTTTATTCGGGTGTGGGAAAAACCAAAGACGAAATGGCCTATGCTCTTAAAGAGGGTATTCTGCAATTTAATGTAGAATCGGAAGAAGAGCTGGAAGTCTTGAGTCAGGTCGCTCAGTCTGTCGGATTGAAGGCACCGGTTTCTCTTCGGGTCAATCCAAATATTAATCCCAAAACACATCCTTATATTTCTACCGGCTTGAAGAAAAGTAAATTTGGTGTGCCTTTTACCGAAAGCATTCGGCTCTATGAAAAAGCACGGAAGTTGCCGGGACTCGAGGTTCAAGGAGTGAGTTGTCATATTGGTTCGCAGATTATAACTTTGTCTCCTTTTAAAGAAGCTTTGGCCAAGGTGAGTGGGTTGGTGCAAACGCTCAAGGAGAGAGGATTTAATATTCAACGGGTCGATCTGGGTGGAGGCCTGGGAATTCCTTATAAGAAGGAAGTTCCTCCCACTCCGGAACAGTATGGAAAAATTTTAAAAGAAGGAATCCAAAAACTGGGATGCATGGTGTTGTTTGAACCAGGACGCGTGATTGTTGGTAATGCAGGCATTCTCCTGACGAGTGTGTTGTATCGGAAAAATGTAAAGACCAAAAAATTTGTCATTATTGATGGGGCCATGAACGACCTGATTCGCCCAGCTTTGTATGGATCGTTTCATCAGATTTTACCGGTAAAAAAGAAAAGGGGATTGAGCCCTGTAGATGTTGTGGGCCCTGTGTGTGAGTCGGGCGATTTTTTTGCAGAAAAGAGACCTCTCCCTGTGCTAGAGTCCGGCGACTTGTTGGCGGTGATGAGTGCGGGAGCTTATGGATCGGTGATGTCTTCTACCTACAATTCCCGGCCGTTGGTGGCCGAAGTAATGGTTTCAAGAAATGAGTTTCATGTGATACGTGAACGGCAGGAGTATAAAGACTTGATGAAAGGTGAACACGTTCCAAAATTTTTAATATGAAACTTCAATTCACAAAGATGCACGGATTGGGAAACGACTTCATCTTTATTGATGGAAGAAAAGGGAAGCTTCCCAATTTAAAAAAAGTTGCCAAACAGATTTGTCACCGTCGTCATGGTATTGGTGCCGACCAGATTTTGGTGTTGGGAAATTCCCGCAAGGCTGATTTTCGGATGGAGATTTACAACGCGGATGGCAGTCAGGTGGAGATGTGCGGCAATGGGATTCGTTGTCTGGCGAAGTATGTGAAGGACAACAAACTGACTTCCAAGAATGAAATTCGAGTGGAGACACTTTCTGGTATTCAGATTGCCCGGTTTGTTTCCAGAGGCATGATTTGTGTGGATATGGGTGAACCGATTATGAAGGGCAAAGATATTCCGGTACGTCTTTCAGGTCGTGTGATCAATCGGCCTATTCGAGTGGATGGAAAAGAATTTCGAGCCACCTGTCTTTCCATGGGCAATCCTCATTGCGTGATTTATTGTGATGATCTGGAAAAATTTCCGGTTGAGAAATACGGACCGATTATTGAAAAGCATCAGCTTTTTCCTAAAAGGACTAATGTAGAATTTGTAAAAGTAATTTCGGATGAAGAAGTCCACATGCGGGTTTGGGAACGGGGAGCTGGAGAAACCTTGGCTTGTGGCAGCGGCGCTTGTGCTGTTGGTGTGGCCGGCGTCTTGAATGGGATGAATGATCGTAAGGTTGCTGTCAAACTTCCGGGAGGTGTTTTGCATATTGAATGGAAAGTTGATACGCGACATGTGTTTATGACGGGACCGGCCGAGAGTGTATTTGAAGGTGTGGTTGAGTTGTAACAAAGTTGTCATGGCGAGCGTAGCGTGGCCATCTCACGAGATTCATGGGGGATTGCCACGGAGCTAAAGCTCCTCGCAATGACAACTCAGAGTTTTTAGAGGCATTCATATGTTTACAGGATCGATGGTGGCTTTAGTCACACCATTTAAAAATTATCAAATCGACGAAAAAAGCCTGCGAGATTTGGTAGAGTGGCACATTGCGGAAGGCACCGATGTGATTTCTCCTTGTGGAACAACCGGCGAATCGGCCACTCTGGATTATCAAGAACACGATCGAGTCATCCAGATTGTCGTCGAACAAGTTCGCAAACGTGTGCTTGTTTTAGCAGGAACGGGTTCTAATTCCACCGCCGAAGCCATTGAAATGACCCGTCACGCAAAAAAAATGGGTGCCGATGGTTCTTTGCAGGTCACTCCTTATTATAACAAACCCACTCAGGAAGGTTTGTATCAGCATTTTAAAGCGATTGCCGAAGCGGTGGATATTCCCATCATCCTTTATAATGTGCCGGGTCGCACCAGTGTCAATATGTTGCCGGAAACCACAGCTCGTTGTTCCAAAATTCGAAATATAGTTGGAATCAAAGAAGCTTCCGGGAACCTCGATCAGGTAAAAAATGTGATTGATTTATGTGGCGGATTGACCAACCCTGATTTTGTGGTGCTGTCCGGTGAAGATGCTCAAAATTTCGAAATTTTTGAACTGGGGGGACGTGGAACGATTTCTGTGACTGCCAATATTGTTCCTTCAGAGCTTGCAAAAATGTGGGATTTTTTTAAGGCGGGCAAAACAGAGGAGGCTAAAAAGATTCATCAGAAACTTCTTCCCCTTCATGATGCCATGTTTTTTGAAACGAATCCTATTCCCGTCAAAACCGCCTTAGGTTGGATGGGAAAATGTTCGAATGAACTGCGTCTTCCCTTGTGTGCGATGGGTGAGCACAACGCGGATAAACTCAAAAAAGTTCTGAAGGAATTTCATCCCTCAATAAAAATACCTTGAAAAACCTATAAATACCGATATAATAGTCCATATAATCCATTTTATGGGTTTGTATAGGTTTATTTATGGGTTTTGATTTAGCTAAAAATCTGAAAATTTCTCCTGAGATACTCAAGCTCATTGCTGAAATAGATGAGTTTAAGGGGCAATGGTCGGCAATTTCCACTTTGACACCGGAGCGTCTTCATCAATTGAAGAGGGTTGCCACGATTGAATCGGTGGGTTCATCAACGCGTATTGAAGGGGCTCAGCTTTCTGACAGCGAAGTAGAGCAGCTTCTTTCTGGCGTGGCACGTTACTCGTTCAAATCACGGGATGAGGAAGAGGTTACTGGATACGCGGAAACTATGAATATTATTTTTGATTCTTTTCAGGAAATTTCTTTGACGGAAAACTACATCAAGCAACTTCATGGGATACTTCTCAAATACAGCAGCAAGGATATTCGTCATCGGGGAGAATATAAAAAACTTCCAAATCATGTAGAAGCTTACGATTCCAGTGGTAAATCTCTTGGCGTTGTTTTTCAAACAGCCTCCCCTTTTGATACGCCTTTCCGCATGAAAGAGTTAGTGGAATGGACCCTAACGGCGATTCAAGAAGATTCTCTTCATTCCCTCCTCATCATTTCTCTTTTTATTCTCCATTTTTTGGCGATTCATCCGTTTCGAGATGGTAATGGCAGGCTCTCCCGAATCGTTACCACGTATTTGTTACTCAAGTCAGGTTATGTTTATGTGCCTTTTGCTTCTCTCGAAAAAATCATTGAGGAGAACAAAGACAAATATTATCTCGCTCTGCGAAAATCACAGAGTCGTTTGCACGATCATAAAGAAGATCCATCATTTTGGATTCTTTTTTTCTTGAAATCACTCATGTCTCAAAAAAACGTTCTCATTCAAAAAATAAACGATGAAGAAAAGCTCACTGATTTTTCAGAATTAGATCGGCAGATTATTCGATTAATTCAAGAGAGGGAAACCATTACCAACCGTTATGTCCAGAGACTCACACAGGCAAATGCTAATACCATCAAATCTCATCTTAAAAAACTAACCTCTCAAGGGATCATCGAACATCATGGAAAAGGCAAGGGGAGTTATTATTCTATTTTACTAAAGCAACTTGCCAAAACGAAATGAGTTGAAATAAAGAAAGATATCTATGATTCGCATTATTATTACAGGAGCGGCGGGGAGAATGGGGCAGAGGATCATTGCGAATCTCTGTGCGGACAAAAATTTCAAACTTGTTGGAGCCATTGAGAATCCAAAAAGTCTGGCCCTTGGAAAAGATGCGGGCCTCGTGGCGGGTTGTGGTGAGTGCTCCGTGAAAATAACAGATTCTTTAGAGAAGGTTGTCAGTTTGGGAGACGTTGTCATTGATTTCACATCTTCTGAGACGACAGTGCCCCATTTGGAAATAGTGGCTAAAGCCCACAAAGCGATGATAGTAGGTTCCACCGGACATACTCCGGATCAAAAAAAATTAATTGAAAGTCTGGCAAAAAAAATCCCTGTCGTGATGGCTTCCAACATGAGTGTGGGTGTGAATGTGATGTGGAAGCTTCTTGCGGATGCGGCCAAGCTTTTGGGAAATGATTTTGATATTGAGATCGTCGAGACCCATCATCGGATGAAAAAAGATGCCCCTAGTGGGACAGCCATTACGACGGCGGAAATTTTAGCCAAGGCTGCAGGTCATAAGGTTGGAATTCAATCCATTCGTGGTGGTGATGTGGTGGGGGATCATACGATTTTCTTTTTAGGAAATGGAGAACGACTCGAGGTGACTCACCGCGCTTCATCACGGGATACGTTTGCTTTAGGTGCCCTTCGTGCCGCCAAATGGATTGTAGGAAAACCCCATGGGCTTTATTCGATGAAGGATGTGTTGGGGTTAAACTAAATCTTGCTGATAATTTCTTCCTAGCTTTTTAGAACACATCCTCAAGTTTTTATCGTGAGTCCACAGTGTGTAGGATTCTTGGAGACACGTGTGTAAGAGCTCCGCATCAATCAATGACAACCCTTTACCAAAGAGATGATGATTTTCAATAAAAGATAAGAGCTCTTCAACAGGAGTTACATAAGAACGGGGCAAGAGATCTATTTCACCTAGTATCTTTTTTCTTTGAGTGCCTAGTTGTCCCATCATGATTTCACCTAAAATCCAGGGATGAACGATCACTTGTTTTTTGAGAAGCAATTCGGAAAGAAGGGTTTTGACTTCCTTGCCTCGAAAAGCCTCAATCCAAATGTTGGTATCGACCAAAATCATGAACTATCGAATCTTGCGTCGTGGAGGGGCTTTGGCATTCTTAACAGTTCCAAAAAAACCAATGAGACGGCGTGCTGCTTGATCTCGAATTAAGGACTCTAATCCCAAGTGGATTAACTTTGTTTTTTCTTTAATCCCTGTTGTTTGGACAGCTTTTTGGTAGAGGTCGTCTTGTAAAATAAAAGTTGTTCTCATATGCATAAATATGCATAAATCATATGTATCCGTCAAGGGGGATTTTCTGGAGTTTACCCAAAACTTTTCCCTTAAATCCCCTCTCCCTTCATGGGAGAGGGCTAGGGAGAGGGTGGGGAAAACAGGTGGTTGATAGACTCACTTTATATCACCCTCCCCCAACCCCCGCCCATCAAGGGCGGGGGAGATTCATGAGAATATTTCATCAAGTTTTGGGTAAACTCCAGGAATTTTAAAAAGTTTTCCAAGTTTTTTGAACAAATTTGATATTCAAGAACGTGGCACGCAAAAAAAAGTGCCACTGATTGGCGGATTTTCTTCCGTATCCATGGGGCAGGGGAAGATAGATCTTGTCCCGTGGGAAAATTCCGGCAGGACTCGATACCCTGCTTGCTCGAAGAGTTGTTTCCAGGTTGATGGGCTGCGTAACACTTGGCCTGAAGTGTCATGATACCAGCGGAAACCTGCATTGTAGGTTTCCCATGCTGAATGGAAAATCTGATCGTCCGTTAATCGAGATTCTTCGATGAAGACTACCGTGATCCCCGCTTTACAATAATCCCGCAGGACTTCGATAAGTTTCGTATCACCCATTCTCCGGATTTCATGAAAGCCATTACCGACGATCATGACCGCTTGGCTTAGGTCGTCTTCATGATACCGAACAAAATCAATCAATGTATTAGGTTGGCCGATATCCGCCTGCACCATTCTCATGAGAGCGGGCAATCGGCCTTCTCGCTGTTCTTGAAGGGCAACCTCAATGGCTGTTTGTTCAAAGTCAGCTCCATAATAATGAGGGACATCCCCGAAATGTCGATGAAGAGTCCGGATTCCCACTCCGTATCCCATGGCGTGTTCAATCATCACAGAAAAATTCGTTTGATTTTGCTTTGAATAAGAAATGATCGAGTCAACTGCGGTTCTAATGGCTCCTCGATTTGCATCGCGACTGGCGGCAATATTTTTTCCGCGCGCAACCCAAGGTTTTTTGTCTCGTGAAAGAAGTAGATCTTCAAGCGCGTTGAGATAGGAGTGATAGGCACCCGTAATGCCAAAAATTCCGGGTCCTTTCTCAAAAACATGAACACCCAAAGGAGTGGTTTTCCCTTGAAACAGCAGTCCGGCCAGCTCAAGGACTTTTGTCATTTCAGGGAGAAGTCGGTTAAGTGCCAGACCTGAAGTTCCCAGCAAACCAGAGGCTTTTAATGAAAGTATTAAGGGTAAAAGACGATAGCCGATCTCGATTTCTTGCATATCGCCAACCCAGCTGCGTTTTGTGGAAGGTTTCGAATCAAAACAAAGCCATCTTTTCAGAAGATCTTCACGAGTAGAATCGGTTTTTCCGTCAAACCAATCGCAAAGTTCCTGCGACATATCTCTTTGAAATTCCCCATCAAGGGGAAAAACCACGTTTAGCACGCGGCCGGCTTGCGTCATGGTTTTTCGAAACCCGCCTTGAGTCGGAACCACATAGCCTCGCACAGAGAGGAGCTGAAGATCACGAGATAGTTGGACCGGATCCAGATTTTTTCTACGGGCATAAGGTTCCACAAAAATCGTTTGGCCTTGATTCAAGTCGTCCAGTGTTCCCAGTTTCTTGTGGGTCGACAAGATCTGTCGCAAGAGCCAGAGATCCGATGGAGCCGTAAGAGAGGCATTTTTGACTCGAGTCCAGATGGCACTCGCTACCCTGAGAACCGCTTCACGTCTCTCCGATGGAAAATCAGAGGATTCGGTTATCCTCTCAAGCCGATCTGTCCATTGCCAAAGTCTCAATCCCTTTTGAAACAGATGAGGAACATCAAAAATAAAATGATCAAAGTGTTCCCTCGTCATCTGGGGGAACCCGGCTGCATTGGCCGGAGTCTTGTCCGTTAGAATCTCAAAGAGTGCCATGGCGGAAGGATCACTGATGAGTACCGGATCACGGGATAATACGGTTTTTAGTCTTAAGTCACTTGAACTCCAAATCCTATTAAGGTTTGGTTGCTGTGGGGTGAAGCGTGTAACCCTGGACAAGACTTGAAGAGTTTCCCTTTGAAAAAAATCCACTCCACCATCAAGGGTGTCTGCGAGCCTGTAAAATAAAGCTTGGGCAGGAGCCTGCCATGGAGGTGGAAGACAGGCATAAAAACTTTGAGCAGAAGTCACAAATTCATCCGGTAATCGCATGATCCTATTTTCGGAGAATCTTTTATCAGGTTGCTTTTTTTCTTACAAATTTGACATTTTTCTTTCTGGTCGCTAGACGAAAGCCTCATGAAAAGAATATTAGCTGACCGCATCAAACATCTTCCTCCCTATCTTTTTGCCGAAATTGATCGATTGAAAGCCGAACAGATGAAGAAAGGTGTGGATGTGATTGATCTGGGAGTGGGAGATCCGGATTTACCAACGCCCAAACACATCATTCAAGCACTTCAGAAAGCTGCAGAGGATGCTACGAATCATCAATACCCCAGCTATTCCGGAATGAATCGTTTTCGGGAAGCCGCTGCCAACTGGATGAAAAAACGTTTTGGAGTTTCGTTAAATGCGCTCACCGAAGTTGTTTCGTTGATTGGATCCAAAGAAGGCATTGCCAATTTTCCTCTGGCTTTTGTAAATCCTGGGGATGTTGTTCTCATCCCTTCCCCCGGTTATCCTCCTTATAAGAGTGGGACTCTTTTTGCCGGTGGCGTGCCTTATGACATGCCCCTGCGTCGCGAGAACAAATTTTTGCCGGACTTAAAAACAATTCCGGAAGATGTGGCACGCAAGGCCAAGGTGATTCACATCAACTATCCCAACAATCCTACGGGGGCGATTGCCGGTCCTGATTTTTACAAAGACGTAATCGCGTTTGCCAAAAAGCACGACATCATTGTCTGCAGCGATGCGGCGTATTGTGAACAGTATGATCAAGTCAAACCTGTTTCTTTTTTAGAAATTGAAGGAGCGCGTGATGTGGGTATTGAATTTCATTCTCTTTCCAAAACTTACAACATGACGGGATGGCGTATTGGGTTTGCCTGTGGAAATGCGGACATTATTGCCGGCCTTGGAAAAGTAAAAACCAATATCGATTCCGGTATTTTTCAGGCTGTCCAATGGGCTGGGATTGCTGCTCTGGAGGGAGATCAGGGTTGCGTGGAAGACATGCGCAAGATCTATCGAAAACGCCGGCAACTTGTGACTCAAGGATTAAAAAAAATGGGTTGGGACGTGGCGTGTGCGGAGGCGGCTTTTTATATTTGGGTTGCGGTTCCCAAAGGACAGACGTCAAAAACTTTTTCCATGAAAGCTTTGGAAGAAGCCGGTGTGGTGATTACGCCGGGTAATGGTTTTGGTGATGGGGGAGAAGGGTATGTCCGTTTTGCCCTTACGCGTGATGACAAACGACTTCAAGAAGCCCTGCAACGACTTTCCAAAATAAAATGATAAAGTATTCTTGAATCCAGATTAAGATTGCTGGATGTAACTCTTGAGGTGAGCGTTTTCTTCTTCAATTTCCTTCCATAGCCATTCAAGGAGATTTCTCATTGTGACAATCCCAATGACTTTTTCTCCATCCATAATGGGAACATGTCGCGCATGAGTTTGTTGCATTTTTTCATAACAATCTTGAGGTGTGTTATGGATATCGACAGTAATCACGTGGGGAGTCATCACTTGAGAGAGAGGAATTTTTCTTGGATCTAATCCTTTTGAAACGATACGATTAAGGAGGTCACGTTCTGTGAAAATTCCCACAAGTTTTCCTTGGTCCATGACGAGAACAGAACCTACCATTTTTTCAGACATCAGCTTGGAAGCTTCAAAAACTGTTTGCGAGGAAGTAGTAATAACCAACCGTTGACTTTGACCATGTTTTTGAAGGAGGGTCATAAATCCTTTTTGCTCCCTTCTGCTGGACCTTTCAAGTAGAAACAGATAAAAAAAAAGTATGCTTGCTTATGTAGGGGTTGGCTCCAACCTTGGCAATCGCCAGGAAAATATCCAAAAAGCCCAATCTCTTTTAAATCAAAAATCCATTCGTGTACTTCGCGTTTCTCCTTTCTATGAAACGGAAGCCCTCTGTCGTCCGGCTCAGACCATGCCGGCTTTTTTGAATAGTGTTTTTGAGATCGAGACGGATTTGGTTCCTGAGGATCTTCTTTTGCAATTGGAACAGGTCGAAAAAAACATGGGGCGGATCAAGAAGGGAGATTGGCAGCCTCGCACCATCGATCTGGATATTCTCCTGTACGGAGATCAGGTGATCTCCACCGATCGGTTAAAAATTCCGCATCCTGAAATGGAGAAAAGATGGTTTGTGTTAAAACCCTTGTCAGATTTAATTCCCGAGTTTAAACATCCCAATCCGATGATTGGAAAAACCATAAAGGAGATTTTACTATGCAATTTTTCATCGATTCAGCCGATGTGAAAGAAATTAAAGACTGTTGGGAGATGGGTCTCATTGATGGAGTCACTACCAATCCTACGTTAGCGGCCAAGACGGGACGTAACTACGACGAAACGATTAAAGAAATTTCCGGTCTTGTGGATGGTCCCATCAGCGCGGAGACGGTCAGTTTGGATTATGAAGGGATGCTGAAAGAGTCTTATCATTTTGCTAAAATGCACAAAAACATTGTGATCAAGGTTCCCATGACGTTGACGGCAATGAAAGTGGTCAAAAAACTTTCAGGAGAAGGAATCAAAACGAATGTGACGTTAACGTTCAGTGCTAATCAGGCTTTGCTTGCTGCTAAAGCAGGTGCCACTTATGTCAGTCCGTTTGTGGGACGACTGGATGATATTTCCGAAGAGGGCATGGATCTCATCCAACATATCCGGCAGATTTACGACAATTACGATTTCAAAACAAAAATTCTTGTGGCCTCGATTCGCAACCCGATTCATGTAAGAGATTCCGCCTTGATCGGTGCGGATGTTGCAACAATTCCATACTCCGTGATCAAACAACTCGCCAACCATCCTTTGACGGAGATTGGAATTGAGAAGTTTTTGAAGGATTGGGAAAAGGTTCCCAAGTAGGGGCGTGGTCCGCGCCCCCCTCTTTTTATTTCTTGAGCCCCAACAGTACCTGCTTTGCCACGGACTGAAAACATTCCATGATGTTTTCACCTTTTTTGGCGACTGTTTCAAACTCGGGGAAGTTTTTGTCATTAAAAAGAGTGTGGAGTTCTTCTAAAGGAAGGACATTGTTGAGGTCTCTTTTATTGAATTGAAGGGCGATAGGAAATTTTTGGAAATCCACTTCTTGGTTGCCCATCAAACTTTTAAGTTGTTTCCAGCTTTCCAAACTCTGATCAAGTTTTTCCATCTGTGAATCTACGACAAAAATAATACCGTCAGTTCCCTTCAGGATAAGTTTGCGAGACGTATCATAAACGGATTGGCCGGGAACTGTATAAAGGTGGAAACGTACGGTGTATCCGTTCACCTTACCGAGGGAGAGTGGAAGAAAGTCGAAAAATAAAGATCCATCGGTGTCATCGGTTAAGGTCAGGATCTTATCTTTTTTACTTACCGTCGTTTTTTCAAAAACTCTTTTCAAACTCGTGGATTTTCCTGAGAAAGGAGCTCCAAAATAAGCCACCTTACAGGTGACCTCTTTATTTTTTTCGTTGATGAAGGACATGTGACGGGATCGTAGCGTCAACCCTTTGGGTATTCAACTTAAAAATCCCTTCTGTGTCCCATCGCTTGGGCTAAGGTTTTGGCATCTGTGTATTCCAGGGAACCGCCCACGGGAATTCCTGAGGCAATTCGGGTGATTTTGACCTTTAAAGAAGCCAGTATTTTTTTTAAGTAAAGGGCTGTGGTTTCCCCCTCGGCATTGGGATTGGTGGCAAGAATCACTTCGGTCACGCCTTCTTTGACCCGCTGGATCAGATTTTTCAGCTTCAAGTCATCCGGCCCTACACCATCCAAAGGAGAAATCACTCCATGTAAAACATAGTAGAGTCCACGGTAATCACCCATTTTTTCAATCATCAAGAGATCCATTGGTTCTTGTACGATGCAAAGAAGATTTTGGGAACGGTGACTATTGTTGCAAATTGGGCAGATTTCTTTCTCCGAAAGATTTTGACAGCGACGACAGAACAAAACTTTTTCCGTAATAAACTGAAGAGACTTGATCAGATCTGCGGCCAGTCCTTTTTTATCGCGGAGAATAAAGAGGGCCAGTCGTGTGGCTGATTTTTCTCCAATACCCGGTAAGCGACTCAAAGCAAGGACAAGCGGTTCGAGAAGTGTCATGGACGACGATCTCCGGGAACCATCTTGGTTTCAGGTCCAAAAATAGTCATGGCATCTTCTACGATATTGGTGTTGGTCGCTGTATGTTTAGGTGCCTCTTCAGCTTGTTCATACTGAGCTTTGAGAGGTCTTCCAAAAAACTCTTTTAGAATTTCCAGAAAAGAATTGGCCCTCTCTGTTTCTTGTAAAAGAGAGAGATGGATCGAGGAACTTGGAAAGCGAAGAACCAGCTCGGCATCTCCCAAACGGACAAGATCTCCTTGAGAGACCATGGCAAAGAATTGCGGTTTTTTGGAGCGGAGGTGGTTTAAAAAATCTGACCAGCTTGGTTTCTCACCCTCCCCTTTATCCCCTCCCATCGAGGGAGGGGAGATTTCTTTTTGAGATTTCTTTATATTTTGTGGAGAAGTGGTGGGGCCTAATCGCTCTAGAATTTCACTGAGAGGTTGCAGTTGTTCAAACTGACACGCTCTCAGGAGCAACACATCAAAAAGTATCTGGGCAAGAGGGGATCGCACCAATTCCGAAATTCCTTTTTGAAGAATACGAAAGAGATAATCCAGATTATTAGAGGAAATTGTCTTGGAGAGTTTCGCTAGATGCTCGATTTCTTCTTGAGGCAAATCAAATAAGGCCGTTTCGGTGGTGACTTGGGCCACGAGCAGGTGACGGAAATATTCCAACAGATCCAGGGCAAGTCTTTTGGTTTCGAGTCCTGCGGCTAAAGCCTCTGAAGAAATTTTAAGGGCTTGCTGGGCGTTCGATTGCAGAATAGCTGCGGCCATTTCGGAAAGATAGCGCTGTGTAGAAGTGCCGATAGTTTCCTCAACGCTTGCAAGAGAGATATCTTTTCCAGAAAAAGAAACAATTTGATCCAGAAGACTCAAGGCATCGCGCAACCCCCCCGAAGCTTCACGGGCAATTTGGAACAAAGCGTCCTCCGAAATTTTTACCCCTTCAGATGAAGCAATTTTTTGTAAATGACTCCCGATCAAGGCACGGGGAATGGGGCGTAAATCAAATCGGATCACACGCGACAGGACCGTGGCTAAAAGTTTTTGAGGTTCGGTGGTGGCAAAAAGAAAAATGACATGCGGCGGTGGTTCCTCCAAAGTTTTTAACAGAGCATTGAAAGCAGCGGTGGAGAGCATGTGGACTTCGTCGATGATGTAAACCTTGTAATGTCCTCCGGGGGCCAGATAGCGTACTTTTTCTCGAAGATCACGGATGTCTTCCACCGATGTATTAGAGGCGCCATCAATTTCCATGACGGTGAGTGAACGACCTTCGGTAATTTCCACGCAGGCATTGCAAGTATTGCACGGTGTGGGTGTTGGACCTTTTTCGCAATTCAAAGCCTTGGCCATGATACGAGCCAGTGTTGTTTTACCGATGCCGCGCGGACCGGAAAAAAGATAGGCATGATGCAGTCTCTTGTCCTTGAGGGCATTCTTCAGGATCTGAACGGTCGTTTCTTGTCCCACCACATCCTCAAAAGTTTGTGGCCTGTATTTTCGGGCGAATACCTGTGACGACATGGCGGGGAAGGTTAGTCTCTCAGGAAAAATCGATCAAGGGTTTTCCTGCTTGATGTAACAAACACTCAACATGTCCTGAATAAATCTTTTAATAAACTTTGATAAGAGAGGGATTGAACTGCGGAAGAAAGGTAAGGATGTGTTTCTTTGCCGACAGGCCGATACACGAGGTATTGTTTCACTTCTTTTGGTTTCTCTTTTTGTGATTCTATCGCCTGACTCAATCGCTTCATGGGCTGGATCAATGAAATATTCAAAGTGCTGCTCGCCTTAACTTCAATCAAAGCCAGTGTTTTTCCTTTAAGAGGCTTTAAAAAATCCACTTCTAAGCCTTGTTCATCCCTAAAAAAATACAGTTCACGAGGTTTTCCCATCCCTACTTGGGATTTGACAATTTCTGAAGCAACAAAACTTTCAAAAATAGCACCTAAAAAGGGTGATTTTTCAAGTTCACGAGGAGAATCGATATTGAGAAGAAAACAGGCTAGACCCGTATCAATCCAATAGAGTTTGGGTGATTTGATCAGTCGCTTTCCAAAATTTTCAAAATAAGGAGGAACGAGTAATATCTGGGAAGTGATTTCAAGGATATTCAACCATTCAGAAATAGTGGGCACCGAAACTCCTAGAGGTGCTGCTAAATCACTTTTATTAAGCACCTGGCCAATCCGACTTGCCAGAAGAGATAAAAATCGGCGGAAAATAGAGAGGTCTTTGATAGCCGTAATTTGCCGCACGTCTCTTTCCAGATAAGTCTGAAGATAAGATCGAAACCATGCATTTCGAATGCTTGGCTTCAAGACAACTTCCGGATATCCTCCCAGAAAAGGTGAAACTTTTGAAAACTCGGATGTACTAAAAGGATACAGGGAGAAGAGAGCTGCCCTTCCTGTCATGGATTCGGTGATGCCTTTCATAAGGGAATGCTCTTGAGAACCTGTAAAAAACCATTGCCCTTTCTTTTTTGGATTTTTGTCGATCAGAGACCGTACATAATTCAAGATTTCAGGCACATTTTGAATCTCATCCAGAATGACGGGAGTCTTGAGAGTCGATAAAAAACCCTTAGGGTCTAATTGAATACGACCAATTAGATCGGGATCCTCCAAAAGATAATAAGATGCCTTTGGGAAGAGTTTTTTGAGCAGTGTTGTTTTACCGGCACGTCGAGGGCCTGTCACAATCAAAGAGGAAAAACTTCTAGAAGCTTTTATCACCTCATGCTCAATCAAACGGTGGTTGAAGGACATTTGAGAAATATAAACTACAACTTTAAAAAACTCAATATTTAAATCTCAGCTTTTGTAATACCTCAGTTTCACCCCTTCAGGATCCTGCGAAACTCCTCGCCAGATTGATTTCGGGGCCGGTCTTCCCTGTCAGAGATTCTTTCTAAATCCTCATGGTATTTGCGGGACCGACCGGCAAACACGGGTATCTCTTGGCTGCGTCGGACAGTCTTCGGATCCGTCAAGGGTGAAACTGAGGCTATACTGTTGCGTTATTTAGGGTCTTTACAGTTCAAGTCCTGACTGTTACACGCCTCAACACCTCTTTATGGCACGCATCTTTAAAATCGTATTCTTTCCCTTGGGTCTTTTTGTTTTTTCAATTCTCTATTTTATTTTTTCAGTCATTCAATTGCTTGTTTTGTTGTGTCTTCCCTCTCAAAAAATAAAATCTGTATATACTCAGCTTGATCTCAAAGAAGAAAACAAAAGGATTGAATCTATTCGGCCTTTTATTCAAGCTGGAGAAAATATTTTGGATATTGGCGCTGGTAGTGGAAGGTTTGGAAAAAAGGTTTCTGAAGCTTTAAGTGTAAATGTCACTGGTGTGGATGTCTGTGATTATTCGGATCACTCCATTCCCTTTTATGTTTATGATGGGAAAAAACTTCCATTTTCGGATCAATCTTTCGATACGGTATTCTTTGCCTTTGTTTTACATCATGTCAAAGACCAAGAAATTCTTCTGAGAGAAGCCTGTCGCGTGGCTCGAAAAAAAATCGTGATATTCGAAGACACTTACGAATATTTTTTTGAAAAATATTTTACGGGATGGAACGACTACCATACGAATATTTTTCAAGGCTGGATCAAGTTTAAGAAAGGGTTTTTTAAGTCGAGTCCCTCCGAAATGCCCATGCCCTTGACCTTTAGAAGCGTTCAAGGCTGGTCCCATTTTTTTAAAAAATTTCCTGTCAAAGTTCTTTCTTCAGAAGTGAGGAAGATGGGTTATAAGCCACTCAAGAAAGTTACATTTTATCTTGAGATTTCTTTATGACAGGAAAAATTCTAAAAGTTCTAAGCCTTGCTGTGGGACTTGTTCTCCTTTTTTGGATGATTCATAAAATTGGTTGGAGTGAGGTGCTCGTTGGTTTTGAACGGGTGGGTTGGAAAGTCGTCTGGCCCATTTTCCTCATTTTTCCAGGGTATCTTTGTTGGGCTTACTCCTGGCATCTTTTTCTGGATCGATTTGAGCACGTTTCTTCTTCTTTTCAAAACCTCCTAAAAATCAAGATTGCTGGAGAAGGCGCCAATACACTCACCCCCCTTAATTTTGTGGGAGGGGATCCTCTTCGTATATGGTTATTGTCCAAAAGCATTCCTGTTGAAATTGGTGGAGCCTCGGTGGCTGTGGATCGTACCCTCCATTCATTAGCCACGGTTGTTCTCATTTTTTTTGGAATTATGGCTGGTGTTTTTAGGATGAATCTTCCTCGTTACGCTTCTTTCCTTTTGGAAATATCCGCTTGTGGAATCCTCTTTTTGATTCTCTTTTTTCTTTTTTTCCAAACTCGTGGTCTCTTCGATAAGATTGTTCATCTATTGGAGAAGTTTCGGATAAAATCTTTTTCGGAAGAGACACGAAAAAAAATTAAGGAAGTTGATCGATACGTTGGAGATTTTTACCGAAGAGATAAGATGCTTTTTTTTATATGTTTTCTTCTCAATTTTTTGGGTCGTCTTGCGGGCGTGGCGGAAATCTACATGATAGCCTATTTTTTGGGTGTACCGATGGGAGTGTGGGAATCCTTATTTTTTTCGGCTGTGATTCCTGTGACTAATCTGGTGGGTACTCTCGTGCCAGGAACCATTGGCATTCTCGAAGGAGTGGTGAGTTCACTTTTTTTGGCCCTTCATTGGAATCCTGCTGATGGAATTGTTCTTCAAATGGTCCGCCGCCTCCGTGCTTTTTTCTGGATCGTAGTGGGCATGGTGCTGATGCTATTTTTCAAAAGACAGGAAAGAAATAATGGCTCGTAGACCATTTCAAGACGATTTTTGGGAGAGAGGTCTAAGATTTCTGTTGCATCGTTTTTATCCCAAAACTGAGCGACTTCAGTTTCAGATATTTTTTTGCTTTTTTTGTTCTTCATGCCCATTTGAGGCGAGACTTTATTGTGTCGGAAGCGCCATGGGTTGAATGTGAGAAAGCCCACCATCGGCTCGGATGGTTTGTCCGCAAATCCAATCCGCTTGGTCGGAGCAGAGAAACATAACGACATCCGCGATTTCTTTCCCTTCGGTGACGCGTCCACGTGGTGTGATTTGTTCATTCAACTTCTTGATATCGTCGTAAAGATCTCCCATATAAATTTGAGTGGAGGTGGTGGCCAAGAAACCAGGATTGACCGCATTCACATTGATTCCTAAAGGCGCTAGTTCGATCGAAAAATATTTGACCAAAGTTTCCAGCGCGGATTTGGCAGCTCCGAGGACTCCATGGCGAGGGAGATAGGTGTGGGTGTCGTAACCAGAAATCGCCACGATCTTTCCTTTTTGTCCGCGCATCAATTCTGCAGAACGTTGACACCCTAAAAGAAAAGCGGTGATGGTGATAGCAAAAGTTTTTTGTAGGTGGTGAGGTTTAATATCGAGAAGAGGTTTGAAAGCAGTCGCTGCGGCATTGGCAATGTAGTGGTTGAGATGCCCATATTCCTGTTTTGCAAAATCAAAAAGTTTGTGAACCTCCGATTCTTCACCTAAATCTGCCTTCATTACGTGAATCTTGGCAGTTTTTTTGGAGAATTCTTTTTGAAAAGCTTCCGCCGTGGCTTCATCTTTGCGATAGTTGGTAATAACGTGCACACCACGGTCGATAAATTGTTTTAGGATTTCTTTTCCGGTACCTTTGATACCACCGGTAACAAGTGCGACTTGAGGTTTCATAGGGTTCTCATTCCATTTTACCCTCTCCCCTCGCGGGAGAGGGTGGCCCGACTTTGGTCGGGACAGGTGAGGGATTAAAATTCAATCTCCAAGGCACTCCGATCACCCGAAGCAATCCCCTTGGCCTTGGCCCTTACTTCCGGAAGAATCTGATGTACAAAAAATCGTGCCGTCTTGATTTTTCCATCCAAGTAACGGGCTTCGTCGTTGTTACTGATGAAAGTTTTGTGTTGCGATGGCTCGTCCACTTTTTCTTTCAACAGAGCTTCCAGTTTCTTTTGAGCCAGGACAGCTTGTTGCAGAAGAAAATAACCGGTAGTGACCATCGAAAACATACTCAAGAACGGTGTGGCGGATAACATGGGATAATTGAAATCTCCACGACCTGTCATTTCCATAAAACCCATGGCGGTTTGAGCCACGGTATCCAAACATTTTTTATATTCATCCAACTCATTCTTGAGAACAGGCAATCCGTGGTTCTTTGTCACAAACTCATCGATCATTTGATAAAATTGTTGGACAACTTGACCACCGCGCATTGACAATTTTCTTCCCAGCAGATCCAGAGCTTGAATGCCGTTGGTGCCTTCGTAGATCGAGGAGATTTTCACATCACGCATGTATTGTTCGATGGGATATTCCGAGATGTAGCCGTAACCGCCGTAGGTTTGCATCGCAAGTTCCGTAACACGAAAACCAATATCCGATCCAAACGCTTTGCACATGGGAGTGAGGAGGTCTGAAAAGCCTTCATAGTATTCTCGCTTTTTGGCATCAGGATGGTATTTGCCCATGTCTTCATAAAAGGCGGTGTTGTAAAGCAAACTACGAACTCCCTCGACGTAAGCTTTTTGAGTCATCAACATCCGACGAATATCGGGGTACTTAATAATCAGTTTGCCCTGTCCTTGAACACGTTCTTTCGCATATTGCAGTGCATGTTCATACGCCGTGCCGGCAATGGAAAGTCCCTGCATGCCGCAGAGAAGGCGGGCTTCATTCATCATCTGAAACATCTGTTTCATTCCACTGCGTGGCTCACCCAACAAATAGCCGATGCATTGATCATTATCACCAAAAGCTAGCGTGCAGGTGGCTTGAGCTTTGATGCCCATTTTGTGTTCGATATTCACCGTGCGGACGTCGTTACTTTCTCCGAGAGTTCCCTCTTTTTTAACGCGAATTTTGGGAACAACAAAGAGTGAAATCCCCTTGGTCGTATTTTCTGGGTCTCCCTGAATACGAGCCAAAACCAGGTGGATATTATTTTCCGTCATATCATGATCACCGGAAGAAATAAAAATCTTACCGCCCTTGATTTTGTAGGTGCCGTCGGCTTCGGGAATGGCAATCGTTTTAAGATCACCCACCGCACTCCCAGCTCCTGGTTCTGTGAGACACATTGTGCCCGCCCATTGGCCCCCGTACATTTTCGTACAGAAGGTATTTTTTAATTCTTCGGAGCCAAACGTTTCAATCAGATGAGCCGCACCACGGGTGAGTCCTGGGTACATCATAAAAGCTACGGATGCTCCGCTAAAGAATTCGCTCATGGCAATGACGATGGTCAGCGGTAATCCTTGGCCGCCAAAAGTGGTGGGGACATCGGCTCCGATGAATCCATTTTCAGCAAATTTTTGATAAGTTTCTTTGTATCCTTTGGGAGTTTTAACGACTTTGCCGTCGAACTGGCATCCTTCTTTATCGCCACTGGCATTGATCGGTGCAATTTCCTGTTGAGCAAACTTTAAAGCTTGGTTCAGCACCATATCAAACATCTCAGGGCTGTAATCTTTGAATTGGGGGAGCTCACTGAGCTTCTCATAACCAATTTGTTCCTTCAAAATGAAGTCAACGTCACGACGATTGGGCAAATAATCCATAAAAACCTCCGGACGCGTTTTCTTGCCGAGTTGGGGGATGAAATCAAGGTAAAAGAAAGAGAGTCGCCTTTACAATCGACTCCGCATCCACTTCGAAAAATCGTCGTAAGTCTTTTCGGGATTCACTGCGGCCGAGACCATCGGTTCCCAAGGAATAAAAATGGGGAACCCAGCGGGCGATTTGATCAGGGACAGCTTTGACATTGTCGGTGGCTGCCACCACAACATCCGCATCTTTGAATAAAGTGGAAATCCATGGGATTTTTTTGGATTCCTGAGGATGGTTGATGTTCCATTGCTCCGCTTCCAGAGCTTCACGTCGAAGTTCACAAAAACTCGTCACACTCCATACTGTTGCAGACACCTTGTGGTCTTTTCCCAGAATTTTTTGAGCTTTCAAGACTTCCATAAGAATAGCCCCGCTTCCCAAAAGATGCACCCGACTCTTTCCGACATCGGTTAATGGATACACTCCTCGTAAAATTCCTTTACGAACTTTCTCAAAATCCTTGGGAGCCGGTAACATCCGGTAATTTTCATTTTGCAACGTCAGGTAATAAACGATCTCTTCTCCTTTTTCATACATCTCTCGAATACCTTCCTGAATGAGGACTAAAATTTCATAGGCAAAGGCCGGCTCGTAAGATTTGATGCGTGGATAGGCGCTGGCAAACAAATGGCTGTGACCATCCTGGTGTTGTAACCCCTCTCCAGCAAGAGTGGTTCGCCCGGCAGTTCCCCCCAGCAAAAAACCACGGCATCGGGAATCTTGAAGAGACCAGATCAAGTCGCCGATCCGTTGAAATCCAAACATGGAATAAAAAATGTAAAAAGGAATCATGGCCTCGCCATGAGAAGCCTCTGCCGTTCCAGCAGCTATAAAGGAAGACACAGCTCCCGCTTCGGTAATGCCTTCTTCGATGAGTTGTCCCTCACGACTCTCCTTATAATAGAGCACCATTTTAGAATCGACTGGTTCGTAGAGTTGTCCCAGAGAGGAGTAAATTCCAATCTGGCGAAAGAGGGGATCCATCCCAAAGGTGCGGGCTTCATCGGGAAGAATAGGAACAATTTTTTTGCCAAGTTGAGGATGTCGAAGGAGTTTGGAAAGAAAAGAGGCAAAAGCCATGGTGGTTGAGACTTCTCGGCCTTCGGGTGTACCTTCCAAAAATTCCTGAAAATCTTTTTCAAAAACCTCAAATGTGGAAAAAGATTTTCTTTTGGATTTTCGTTGAGGAACGAACCCTCCTAAGTTCTTACGTTTCTCAAGAAGGTACTGAATTTCTTCTGAAGAAGAAGGTGGACGATAAAAAGGCGCTGCTTTCAGATTTTTATCGGAAATGGGAATATCAAAACGATCCCGAAAATTTTTGAGTTCTTGTTCACTTAACTTTTTTTGTTGGTGAGTCATGTTTCGACCTTCACTGGCTTCGCCCAATCCATAGCCCTTGATCGTTTTTGCCAGGATAACTGTCGGAGCCCCTTGATGATCCACAGCGGATTTGAACGCCGCATAAATTTTTTGGGAATCGTGTCCACCGCGTCCCAGTTTGCGAATCTGATCGTCCGTGAGATTTCCTACAATTTTTAAAAGTTCCGGAGATCCAAAAAAATGTTGGCGCGTATAACTGCCTGGTTCCACGACATACTTTTGGTAATCGCCATCCATCGCTTCCATCATTCTTTCCTTCAACAAACCTTTTTCGTCTTTTGCCAACAGAGGATCCCAATCCCGTCCCCAAATCACTTTGATGACATTCCATCCGGCTCCCCGAAAAAGAGATTCGAGTTCCTGAATAATTTTTCCGTTACCACGCACAGGGCCATCAAGGCGTTGCAAGTTGCAGTTGATCACAAAAGTCAGGTTATCGAGTCCTTCACGAGCCGCAATGGTCAAAGAACCCATGGATTCTGGTTCATCCATTTCTCCATCCCCTAAGAAAGACCAGACACGAACACCGTCGGTGTTTTTCAATCCTCGATCTCTCAGATAACGATTGAACCGTGCTTGATAAATCGCTTGAAGAGGGGAGAGGCCCATCGAGACCGTAGGAAATTCCCAGAAATCAGGCATCAAATAAGGATGAGGATAAGACGATAATCCACCGCCCGGCTGAAGTTCCCTTCTAAAATTTTCGAGCTGAGTTTCGGAGAATCTTCCTTCCAAAAAAGCACGGGCGTAAATTCCTGGCGACGCATGTCCTTGGAAAAAAATGAGGTCAGAACCTTTGAAAAAATGATGGAAAGCCACTTCCAAGAGATTGGCAGAGGATGCGTAAGTGGAAATATGTCCTCCAATCCCTGGCTCCCTGGTATTGGCCCGGACCACCATGGCCATGGCATTCCAACGAATCAGACTACGGATACGTCTTTCCAAATTTTCATCACCAGGGTAGGGTGGTTGCTGGTTTACCGGAACGGTATTTATGTAAGGTGTTTCTAGTGGAAAGTGTGTGTGTTTCACAGAAAGGACTTTATCATTTTTATGGAATTTTTTCTTAAGAAAATGCACTCTCATTTAATCCCATGAAAATTCTCGTTGTCGAAGATGAACAAAAAGTTCGTGAATTTATCCGCCAGGCTCTCGAGCAAGCCGGTATGGTGGTGGATGCTTTTTCCACTTATACGGATATGTTAGCGGCCGTGCGTACATCCACGTATGATGTAGCGGTCCTGGATCGTCTCTTGGATGGTCGAGACACTTTGGATGCTCTTCAAGAAATTCGGAAAGTAGCGCCTCAATTAAAAATTTTGGTTTTGAGTGCCCTGACGGAAGTTGAGGAAAAAGTAAAGGGTCTCAGTGAAGGGGCTGATGATTATTTGGGGAAACCTTTTCATGTGGCGGAATTGGTGGCGCGCTTGCGTACGCTGACACGAAGGGCGGATCGTTCGGAAAAAGTTTCGCGCGATACAGCTCTTGAATATGGTGATCTTAAAATTAATCTTGAAACGCAGCGGGTGGTGCGTCAAGGCAAACGGATTGATTTAACAGGAAAAGAGTTTCGCATTGTATGTCTTTTGGCCAAAAATCCAGGACAGATTTTTTCACGCGCAAAAATTTTGGATATGGTCTGGGATATCAATCACGATCCGGAAAGCAATGTGGTGGAAGTCACGATTGCTAATTTAAGATCCAAACTTGAGAAAGGGTTTACTCCTCTGATTCATAGTCGCCGCGGTGTGGGTTATTGGCTGGGAGAGCCATGAAGTCTTCATCACTTCAATCACGCATTACGTTTGCCATGTGGTTTGTTACCTTGCTCAGCACGCTCACAGCGGCTTTGTTGAGTGGCGTGCTTTTGGTGCGGAGTCATAAACAATCCATTCAAGAACAGCTTCAGACGGCTGCAACGGGTCTGGTTTCTTTAGGAATTTCCGATTTTTCTGAGTTAAAAGATTTTGAACAGCTCGACACTTTTATTGAAGATACCTTACAGATGGAAAAGGTGGACAAGATCATCCGCATCTTTAGTCCAACAAAAAAACTTATTTTTACCACCGTCCATCTCGATACAGATCCTCTTCCAGATCATTTGGAAGGAGAAATTAAGAAACCTCTTTTTCAAACCATTCAGGGACAACGGACGTATGAAAGTCTCCTTGTTCCTTATCTGGGGGAGAAAAATAAAAAAACATACTACTTGCAAGTGATCATTCCTCTTCCACGGTATTCTGATATTTTAAATTCATTATGGTGGCGTTCGCTGGTCCTGATGGGATTGCTTATCACGATTGCTTTTTTAATTTCAAACTGGTTAGCGCGACGGCTGATAAAACCGGTGGGTGATATTGCCGATCATCTTCGTGAAATGGACCCCATGCAAATTGAAAAATGGCAGCCGCTCGTTTTGGATGAGCGCGGTCAGTATCTCAGAGCCATTGCGGATGGTATTAATTCTTTAAGCGAACGGACTCGTGACGCTGTCTTGCAAATTCGCAAGATGAGTCGTTTTGTTGCCCATGAAATGCGAACGCCTCTGACGGTTCTTCAAGGAGAAGCTGAAAATGCATTGGCTCAGCCCAGCAGTTCGGTAGAGGATTACGAGAGGGTCGTGAAAAGTTCTTTGGAAGAAATTCAACGCATGAGCGATACTATCAACACCGTTCTTCAGATTGGTGAAAAAGCTCGGACGATGCCTTTGGCTCATCCCGAATTTTTTGATTTAGTCACTTATGTGCAAGACAACAAATTAGCTTGGGCAAGAACTCTTGGTGGAGATCTTGTCTTGCAAATTCCCGATAAAACAAAAGTTCCTGTACGTATTGATGCTAAGCTTCTTTTTCGTTTGATTGACAATTTGATAGGAAATATTCGTAAACATATTGCTTCGGGAGCGGCCGCTACACTGTCTGTAGAGGTCAATGCCTTTGGAACTTTTTTAAAACTTCAGGATCAAGGCAATGGGTTGCCTCGTTCGATGGTTGATTCTCTCAATACCTTGGGCAGATCTTCTAAGGTTGCTGGAGTCGGTTTGAATCTCTGTTACTCCATTGCGGAAATTTGTGGAATTCGTCTTCAGTTTTCAAACCGAAAAGAGGGTGGGCTCTGCGCTGAAATTCGCTTTAATTAATTATTGTAAGAATTCGCAGCCGGCAGGAGGCGTATCATTGCTCAACACCTCACAGGTCCCGCTGATAATGGCTTTAGAACAAGAATCAAGCATGGCTTGTTCCACCTTGACTGTGGTTTTGCCTTTCATCCGATCGGTAATGCCTGTCGTGATATTTTGAAGACATTGATCCTTATTAAAGGTGGCTGACGTATCTTTGGCATCCTTTTGACAGCTGGTGTATTTTTCGCACAATACCGTTGCTAGGGATTTACCCACATCTTCAGGAGTCACGACTTTACTTTTTTTTGCACAACCAAAGCCTGTCATGACGCCAACTAACACCACAACGCCCACAAACTTTTTCATAACCATCCTCCTGATTTTTTAAACAAGGGAAGATCCCCTGCCCACTCATTATCAAAGATAGTTTTTTTGGGAAGTAAATTTTTATTGATGTTCAGGAATCAGTTGGCAGCTAGGGAGGGTAGAAGTACCGGAGCCGCTGGTTCCACCTGTTCCTGTACCAATGGTAGTTCCTATTCTGAGATTATTTTTGACGGTAATCGATGTTGTATTGAGGTCGACAAGGCTTGCTGTTCCCACTCCGCTTGTTTTCACCATTGCCTTCATATTACCAAAACCTGAAGCGAGTGTTGTGGAGTCGATCATTGTTGATCCATTGTTGATAAATTTTACAATGGCACCTTCGATAAAAAGAGAACACGGGGAAGTGGCTGTAAAAAATAAGTCAACGGATCCAAAAGAGGGAGTCAATAAGCTGTTAAAAGTTCCATTTCCGGCAAGAATAGTATCGCCTGTGTCATTGTGACCAGAAGTGCCGTTGATATTTAACCCATCAGTTGCAATGACATCTGTCAGGGTTGCCAAGGTGGTGCTACCGATCAAAATAGCATCCGAAGTTGTAAAACCGTTTTGATTATCGCCCGTAATGGTGAGTTCAACACCACAAGACGTGTCGCTCATCTTTACGATTTTGCTGACATAGACCAGATGATGGTCTGCTAGGACTGGAAGAGGAAGGCCGATTAAAAAAAAGAAAATAAAAATGAGATTCTTCATATTTATATTTTTCCAAGGGTGAAAACAGAGGTTTGACTTTAAACAGACATCGACGATAAAAGTCAATGTTCGTATGCCAGTTTGAAGCAGCCCAGCAAGTGGGTTTGGGAGAGGAAAAGTGAGCGAGGATGTTGAGCATCGGATTCATTCCGTGCGAAACACCGGAGTGAACGATCAGTTTGTGGAGTTCAGATGAGAGTTTCAGAGGATGAGTGACTGCATGCGAGAATCAGATTTATTCTGTTCGAGCATGCCGATTTTGGGGGTTCGGGGGTGTCGGGCGAAGCCGCACCCCTGAGTAGCAAGGAGAGGTGGCCGAGTGGTTGAAGGCGCTAGTCTCGAAAACTAGTATACCCGCAAGGGTATCGAGGGTTCAAATCCCTCCCTCTCCGCAAAATCAAAAAGCCTGCCCTTGTGGTAGGCTTTTTGATTTTGGGATGATGGGATTTGAACGGAGACTTGCGCCGACCGATGAGGGAGGAAAAGCGAGCCAATTCTAGCGAGCATCAGCAAGTCTCTGACGCCCTGAGCGTAAATAACAACGTTTTTAGCGAAGGGCGAATCCCTCCCTCTCCGTTTTTCCACAACTTTTTTTCTTTTTGAACGAAAACACCTGTGTATGGACAGTCAAATGCTGGGAAGTCCTATTTTATGGATAAAGTACATGTGCAGGGGGACTATGATCTTATTATTCGTAATCCTGAATCCGTACGGAAAGAATATTAGGGATTTTAACTTTCCAGTTCTTTTCGGATCTTGAGAAGAGTTTTCTGAATATAATTTTCGTCGAGTTTCCCTTTAAAAAGCTCTCTCAATTCTTCAATGTCGCGTCGATCTACCGTACGATCGGCAATAGATTTGAGAATAATAATATCTTCAGGAGTGGCGACGCGTACAATGTGATTGCCGAGAGCCTTGTCGACAGCGCGTTTGACGACGTCTGAGCCGACATATTGATCCGCATAGAGAATATCGATGGGGATGCCATTGATCTTAGCTTTGAGCTGGTAGTCGCCTCGTTGATCCGCCTGAATTTTTTCTTTTTTGAGAGTCTCAATGACATCTTTTAAATCTTCAACCAGAACATAAAAATCAATATCCACCGTATTGGCTCTGCCATTGTGAAGCATCATAGCCAAGCCACCAATGAGACAGTAGTGAATCTTATGTTTTTTAAAAAGCTCGGTGATTTGAAAAAGTGTTTCAACCATATTTCTTCCTTAAAACATCCGAAAGCTTGGGGTAGGGCAGGGTTTGTTTGCGTAAGGCTGCTAATTCGTAAATAGCCAGTGGATCAACGCGACGATCATCAGCAATCGTAGGTAAAAAACGTCGTGAAAACTTTTTATTTTTTTCGGCTTCTTTCCAAATCATGCGCATCAATTCATCATGATAGATGTAGAAAGGGTTGATCGCATAAAGCGATTGATAATATTTTAAAATTCCAGAGGACGTTAGCTGTTTCAGCGCCTTAAAGATTTGAGTAGGATGGATTTTAAGAATACGCGCGAGTTCTCGTCCCGAAGTGCCCCCTCTTAAACCCAGATACAGTAAAAGACTTGCTTTGACATGGCTCCCAAAGATTTCTTTCATAATGTACCTATTATATAGGTACAAAATAATCTGTCAATTTTGAAATTAGTCCCTTTGGGGTATAAAGAAAACGACCTTAAAAAATTAACAACATCTTAACTCGACATTGGTGATGGCAAAATAGAACCCTCGCTCGTGCCCAATTCACCTCAACCCGCTTGGAAACGGATTCGCAATACTCTCCTGGGCCCTGCGCGTGATCTTTACGATCCGTCTTTAGGTCATAAAATTTCCCTCGCTGCTTTTTTAGCCTGGGTGGGCTTGGGTTGTGACGGTCTTTCTTCGTCAGCCTATGGACCCGAAGAGGCTTTTCGAGCGCTCGGTTCTCATTCGCACCTCTCCATCATTCTTGTTCTCATGATGGCCACCACTATTTTTGTGATTTCGATCGCTTACTCCAACTTGATTCAGCATTTTCCAGGAGGAGGAGGCGGTTATTTAGTGGCCACAAAACTGTTGGGAGAAAAAGCCGGAGTGGTTTCGGGTTGTGCGTTGTTGGTGGACTATTTTCTAACCATTTCCGTTTCGGTGGCGGCTGGCTGCGATGCCCTCTGGTCTTTTTTGCCACCTAGCCTTGCAGGTTTTAAATTAACAGCAGAAGTGATTGTTCTCCTTCTTTTAGTACTTTTAAATCTACGTGGTATTCGCGAATCCGTGACGGTCATCGCTCCCGTTTTTATGCTTTTTGTCGTCACGCATGCATTTCTCATTCTTTATGCGGTGGGAAGTCATCTCACGGTTCTTCCTGCTATTTTCAAAGAGGCCTCTTTGGATTTTCATGGTTCGGTCCAAACCCTGGGATTTTTTCCTCTCGCCCTTATTATTTTACGTGCGTACTCAATGGGAGGAGGAACGTACACGGGCATCGAGGCCGTCTCCAATGGTGTGGCCACACTTCGTGAACCTCGCGTGAAGACCGGCAAGAAGACCATGTTCTTGATGGCCACTTCGTTGGCTTTCACGGCGGGTGGTATTTTATTTTCGTACTTGCTGACAGACTCTGTTCCCGTGGAAGGCAAAACGATGAATGCAGTTTTGGTGCAAAATCTTTTTGGCGCCTGGACGTTGGGTCAGTTTTCGTTAGGAAAGGTGTTGGTGATTATCACTCTGGTTTCAGAAGCCACCCTTCTTTTTCTTGCGGCACAAACCGGTTTTATCGATGGACCCCGCGTATTGGCGAATATGGCTTTAGATTCTTGGGTGCCTCGGCAGTTTGCGCAATTTTCCGATCGACTCGTTACAAAGAACGGAATTTTTCTGATGGGAGCAGCGGGCATTGCCACTCTTCTCTACACGCGCGGTAATATTACGATGCTGGTTGTTATGTATTCCATCAATGTGTTTGTGACGTTTGTTCTGACGGAATTAGGAATGGCTCGTCATTGGATTGTGGATCGGCACAAAGAACCGAAATGGAAAAGTCAGTTGGCTATTCATGGAACAGGATTGGTCATGTGCCTTTGTATTCTCACCATCACTCTTTATGAAAAATTTGCGGAGGGTGGCTGGATGACGTCACTGATTACAAGCACCGTCATTACTCTTTGTTTCCTCATCCGTCGTCATTACCGAAAGGTGAGGGCAAATCTGAAACGATTGGATGATTTACTGGCGATCACTCCTATTCCAGAATCAAAAAATAAACCTGATTTAACTCTCAATAAGGATTTGCAAACAGCAGCCGTGATGGTGGGAGGATTTTCAGGTTTTGGCCTTCATCAATTGATGTCGATTCAAATGCAATTTCCCGATCACTTCAAAAACTTTATTTTCATTTCTGTCGGTGTCTTGGACTCAGGCAATTTTAAGGGTTCCGAAGGGGTGAAGATGGTTGAGGAGGAGACGAGGGGGCATTTGGAAAAATATGTGGACTGGTGCCGAAAAAACGGATGGCCTTCAGATTACCGTATGGCTGTGGATACAGAAGCTATCCATCCCCTTGAAGAACTTTGTCAAAAAGTAAAACAAGAATTTCCAAGCGTTACTTTTTTTGCGGGAAAACTCATTTTCCAAAATGAAAAATTTTATCATCGCTTTTTGCATTATGAAACGGCGTTTGCCATCCAGCGTCGGATGCAATTTATAGGCTTGCCGGTAATTGTTTTGCCCATCCGTGTGCTTGAAAACTTACAGCCTGCGTGAGCACCTCTTAATACATTCTTTACCATTAAGTCCCCAATCTTGACACGACAGACGTTCTTCATCAGCCTATTCTTTCATAAAGAAAGGGAAGGAATATGAAAAAAATCAGAGACAATTTTGGAAAGTTTTTTGTGGCGATTCCTCCTCCTTTTTTAAAACACATCGAAGCGGCACGAGATATGATTTCTATGAATAAGGGGACTTTCTTTCTTATTATTGGGGTGTGTTTTCTTTTTGGATGGATTTATGCAAATCGTAATCGAGATCATTAAATTTTGTAAGGAGGTCTCATGTTAGACTTTATTATGATCATTATCGGAGTTGGTTTTTTTGGACTCACAGGGCTTTTAACCAATCTTTGTGATCGTTTAGGAAGGGGGAAGTAGTTTTATGACATGGCTTTATCTTTCATCAGGAATTGTGACCGCATCATTATTTGTATACTTGGTGGTAGCTCTCCTCAAACCGGAGTGGTTCTCATGACACAGAACAATATTATTCAGATTCTATTTTATTTTTTAATTCTGTTGGCTCTGATCAAGCCCTTTGGGGCTTATATGGCCGCAGTTTATGAAGGACACGTCCCTGGCTTCATGCGTTTCTTAAGCCCGCTCGAAAAAGGAATTTATCATCTGAGTGGTATCGATCCTAATGAGGAAATGTCCTGGAAACGTTATGCGGTGACTTTTCTTATTTTCAATTTTCTAGGAATTCTTTTTCTTTATCTTTTGTTGAGGATTCAACATCATCTTCCATTGAATCCTCAATCTTTCCCTGCAAATTCCCCTGACTTGGCTTTCAATACGGCAGTAAGTTTTGTCACCAACACCAATTGGCAAGCTTATGGTGGTGAATCCACGATGAGTTACTTCTCTCAGATGGTTGGCCTGACAGTCCAAAATTTTATTTCAGCCGCTGTAGGTATGGCTGTTGCTGTGGCTCTCATTCGTGGATTTGCACGGCAATCAGTGACGACGATCGGAAATTTTTGGGCAGATACAGTTCGAGGTATCCTTTATATCCTTCTTCCACTGTCCATTATTTTTGCTGTTGTTTTGATCTCTCAAGGAGTCATTCAAACGTTTGAAACTTATCATGCGGTGTCTCTTATTCAACCTTTCAAAGATGGACAAGGACAGACCATTACGGAGCAAATAATTGCATTAGGCCCCGTGGCTTCTCAGGAAGCCATTAAAATGTTGGGAACCAACGGCGGTGGTTTTTTTAATGTCAATTCGGCACATCCTTTTGAAAATCCAAATCCGCTGACGAACTTTTTAGAACTTCTTTCCATTCTGCTGATTCCCGGTGCTCTTTGTTACACGTTTGGAAAGATGGTGAAAGATACGCGACAAGGCTGGGCTATTTTTTCAGCGATGGCGATTATTCTCATCTCTCTTGTTGGCGTGTCTGTTGTTGCGGAACAAAATGGAAATCCAGCACTAAATGCTCTTCTTAATAATCAGCCCCAAGGGGGCGTTGAAGGGGCGACGCGAGCCCCTAATATGGAAGGCAAAGAAATTCGTAACGGAATTGCCATGTCAGCGCTTTGGGCCACAGCAACCACGGCCACCTCAAATGGGTCTGTCAATTCCATGCATGACTCCTTCACACCGTTGGGAGGGATGGCTCCTCTGTGGTTGATCCAATTAGGCGAAATTATTTTTGGTGGTGTCGGTTCTGGTCTTTACGGAATGTTAATCTTTGCTTTGGTGGCAATTTTTATTGCAGGATTGATGGTGGGACGCACACCGGAGTATCTTGGCAAGAAAGTGGAATCTTTTGGAGTCAAGATGGCGTCCCTCGTGATTCTGATTCCTGCGGTAGCGGTTAAAATAGGAACGGCCATTGGTGTTTCAACCGCAGCGGGTCGTGCCGGTATTTTAAATCCAGGTCCACATGGGTTCAGCGAAATTTTATACGCCTTCTCTCAGGCTGCTAATAATAACGGAAGCGCCTTTGCAGGTCTTTCCGCAAATACTGTTTTTTATAATGTGGCTTTAGGTGTGACCATTCTCATCGGACGCTATTGGACGGCTATCCCTGTGCTTGCGATTGCAGGTGCTCTTGCACAACAAAAGAAAGTTCCAGCGAGCAGCGGAACTCTTCCAACACATACGCCACTCTTTGTTTTTATGTTGATCATGGTGATCTTGATCGTTGGTTCTCTGACATTCTTGCCTTCTTTGGCTTTGGGTCCGATCGTAGAACATATGCAATTATTTAAAATGTGAGGAGTCTATGGCTCGAAAAGAAAAAACAATGTTTCAATGGTCGTTAATTCAACAAGCTTTGTGGGATGCTCTCGTTCGTCTCAATCCAAGATATCAGCTTCGAAATCCCGTTATGTTTGTCACTGAAATAGGAAGTTTTCTGACAACGGTGATTTTTATTATGGCCTTAGGCGGACACGCTGAGGCTCGCACCAGTTTTATTTTTTGGGTAGCCCTCTGGCTTTGGTTCACGGTTTATTTTGCAAATTTTGCGGAAGCGATGGCTGAAGGCCGTGGGAAGGCTCAGGCCGAGTCTCTGCGTAAAGTACGCAAAGAGATTGTCGCTAAAAAATTGGCTCGTCCGGATCAAAAAGCAAAAGTAGAAAGTATTTCTGCGGCTTCCTTGCGAAAAGGCGATTTTGTTCTCGTAGAGACAGGTGATTTTATTCCTTGTGATGGTGAGATTGTCGAAGGAGTGGCGTCTGTCGATGAAAGCGCCATTACAGGAGAGAGTGCACCCGTCATTCGTGAGAGTGGTGGTGATCGTAGTGCGGTCACCGGAGGGACGCGTGTTCTTTCGGATTGGTTGATTGTAAAAATCACCGCGAATCCTGGAGAAACTTTTCTGGATCGGATGATCTCGCTTGTGGAAGGAGCAAAGCGTCAACGGACTCCTAATGAAATTGCTCTCCATATCTTGCTTGTTGCCCTCACGATTATTTTTCTCGCTGTGTGTGCCACACTTCTTCCTTTTTCTATTTTCAGTGTACATGTGGCAGGGCAGGGAACAGCCATTACTATTACCGCATTGGTGGCTCTTCTTGTTTGCTTGATTCCCACAACCATTGGTGGACTTCTGTCGGCAATTGGAATTGCCGGAATGGACCGTTTGGTACAAGCGAATGTGATTGCGATGTCGGGACGTGCGGTGGAAGCGGCTGGGGATGTGGACGTTCTTCTTTTGGATAAAACAGGAACAATTACTTTGGGAAATCGTCAAGCCACCGTTTTTCATCCGGCCCCTGGCGTGACAGAAGCTGATCTTGCGGATGCTGCCCAAATTTCTTCATTGGCGGATGAAACGCCCGAAGGTCGAAGCATTGTTATTTTGGCAAAAGAAAAATACGGGATTCGTGGTCGTGACATTCATGAATTGAATGCGCACTTCATTCCTTTTAGGGCGCAGACGCGAATGAGCGGAGTGGATTTTGATGGTCGCGAAATTCGAAAAGGAGCTGTTGATGCTATTGAAGCTTACATTATTTCCCAAGGAGGAAATATGCCAGCGGAAGTTCGAAAAGTTTCCGAGGATATCGGAAGAAAGGGTGGGACACCCCTTTGTGTGGCGGAAGGCTCAAAAGCTTTGGGAATTATCGAACTTAAAGATATTGTGAAAGGTGGAATTAAAGAACGTTTTGCTGAGCTCAGGCAAATGGGAATTAAAACAATCATGATTACGGGTGATAATCCTCTGACGGCCACGGCCATTGCAGCCGAAGCGGGTGTAGATGATTTTTTGGCACAAGCGACTCCTGAAATGAAACTCAAACTTATTCGAGAACATCAATCCAAAGGTGCTTTAGTGGCGATGACCGGAGATGGTACGAATGACGCACCTGCACTTGCCCAAGCTGATGTTGCAGTCGCCATGAATACAGGAACTCAGGCGGCGAAGGAAGCGGGTAATATGATCGATCTCGATTCGAATCCCACAAAACTGATTGAAGTGGTTCAGATTGGCAAACAACTTTTGATGACTCGTGGGGCGCTGACGACTTTTAGTATTTCAAATGATGTGGCCAAATATTTTGCCATCTTGCCGGCTTGCTTTGCGGCGACGTATCCCGTGCTTGGTCATCTCAACGTGATGCATCTCAAAACCCCAGAGAGCGCCATTTTATCCGCCGTTATTTTTAATGCTGTGATTATTATTTGTCTTATTCCCTTGGCACTCAAAGGTGTTTCTTACAAGGCTGTGCAAGCCTATCGACTCCTTCGGCAGAATCTTTTGGTTTATGGGTTGGGAGGGTTGGTGGTCCCATTTGTGGGAATTAAATTAATTGATCTGTTGATTTCGAATTGGATGTCATGAGGAAAATTTTATGAAAAAAGAAATAAAATCGAGTTTCTTCGTTCTTCTCATCGTCACTGTTATAACAGGCGTTCTCTATCCTTTAGGGATTACGGTTATTGCCAAAGTATTTTTCCCTCATCAAGCAAGAGGGAGTTTTATTGTCGAAGAGGGAAAAGTTATTGGCTCTGAATTGATCGGACAAAATTTCGATGATCCTCGGTATCTCTGGGGACGACTCTCAGCGACAACACCTGCTTACAACGCGGCAGCTTCTTCTGGAAGTAACTTGGGTCCCTCAAATCCAACGCTCCTTGATAATGCAAAAGTGCGTATTCAAGCACTACAAGCTTCAGGGGATGGGCATGGTCTAATTCCTGTGGATCTCGTGACTTCTTCTGCGAGTGGTCTGGACCCTGATGTTTCACCAGCTGCTGCCCAATATCAGATGGCAAGAATCCTCAAAGCTGGGGGACTTAAACTTGAAATACTCCAAAAAATTATTCAGGAGAGTACCAAACAAAGAACATTTGGCATTTTGGGGGAACCCCGTGTAAATGTTCTTAAGGTTAATCTGGCTTTGAAACACCTCTATGATATAAAATAATAAAACTATGTCCGATATTTCCCGACCTAATCCTGAAAGACTCCTAGAAGCTGTTTCCAGAGAGGAGCCATCCAAGAAGCTTGGTCGGCTGAAAATTTTCTTTGGGGCCTGCGCCGGTGTGGGAAAAACATTCACCATGCTGGAGGCTGCCCAAAACAAGAAAAAACAGGGAGTCGATGTTGTTGTTGGTGTTGTTGAAACACATGGACGGCGCGAAACAGAATCCCTGACTTCAGGACTCGATCATCTTCCCAAAAAAAATATTGAGTATCGAGGTGTTGCTCTCAAAGAGTTTGATCTGGATTCCGCTTTATCGCGCAAACCCGCCTTAATTTTAATAGACGAATTGGCTCACACCAATGCTCCTGGTAGTCGTCATCTGAAACGCTGGCAGGATATTGAAGAACTTCTTCAGGTGGGTATTGATGTTTATACCACGCTGAATATTCAACATCTTGAAAGTCTGAACGATACCGTCGCCAAAATTACAGGAACGATTGTCCGTGAAACTGTTCCGGATTCCATTTTTGATGAGTCTGATGAAGTTGAGTTGGTGGATCTTCCTGTGGCTGAACTTCTGCAACGTTTAAAAGAAGGGAAGGTCTATATGCGAGAGCAGGCCGGTAAAGCTCTCGAAAATTTTTTTCAGGAAGGGAATCTCATTGCC